>Ga0181595_10000700_pt1 | contig 37296 bp, 48 predicted proteins | sample 041ome_7_FD_145604 | JGI IMG/M metagenome (GOLD analysis project Ga0181595, IMG submission 145604) | Coastal salt marsh microbial communities from the Groves Creek Marsh, Skidaway Island, Georgia - 041401AS metaG (spades assembly) | ecosystem: Environmental > Aquatic > Marine > Intertidal zone... | reverse complement strand
ACAAGCTAAGGCAGATGCAAAGGCAGCAAAAGAAGCTGCAAAAAGTGAAGCAAATACTGAAGAAAAGAAAGATTAATATGCAAATTGAAGAAATAAATATTGAAGGTAAAAAAATAGGAACACACGAGGTTTCTGATAAAATTTTTTCATTAAAACCAAGAAAAGATTTAATTCAACTTGTTATTAATTGGCAGATGAATGAGCAAATGAAGAAAAAAGGACACACCAAGTCAAGAGGTGAAGTCAAAGGCTCTAGAAGAAAAATTGTTCAACAAAAAGGATCCGGTGGTGCAAGACATGGTAATATTACAGCTCCAATCTTTGTTGGTGGTGGTATTGCTCATGGTCCAAGACATAGAGGTAAAACTGCTCACGCAAAATTAAATAAAAAAGTAAGAAAGTTGGGTTTAATGAGTGCTCTGTCATCTAAGGCAATTAATAAAGCAGTTAATGTATTCGAAGAACCTAAATTAGAAAATTTTAAAACGAAATCATTTCAAAACTTTTTGACAAACATTAATTCTAAATCAGCATTGATTGTTCATCATGACGGAGCGTCAGAAAAATTTTTAAAAAGCATTAAAAATATTCCTAATACTAAAAAACTAAAAGTAGTAGGCACGAATGTTTATGATTTAATTAAATTTGAAAAAGTTCTTTTTACAAAAGAAGCTTTAAAATCATTAGAGGAAAGATTAAGCAAATGAGTAATGAAAACTTTGCATACGATATTATTTTAACACCGGTGATTACAGAAAAAAGTACTAATCTTAGTAGCTTAAACAAAGTAACATTTAAGGTGTCAAAAACTGCATCTAAAAAATTAATCAAAAAAAGTATAGAAAAAATTTACAAAGTGAATGTAGTAAAAATCAACACTTTGAATTCAAAAGATAGAATAAAATTTGTTAGAGGAAAAATGGGGAAAAAATCAGGATATAAAAAAGCAATCATTACTTTGAAAGAAGGACAAAGTATTGATATTGCGGCAGGTATTTAATTATGGCACTTAGAAATTATAAACCTTATACAAAATCCATGAGAGGAACAATCTTAGTTGATCGTTCTAATTTATGGAAAGGCAAGCCTGAAAAAACTCTAACTAAAAAAATCAACAGATCAGTTGGAAGAAATAATCAGGGTAGAATCACATCAAGGCACAGAAGCGCTGGTCATAAAAAAAAATATAGAGTTATTGATTTTATTAGAAATAAATTCGGCGCAGTTGCTGAAGTTAAAAGATTTGAGCATGATCCATTTAGAAGTGCAAATATTATGCTTGTAGAGTATGAAGACAAAACCATTTCATATCTTTTAGCAGTGGAAGGATTAAAAGTTGGTGATAAAATTTCATCAGGTGATAAATTAGAAATTAAGCCTGGAAATTGCATGAAGATTTCAGACATTCCGGGTGGAACGAGCGTTCATAATATAGAATTAACTCCTGGAAAAGGTGGAATTTTGTGTAGATCTGCAGGCTCTTCAGCTCAAATTATGGGTCATGATGGAGATTACTCAACAGTTCGTTTAGCCTCTGGAGAAGTTAGAAAAATCAAGTCTAATTGTAGAGCTACAATAGGACAGCTTTCAAACATTGATAATAAAAACGTTAAAATTGGTAAGGCAGGAAGAAACAGATGGTTAGGTATTAGACCACAATCAAGAGGTGTCGTTATGAACCCTGTTGATCACCCTCACGGTGGAGGAGAGGGTAAAACATCTGGAGGAAGAAATCCAGTTACGCCTTGGGGTCAAGGAACTAAGGGATTAAAAACTAGAAATAATAAAAAAACTGACCAATTTATTATTTCGAGAAAGAAAAAAAGGTAATTTATGGCAAGATCAATATGGAAGGGACCTTTTGTTCACCCTAGCTTAATAAAAAAAGTGGAAAAACAAAAAGAAACGGACTCTAAAAGACCTATAAAAACATGGTCAAGAAATTCAACTATCATTCCGGAATTTATTGGTCAAAAATTTGAAATTCACAATGGAAAAAAATTCATACCAATTACTATTTCTGAGGAAATGATTGGACATAAATTAGGTGAGTTTGCTCCAACAAGGCAGTTTTTAGGACATACTGCTGCAGATAAAAAAGCAGAACCTGCAAAAAAGGATAATAAATAATGGCAAAAGCAAAAAAAGACTTATCTACTGTAAAAGCTGTTTACAATAACCTGAGATCAGGCACTCGAAAGATTAATGAGATCCTACAGTCTATCCGAGGAAAAAAAGTAGATGTTGTATTAAGAGATCTTCAATTCAACAACAAAAGAGTGTCAAAAGAAATTATTAAAACAATAAAGTCCGCAGTAGCCAATGCTGAAAATAATAATCAATTAGATATAGATTCATTAATAGTTAAAGAAGCTTATGTTGGCAAAGGTATTACTTTAAAAAGATTTAGACCAAGAGCAAAAGGAAGAGCCGCGAGTATTAAAAAGCATTTTAGTAATTTAACAATCATTGTTTCTGAGAAAAAAGAAGCAATGCAGGGAGCATAATTATGGGTCAGAAAATTAGTCCAGTTGGAGTAAGATTAAAAATTAACAGAACTTGGGACTCCATTTGGTTTGCTAAAAAAAATAATTACGGAACGTATTTAATTGAGGATTTTAAAATTAGAAAATATATTAATTCTACTATTAAAAATTCAGGTGTTTCTAAAATTTTAATCGAACGACCTACCAAAAAATGCAATGTTACTATTTTTACATCAAGACCTGGGTTTGTGATCGGAAAAAAAGGATCTGATATTGAAAAAATTAAAACAAATATTAGTAAAATTGTAACCGATGAAGTTTCAGTAAATATTAAGGAAATTAGAAAACCGGAATTAGATGCATATTTGGTTGCAGAAAATATAGCGCAACAAATTGAAAAGAGGATTGCTTACCGAAAAGCAATGAAAAGAGCTATGCAGTCAACTATGAGAATAGGTGCCAAGGGTATCAAAGTGATAATCAGCGGACGATTAGCAGGAAATGAAATTGCAAGAACAGAATGGCTAAGAGAAGGTAGTGTTCCTTTACATACTCTAAGAGCAGAGATTGATTACGCAGAAGCTGAAGCACTAACGACATACGGGATTATTGGAATAAAAGTTTATATATACAAAGGTGTTACTTTTAAAAAAGACTTACAAAAAAAAATTGAAAGTGAAAAAGAGGAAGAGAAAAATTAATGTTACAGCCAGCAAGAACAAAATATAGAAAAGCTCATAAAGGAAGAATTCACGGCGTAGCAGAGCGTGGAGCGACTATAAATTTTGGCTCACACGGTTTGCAGGCTATGGAACCAGAAAGAATTACTTCACGACAAATTGAAGCTGCTAGGGTTGCATTAACAAGACATATGAAAAGAGCAGGCCGAGTATGGTTAAGAATTTTTCCAAATATTCCAGTTTCAAAAAAACCAATTGAAGTCAGGATGGGTAAAGGTAAAGGAAATATTGAGTATTACGTATGTAGAGTAAAACCTGGAAGAATTATATTTGAAATTGACGGAGTAAGTGATGTTGTGGCCAAAGAAGCATTTGACCGAGCATCATCAAAATTACCTATTAAAACCAAAATTGTGAAAAGAAATATTAATATTTAATATGAAAACAAAAGAACTAAAAAATTTATCAGTTAGTCAGCTTGAAAAAGAGCTAGCTAATTTTAAAAAAGAAAAGTTTAATTTAAGAATACAAAAAATGAATTCTCAAATTACTAATAGCGCAAGAATTACTATAGTTCGAAGAACTATAGCTAAAATTTTAACATTTATTAATCAGAAGAAGAAAGAAAAATGAGTAAAAGAATTTTACAAGGAAAAGTAGTTAGTAATAAAAATCTAAAAACACTTGTTGTCCAAGTAGAAAGAAAATTTAGACATCCAGTGTTATTAAAAGTTGTGAAAAGAACAAAAAAATATCATGCTCATTATGAAAGTGGTTCTTTTCAAATAGGTGATGATGTGAAGATAATTGAGTCAGCACCAATTTCAAAACTTAAAAAGTGGAAAGTGATAGAGGCAAGCAAATGATTCAAGTACAAACAGAATTAGAAGTTGCAGATAATACGGGCGCTAAAAGAATAGAGTGCATTAAGGTTTTGGGTGGTTCAAAACGTAGATATGCATCTATTGGAGATATTATCGTCGTAAGTATTAAAGATGCAATGCCCAAAGGTAAGGTAAAAAAAGGTGATGTGCACAAAGCGGTAGTCGTCAGAACAAGAAAACAAATTAGTAGAACTGATGGTTCATGTATAAAGTTTGATACAAATGCTGCAGTATTAATCGCTGCCAATAACGAGCCAATAGGAACTAGGATTTTTGGACCAGTGACACGTGAATTAAGAGTAAAGAATCACATGAAAATTATTTCATTAGCTCCGGAGGTTTTGTAATGAAAGCTCAATTAAAAAAAGGAAATACAGTTAAAATATTATCAGGTGACGAAAGAGGTAAAACAGGTGAAATTTTAGAAATTGTAAGTCTGAAATCTAAAAAAGGTTTTATTAATAAACGAGCAATTATTAAGGGATTAAACCTGGTAAAAAAACATCAAAAGCCAACTAAAGAAAACAAAGGTGGGATAGTTAGTATTGAAAAATCAATTCATTTATCGAATTTATCATTGGTAAAAACTGCTGAGATTAAGAAAAAAGATGAAAAAAAAATAGATACAAAAGAAAAAAAAGAAACAAAAAAGAAAAAATAAAAAATGATACCTAGATTAAAAAAAATATACCAGGAAGAATTTATTCCAGCTTTAAAACAAAATTTGGGAATTCAAAACGTAATGCAAGTACCAAAAATTGAAAAAATTGTTTTAAATATGGGTTTAGGTTTAGATGCAAGTGATAGCAAAATATTAAAAGTTATTCAGACCGATTTAGCCAATTTGACTGGTCAGCAGCCTACTTTAACCAAATCAAAGAAAGCTGTAGCAAATTTCAAAACTAGAAAAGATATACCAATGGGCCTCAAGGTGACGTTGAGAAAAAATAATATGTATTATTTTTTAGATAGATTAATCAATATGGCATTACCAAGAATAAAAGATTTTAGAGGATTAAATCCTGACAGTTTTGATAAAGATGCAAATTACAGCTTTGGAATTAAAGAGCATGTAATTTTTCCAGAAGTTAATTTTGATAAAATAGAAAAAATGAGAGGAATGGATATTACAGTTGTAACTTCAACTTCTGACAAAAATCAGGCTAGAGCTTTACTAGATAGTTTTCAATTTCCATTTTATAAGAAAGGATCTAATTAATGGCAAAAACATCGGCAATTCATAGAAACTTAAAAAGAGTACGTATGGCTAAAAAGTTTGCTAATAAACGTGCAAAATTAAAAGCTATTGTGATGGATAAAAAAACAAATCTTAACGAAAGATTTGCAGCAACTTTAAAACTAGCTAAACTTCCAAAAAATTCTGCAAAAAATAGAATAAGAAATAGATGTGAAATCACAGGTAGACCACACGGTTATTACCGAAAACTAAAAATGTCTAGAATTGCGCTTAGAAAATTAGCTTCAAGTGGAAAAATTCCAGGCATGACAAAATCAAGTTGGTAGGAAAGGAATTATTATGACGATATCAGATCCAATTGGCGATATGTTGACTAGAATAAGAAATGCTCAACAAAAACAGCATCCTTCTGTTTCAATCCCAAGTTCCAAATTTAAAAAATTTATCTTAGATGCATTGCAAAGAGAGGGTTTTATTTCAAGTTATGACGTTGAAAAAAACAAAGAATCTAACTTCGAAGTATTAAAAGTGCATTTAAAATATGTGCATGGGTCGCCAGTAATAAGAGAAATTAAGCGTATTTCAAAACCTGGCAGACGAATTTATTCAAGATTTGAAAGTTTACCAAGAGTATTAAACGGACTTGGTATTTCTATCATTTCAACCTCTAAAGGAATTCTATCTGATAATGAGGCAAGAGATCAAAAATTAGGAGGAGAAATTCTCTGCAATATTTCATAAAAATTTATGTCTAAAATTGGAAAAAAATTAATCGAAATACCTGAAAAAGTTAAAGCCACAATAGCTGGCAATAAAATTTTATTAGAAGGTCCTAAGGGGAAAAAAGAAGTAGCTTTGAATACAGAGCTTTTGGAAACTAAAGTTGAAGAAAAGCATATTTCTGTAAAACCTAAAGAAGGATCCGAACAGAATAAAGTTTTTTGGGGATTGCAAAGAAGTTTAATTAACAATGCCATCATTGGTGTTTCCAAAGGTTACGAAATTATTTTAAATTTAAATGGAGTGGGTTTTAGAGCAAACTTAAAAGGAAAGCAGATACAATTCCAACTAGGTTTTAGTCATGATATTTTTTATGATATTCCTGAAGGTATTGAGGTTAAAATAGATAAGCAAACAAAAATTACTTTAAACGGAAACGACAAACAGCTTATTGGAAAAGTAGCATCTGATATCAAATTTTTTAAACCAGTAGAGCCATACAAGCAAAAGGGAATTACTTCAGAGGGTCAATTTATCTTGAAAAAAGAAGGAAAGAAAAAATAAATGAGAAACAACACTTTAATTAGAAAAAAACGTAATCGTGCAAAATTAAAAAGAGTTAATACGAATAAGCCTCGGTTAACTGTGTTTCGATCTACAAAATATATCTATGCTCAATTAATTGATGATAGCAAAAGATCAACAATAGTTAGCGCTTCCTCAAAAGAAAAAGCTTTGGAAAAACAAAATAAAACAGAAATGTCTAAAGTAGTTGGTAAATTAATTGCTGAGAGAAGTTTGGAAAAAGGTATTAAAGAAGTTTACTTTGATAGAGGTAGTTACAAATATCACGGCAGAGTTAAATCATTAGCAGAAGCGGCAAGAAGCGGAGGATTAAAATTTTAATATATGAGCAAAGTTTCAGAAATTAAGGAAAAACTAGTAGCGATCAATAGAATTACAAAAGTGGTAAAAGGCGGAAGAAGATTTGGCTTTGCTGCACTTGTGGTAGCTGGTAATCAAAAAGGACAGGTTGGATTTGGCCAAGGAAAAGCAAAACAGGTACCAGATGCTATTAAAAAAGCTTCGGACTCTGCAAAAAAATCATTAATTAAAATTCCCTTAAGAGACGGAAGAACATTGCATCATGATGTTAAGGGTAAAAGTGGTGCTGGAAAAGTAGTGTTAAGAAGTGCTCCAGCTGGAACAGGAATTATAGCTGGCGGTGCAGTCCGAGCGATTTGTGAAATGTCAGGCATTCAAGATGTAGTTGGAAAATCTATTGGTTCTGCAAATCCTTACAATCTGATAAGAGCAGTTTTTGTTGCATTAACAAGCCAACAAACACCTAAAGATATTTCTCTAGTTAGAGGAAAAAAAATCAAAGACATAGTTTCAAGGAGATAAAATGAAATTAAACGATATTGCTACGAAATTACATAAAAAAAGTAAAAGAGTAGGTCGTGGTATTGGATCTGGAAAAGGGAAAACTTCAGGTAGAGGTGTCAAGGGACAAAAATCAAGATCAGGAGTAGCCATAAAATCTTATGAAGGTGGTCAAATGCCTTTATTTAGAAGACTTCCAAAAAGAGGATTTAATTCTATTAAAAATAGAGAAAATAATTTTGTAATTAATTTAAGAGATATTTCAAACTTTATTGAAAAGAAAAAAATAGATTTATCAAATAAATTAGACCTAAGTTCTTTAATAAGATCGAAAGATAAAAAAAATGCAAAATATTTAAAAATAAAAGTGTTAGGAACAGGTGAGATTAGTCAAAAAGTAAATATTGTAGCTCACAAAGTGAGCGAAAGTGCAAAAACGAAAATAGAAAAATCTGGCGGAACAGTAGAAATTTTAAAGTAATAAATGTCTAACTTTTCAGGTACACCAAGTAGCGGATCTGGTTTTTTTTCACAGTCAAATGACTTAACCAAAAGAATATTTTACACTTTATTTATTTTAATAATTTACAGATTTTGTACCTATGTGCCAATTCCAGGTATAGACCCTGAGAGTTTAAAAAATTTAATATCTGGTAACGAACGAAGCTTACTTGGAATGTTTAATTTATTTGCTGGCGGCTCAGTCAGCAGGATGGCGATATTAACATTGGGAATCATGCCATATATTTCTGCTTCCATTATTATTCAGTTGCTAACTGGTGTTACCGAGTATTTTAAAAATTTAAAAAATCAGGGTGAGTATGGAAGACAGAAAATTACTCAGTACACTAGATATGGAACAGTTCTTTTAGCTTTAGTGCAAGGTTATGGTGTAGCCGTAAGTCTTGAAAATTCTCAAGGATTAGTTCTCGATCCAGGATTGTATTTTAGATTTGTAACAACAGTTACTCTAGTTACTGGTACAGTTTTTATTATGTGGCTAGGTGAGCAAATTACAGCAAGGGGAGTGGGTAACGGAATATCTTTGATCATTTTTTCAGGTATTGTTGCTGAAATTCCTGGAGCTTTGGCTTCTACTTTTGAATTAGGTAGAACAGGAGCAATTTCAAGTGTGGTTGTGTTATCCGTTTTGATTTTACTATTATTAGCTATTTATTTCATTGTTTTTGTTGAAAGGGCTCAAAGAAGAATTTTAATACAATATCCTAAAAGACAAATGGGAAACAAAATGTTTGGTGGTGAGGCATCATATTTACCACTTAAAGTTAATACAGCTGGAGTAATACCGGCAATTTTTGCATCAGCTTTATTGTTGCTACCAATTACTTTGTCTAATTTTTCCACTAGCACAGACTCTTTCTTATTTTCCATAACTTCTTTATTGGGCCAAGGAAAACCTCTTTATATGATCTTCTATGCAGCGGGGATTATCTTCTTTTCTTTTTTCTATACTTCAATCATTTTTAATCCTGTAGAAACTTCAGATAATCTTAAAAAGAATGGTGGTTTTGTTCCAGGAATAAGACCTGGCGAGAAAACATCTGAATTTATAGAATCTTTATTAACAAAATTAACTGTAATTGGCTCAACATATTTAGTTATAATTTGCTTATTACCAGAGGTACTGATTGCAAATTATCCTATACCTTTTTATTTAGGTGGAACTTCTCTATTAATTGTTGTTGTAGTTGCAATGGATACAATTACACAAATACAAACAAGATTAATGAGTGCTCAATACGCTTCACTTATTAAAAAAACAAAATTTTCTAAATAAATGAATATAGTAATCTTTGGACCTCCAGGAGCAGGAAAAGGTACTCAATCTTCGTTTTTAATTAATAATTATAATTTATTTCAATTGTCCACTGGTGATTTATTGAGAGAGGAATTAAAAAGTGGTTCAAGTCTTGCTAAAGAAATAGAGGGCTTAATGAATGCTGGAAAACTAGTTTCGGATGAAATTATTAATAATTTAATTGAAAAAAAAATCAGTGATAAAAAAATTCAAAATCAAATTATTTTTGACGGCTTTCCAAGAAATTTAGATCAAGCTAAAACATTAGATAGTCTTTTGCTAAAATATAATCAGAAAATTTCTGTAGTTCTTAATTTAAAAGTAGATTATTCCATTTTAGTTAAACGTATTTCAGGAAGGGTTTCTTGTTCTGTATGTAAAAAAACATTTAATGAGTTTTTTGATCCCCCTACAGAGTGTGAAAAATCAGAATGTAAAAATAGATCATTAACAAGAAGATCGGATGACAATGAAGAAACGGTCACCAAAAGGTTGAATACCTACGATGAACAGACTTTGCCAATACTAGGTCACTATAATGAAATGAATCTAGTAAAAGACGTTGATGCTATGCAAGATATTAGCAATGTTTCGGAGCAAATATCTAACATAATCAGAGGCTTATAAAGTTGACTTTAAATCGAAGATTAATATACTCCGCAGGTTTTAAAATTAAATAATTACAATCACTTACTATGGCTCGTATATCAGGAATCAACCTTCCATTAAATAAACAAGTATTTATTGCCCTTCAGTATATTTATGGAATTGGAGATCATTACGCTGAAAAAATTTGCAAAGATTTAAATATTGATCGATCAAAAAGAGTGAATAGTCTTACTGAAGATGAAGTATTAAAAATTAGAGAACTAATTGATAAAGATTACACAGTAGAGGGAGATTTAAGAAGAGATCTTTCTTTAAATATCAAAAGATTGAGAGACTTAGGTACTTATCGAGGTACAAGACATAGAAAAAAATTACCAGTGCGAGGACAAAGAACCCACTCTAATGCAAGAACGAGAAAAGGAAAAGCTATTGCAATCGCAGGTAAAAAATTAACAATTACGAAAAAATAAAAATGAGCCAAGAAGAATTAAAAAATAAAGCATCAGCAAAAAAAGAAGCTCCAGCAAAAAAAGCTGACACAAAGAAAAAAAGCAAATTTCGTCTAAAGAAAAAAGAAAAAAAAGTTGTGATTAATGGAAAATGTTTTGTTAATGCTACTTTTAATAACACTATAGTTTCAATCACTGACAAGGATGGCAATGTATTATCCTGGTCATCTGCTGGCTCTAAAGGTTTTAAAGGATCAAGAAAATCAACTCCATACGCTGCACAAGTTGCAGCAGATGACGCTGCAATTAAAGCAGCCGAGTATGGCTTAAAAAATATAGATGTAGAAGTTAAAGGTCCTGGTTCAGGAAGAGAAACGGCATTAAGAGCTTTGCAGGCTAGAGGTTTTAAAATTTTGTCCATTAAAGATACAAGCCCAATTGCACATAATGGATGCAGACCACCAAAAAGAAGAAGAGTTTAACAATTAAATACTAATAGGAGCTAACATTGATAGATAAAAATTGGAAAGAATTAATCAAACCATCAAAAGTTGATATTCAGGCTAGTGAAGATAAAAAATTTGCTAAAATTACTGTTGAACCATTAGAAAGAGGTTTTGCTTTAACTTTAGGTAATGCATTAAGAAGAGTTTTGCTATCTTCTATTCAAGGAACTGCAGTTACAGCTATCCAAATTGACGGAGTATTACACGAGTTTTCATCTATTAATGGTGTAAGAGAAGATGTAACGGATATTGTTTTAAATGTTAAATCATTATCATTAAAACTTAATACAAATGGTCCAAAAAAATTAGTATTAGACGCTAAAGGACCGGGTGAGATTACTGCTAAAATGATTAATCCAAATCCTGATATTGAAATTTTAAATCCAGACCAAGTTATTTGTAATTTAGACGAAAATACAAAAATTTATATGGAATTAGTTGTAAATACTGGAAAAGGCTATGTATCTGCTGACAAAAATAGGGAGAAAGACTCTCCTTTGGGATTAATACCTATTGATTCAGTTTACAGTCCTGTAAAAAGAGTTTCTTATAACGTATCTAACACTAGGGAAGGTTTATCCATTGATTACGATAAATTAACCATGGAAATAGAGACAAACGGGTCAGTTGCAGCTGATGACTGTTTAGCTTTTGCAGCTAGAATTTTACAAGATCAACTTTCATTATTCATTAATTTTGATGAGCCTAAAGAAGTAGTAGCACAACCTACATCTTCTGAGCCAGAATTTAACAAAAATTTATTGAGAAGAGTTGATGAATTGGAATTATCAGTTAGGTCTATGAACTGTTTAAAAAATGACAACATAATTTATATAGGGGATCTGGTTCAGAAAACTGAAGGTGAAATGTTAAGAACGCCAAATTTTGGTCGTAAATCTCTTAATGAAATTAAAGAGGTTTTGTCGGGCATGTCGTTATATCTTGGAATCGAAATTCCAAATTGGCCACCTGAAAATATTGCTGAGTTATCTAAAAAGTTAGAGGATGAGTACAAATAAACAATGAGACACGGTTTAGGACATAGAAAGTTAAACAGAACTTCAGAGCATAGAAAAGCTTTGTTTCAGAATATGGTTAATTCATTAATCAAGCATGAACAAATCCAAACAACTTTACCAAAAGCTAAAGAATTAAAGTCCATCATCGACAAAGTTATTACAATTGGTAAAAAAAATACGTTAGCTGCAAAAAAAACACTATTCTCAAAATTACAAGATAAAAATTCTGTAACTAAGCTTACAACTGTTTTGTCAAAAAGATACGAGAAAAGAAATGGTGGTTACTGTAGAGTAGTCAGATCTGGTTTTAGATTTGGAGACAATTCTCCAACTGCATTCATAGAATTAGTTGACAAAGATTTTAATGCAAAAGGACAGGATTCAGGACCTACGCAAAAAAAAGCTGAACCGAAATCTTCAGAGGATGCAAAAAAAACTGAAGTAGAAAATAAAGATACTAAAAAAACTAAAAAATAATGAAGTTGTATCTACTAGTTGCTTTATTTGGAGCAGCTGGAAGTTCATTGAGATATTTTCTTTTTAACATAACACCAAAAATTTATTATTCCCATTTTCCTATAGGAACAATCACCGTTAATTTGTTAGGATCTTTTTTTATTGGTCTAGTCATAAGTTTATTTGATAAGGGCTTGGTTGGAGAAAATTTAAGAGTAGCTATAATTATTGGGTTGTTAGGAGGATTTACAACTTTTTCAACTTTTTCCATGGATTTATACAACTTAATTAATAAACCATTATATCTTCAAGCAATAAGTTATTTGCTTATTTCAGTTATTGGTGGCTTAATTTTTTTTATTGTAGGTCAAAAGTTTGCTAATTTTATTTAATGAAAATTATCGAAGATTTTCAAGTCGAGGATGAATTTATTAATACCAGACTTGATAGATGGCTAAAAGCTAAAGTGTACAAATTTTCTCAATCTTTTATAGAAAAATCGATTAGAGGTGGTCGTATCAAGGTTAATAACAAAAAAATAAAAAGCTCTTACAGATTACAGGGGCAGGACACAATAAGTCTTAATTTATTCTATGATGATAGCAAAAAAGATAGTGATAAATTCTCCTACAATGCAACATTAGAAGAGTTTAAAAATATCAAAAAAAATATAATTTTCGAAAATCATGATTACATGGTCCTGAACAAACCATCTAGTATCGCTGTTCAATCGGGAACAAAATCTCCAAAAAATATTATTGATATTTTAAATAAATTTTCTACACAAAAAAAATATTTTTTAGTTCATCGTATCGACAAAGAAACTTCTGGCATTCTCTTATTCGCTTGCAATAGAGTTTTTGCACAAAACTTATCGGATCAATTTAAAAATAAAACTGTTAATAAACAGTATTTGGCTATTTTACATGGATCAATCGCTCATAATGAGGGAACTCTTGAACACAATCTATCTATGAAAGAAAAAGGTAAGATAAAATCATTTAAAGCAGAAAGTGATTTTTTTGTAATTGCTAAAAATAAAGATTTTTCCTATGTCCAGGCATCTTTAATAACAGGTAGAAAGCATCAGTTGAGACAGCAGTTTTTGAAAATAAATCACCCAATTGTTGGCGATGAAAAATATTTTTTACCTAGCAATACTGCAGCAAACCATTTAATGCTGCATAGTTATCAATTATCTTTTGAATATCAAAATAAAATTAAAAAATACCAAGTAGATCCTCCTTTAGAATTCAAAAATTTTTTAAAAAAAATTAATCTTTAAAAGTTTCTTTAAATTTTTCTATTATAATTGAATTTATATCTTGATCTTTAGGTATTGTACGCAATTCAGAAAAATTAATTATTCCTTTATCAGATATTCCGCATGGAATAATTCCTTTGTAGTAATTTTTATCTACATCTAAATTGATTGCAAATCCATGATAGGCAATCCATTTTTTAACTTTAATACCAATTGCAGCAATTTTATATTCCTCATTATTTTTTTTAATCCATATTCCAACATTTTTTGAATCTGCAAATGACGGAATTTTATAATAATTTAATACTGCTATGATCCATTGCTCTAAACTACGAATTAATTTTTTTATTGCTTTTCCCCGACTATTTAAATTTAAAACTATGTAAACTATTTTCTGTCCTTTCCCGTGATAAGTCCATTTTCCACCTCTATTTGTTTGAATTATTGGTATTTTATTTTTTTCCAATAGTTCTTCAGGTTTTCCGCTAATTCCACAAGTGTATGTATTTTGGTGTTCAAGAATCCAAAGAAGTTCTTTTGCTTTGTGGTTACAAATATCTTGAACTCTTTTTTCTAAAAAGTTAATTGCTGATTGATAATCAATTGGTTTTTTACTGATTTTTATTTCAATATTCATTATAAGAGGAAAAATACTTTTATTGGCATGGAAAACAATAGTGAAATTAAAACAAAAAAAATAGAATTTAATTTAAGCAATTCTTTTCTTCAGGAGTTAATCAATAAAATTGAAGCCAAGGATCTTTTGTCAGTTAATGATTTATTATCCAAGCTTCACCCATCTGATATTGCTGAAGTAATATCGAACTTACCTGAAAAAAATAGATTTGAATTAATTGCTTTAGAGAATTTTAAAATTAACCCCCATGTCATTGTTGAATTAACTGATGAGCTTCAAAAAGAAATTTTAGAAAAAATATCTTCTGACAGAATTGTAAAAATTATTAATAGCTTGGAGTCTGATAATGCTCTTCAAATTATCGAAAACCTTGAAGATAATAAAAAAGAAAAAGTTCTTACCAAAATACCCATTGAAGACAAAAATTTATTTGAGGAAACATTAAGTACTTATCCTGAAAATTCAGCAGCAAGGATTATGCAAAGAGAATTTGCTGCTGTTCCAGAAGATTGGACGGTTGGACAAACAATTGATTACTTGCGTGAAACTTCCGAATTACCTAAAGAATTCTTAGAAATATTTATTATTAATCAACTCAATATACCTATTGGATCAGTACCATCATCAAGAGTTTTGAGAACTCCTAGAGATGTAAAAATGAATTCCATCATGAAAAACAATAAGTTTTTAATTCCTGCTGAAATGGATCAAGAACAAGTAGCTTATAACTTTGAACAATATAATTTATTTTCTGCAGGTGTCGTCGATCAAAATCAAAAATTAATTGGCATGATTACTGTTGATGATATTGTAACAGTAATTAAAGAAGAAGCCGAAGAAGACACTTTGCGTCTTGCCGGAGTTAGTGATGAAGAGATATCAGACAGCGCTTTTAGTATTACAAAAAAAAGATTTATTTGGCTTACCATAAATTTACTTACCGCAATTTTGGCATCAACAGTTATAAGTTTATTTAATGCTAGTATTGAAAAAGTTGTAGCACTGGCAATATTGATGCCTATAGTTGCATCTATGGGCGGAAATGCTGGAACTCAAACGCTCACAGTTACTGTTAGGTTGCTTGCAACAAAAGAGCTTATTTCAAGTAATGTAAATAAAATTGTATCGAAAGAATTTTTAGTTGGTTTTTATAATGGTTTGATTTTTGCAGTAATAACTGGGCTTGCTATTTTTGTTTGGTTTAAGGATTATCATTTATCTTTATTAATTGCTGTTGCGATGATTATTAATATGACAGCTGCAGGTTTTTTTGGGATTTTTATTCCAGTTATCCTCAATAAGTTTAAAATTGATCCAGCAATATCTTCAAGTGTTTTTGTAACTACTATTACGGATGTTTTTGGATTTTTATCCTTTTTAGGATTGGCAAGCTATATATTACAAATTTAGATATTATCTATTAAACGAATATTTCTAATATAGTAGGCAATAAATATATTTGTTTTGTTTGAAATTTTTTTAACTTTTGACAAAGTATTTAATTTAATTAACTCCACATAATCAATATTTTTAATACCAAGATTATAAATTTTATTTTTAATAAAATTCGAATTAAATCTTACTTTTTTTAATTGTTTTTTATAATTCTTAAGTATTTTAGCTACTTTACCCATTAAATATATTTCATGAGATTCTAGAAGTAAATTTCTGGAAGAAAGAGCGGCTCCATTTTTAATTCTTACAGTCTTACATTCAACTAATTTTGTTTTAAGTTTATTTAATTTTATAAGCTCTTTAATCAATATTAATTGTTGGTAATCTTTTTTACCCATGAAAACTTTTGTGCAATTAACAATTGATAATAATTGAGACATAACTTTTAATACTCCATCAAAGTGTCCTTTTCTAAATTTTTCTTCCATTATATTTTTAATTTTAGGTTGCTTTGAAATTGAAGAATTCCAGTTATAAACCTCCTTAATATTTGGTAAAAAAACATAGTCTACTTTTAGTTTTTTGCAAAGTGCCAGATCCTGTTTTATTTTGTTAGGATATGTATTGTAATCCTTCTTTTTATTGAATTGTTTAGGATTTACAAAAATACTTACAATCGTCTTATTAGTTTTTTTTTTGCTTAATTTTATTAAAGAGGCATGACCCTCGTGCAAGGCTCCCATTGTAGGAACGAACCCAATATTCTTTAGATTATGAGTAATTTTGTTAATTATGTTAGATTTTTTTACTATTTTCATTTAATACATTTTCATAATTAAATAATGATTAATCAAGCAATTATACCACTCGCAGGTTTAGGAACAAGATTATTACCACTTACAAAATCTTTTCCAAAAGAAATGTGGCCCTTGGGTAAAATTTCAATTTTAGAAAGAATTTTATCAGAATGTTTAAGTGCTGGAATTAAAGAAATTTTTTTGATTATTTCAGATAGAAAAAAAATTATTAAAGATTATTTTGAAAGTGATAAAGAATTTGAAAAAAAAATATTTAAAAATAAAAAAGCGTTGCAGCAGTTAAATATTTTAAAAAAATATAAAAAAAAGATTAAATTTGTATTTCAGAATAAGCCACTTGGTTTAGGAGATGCCGTAAATACCTGTAAAAATAAAATTACATCAAGTCATTTTTTGTTAGTTTTGCCAGATGATGTAATCATTAATAGCAACTGTTCAAAAGAATTAATCACAGCTCATTATAAATACAAATCTTCAGTTGTTGCTATAAAAAAAGTGTCCGACAGGGATGTGAATAGATATGGCATAGTCGGCTATTCAGCTAAAAATAGAAATCATTTAAAGATTAATCAATTTGTTGAAAAACCCACCATTCAAACTTCACCATCTAATTATGCTATTATTGGAAGATACATACTTAGTAAAAAAATTTTTAAATCTCTTGCTAGCAAAACTAAAGGAAAACTAGGAGAGATACAGATTACAGATGCAATGCAAAATTTATTAATAAGTAATGAGAAATTTACCGGATGTATTTTTAAAGGAAAATACCTAGATTGTGGAACTTTAGATGGTTATATTAAATCTTTCAATGAAGTAGGTAAAAATTAATGAATATTTGTTTTGTAGGCACAGGGTATGTCGGCTTAGTTTCTGGAGTATTATTTTCTGATTTTGGAAACACAGTTTATTGCGTTGATAATGATAAAAAAAAAATATCAAACTTGGAAAAAGGTATTATTCCTATTTACGAACCTGGTCTCGAAGAATTAGTCATAAGAAATTTTAATTCTAAAAGATTAATTTTTACAACTGATATAAATGAAGCTATTAAAAAATCTGATATTATATTTATAGCGGTAGGCACACCACCATCTAAAGATGGTAATTCAGCTGATCTTTCCAGTGTATTTTCTGTTGCAAAAACTATTTCCAACAACTTAAACAAACATAAAATTATAATTACAAAATCTACAGTTCCTTTAGGTACTGGTGACGAGATTGAAAAAATATTATCAAAGAAAAATAAGAAAAATTTGTTTGATGTTGTTTCTAATCCTGAATTTTTGAGAGAGGGAGAGGCAATTAGAGATTTTAAATATCCTGACCGTGTAGTTATTGGAACTAACAATGTAAACAAAGTTACTCCTATAATGACCAAATTGTATGAGCCTATTATTAAGAAAGGTGGCAAGTTTATTGTTGTTAAAAGAAGGGCAGCGGAATTAATTAAGTATGCAGCCAATGCTTTCTTGGCAACTAAAATTACTTTTATTAATGAAATAGCAAACCTATGCGAAAAATCTGATATTAATGTGGAAGATGTTGCAATTGGAATTGGAACAGATGCAAGAATTGGATCTAGGTTTTTAAGAGCTGGACCAGCTTATGGCGGCTCTTGTTTTCCCAAAGACACCAAAGCGTTGGTCAAAACTGCAGAAAAATATAATGTTAATTTAAATGTCGTTAAAAGTGTAATTCATTCTAATGATGCAAGAAGTAACTTAATTGCTAATAAAATTTTAAAAATAATTAAAAAACCAAAAGGAAAAAAAATTGGTTTTTTAGGAGTTACATTTAAAGCTAATACTGACGATATGCGAGACTCATCTTGTCTTTCTATTATTCCAAAATTAATTAACAAAAAATGTAAGATAAATTATTACGATCCAACAGGTCGTAAAGATATTTTTGAAAAAAATAAATCAATATTATTTTATAACAATATTGATTCAGTCATTAAAAATTCAGATCTGGTCGTAATTCATACAGAGTGGGATGAATTTAAATCTCTACAATTTGATAAATTTAGAAAAAAAGAAAAAATTATTATTTTTGATTTGAGAAATTTATATCATCCTGATGATTTTATAAATAAAAAAATAAAATATTTCTCTATTGGCAGACCACAAAATGTCTAAAGATCTTGTTAAATCAAGAAAAAAACATCTATCAACTAAATTAAAAAAACCACTTTTTTATAATGTGATTCTTTTAAATGATGATTTTACAACTATGGAATTTGTTGTTAAAGTTTTAATTATGTTTTTTAAAATGTCCAAAAGTAAATCTACAACTGTTATGTTAAAAATTCACAATGAAGGATCGGCAATTTGCGGAACGTATACATTAGATATTGCTCAAACTTTAACTAATCAAGTCAATAATTACTCGAGATCAAATGGTTTTCCCTTGCAATCAATTATGAGAATTAAATAATGGCAACATTTACGAAGTCGTTAGAGAAAGCTATTGCAAAAGCTTTTCAAGTAGCCACTGAAAAAAAACATCAATATGTTACACTGGAACATTTGTTGTTAGCTTTAGTTGATGAGGAGGATGCTCAAAATGTAATGAAAGCTTGCAGTGTAGATACTGATTTGCTTAAAGAAAATTTAGAGTATTACATAGACAATGAACTGGATAATATAATTAATTCTGAAAAAAATTCTGATCCACAGCCAACTTCAGGTTTTCAAAGGGTTATCCAAAGATCTATTGTGCATGTTCAATCATCTGGAAAAAGTGAAGTTACTGGTGCTAATATATTAGTCTCATTATTTGCAGAAAGAGAGAGTCACGCTACATATTTTTTACAAGAACAGGAAGTTACAAGATACGATGTTGTTAATTTTATATCTCATGGAATTACAAAAATAGATAATTTTAGTTATACTGACAATTTAACGGATAATGCCAAAACAACATCTCCAAACAAAACCTCACCGCTTGATGCCTACTGTGTAAATTTAATTAAAAAAGCTGAGAAGAATAAAATTGATACTTTGATTGGTAGAATAAGCGAAATAGAGAGAATGACCCAAGTTCTTTGTCGTAGAACAAAAAATAACCCTTTATTAGTTGGAGATCCTGGTGTTGGGAAAACTGCAATTGTTGAAGGTTTGGCAAATAAAATTTACCGAAATGAGGTGCCTGACGTTTTGAAAGGAAATGTAATTTATTCTTTAGATATGGGTGTGTTGATAGCGGGCACTAGATACAGAGGTGATTTTGAAGAAAGACTAAAATCAATAATTAATGAAATTGAAAAAAATTCAAAATATATTTTATTTATTGATGAAATACATACTTTAGTTGGAACGGGAGCTACATCTGGTAACTCTATGGATGCAGCCAATATGTTGAAACCAGCGCTTCAATCTGGGCAAATAAGGTGCATCGGTTCAACCACATTTTCTGAATATAGACAATTTTTTGAAAAGGATCGGGCTTTACAAAGAAGATTTCAAAAAATTGATATTTTAGAACCGAGCGTAGAAGAAACTTATAAAATTATGTTTGGTTTGAGAAGTAAATATGAAGATTTTCATAAAGTTAAATATTCTGATGAAGCTATTAGAGCTTCAGTAGATTTGTCTTATAAATATATTGGCAATAAAAGATTACCAGATAAATCAATTGATATAATCGACGAACTTGGTTCGAGTGAATCGTTAAAAACAGCAGATCAAAAAAAAGATATCTTACTAGAAGAGGATGTAGAAAAAATTGTATCTAAAATGACTAAAATTCCAGAAAAAAATATTACTTTAAATGACAGAAATTATTTAAAGGATATTGATAAAAATTTAAAAAGATTAATTTATGGACAGGATCATGCAATAGAGGCTTTAGCAAATTCAATCAAATTATCCAGATCAGGACTACGGGATACAAATAAAACTATTGGAAATTATTTATTTAGTGGGCCAACAGGAGTTGGAAAAACAGAACTTGCAAAACAGCTAGCTAAAATACTCGGAGTTGAGTTATTGCGATTTGACATGTCAGAATATTCTGAAAGACACACAATATCAAAGTTAATTGGAGCACCTCCAGGATATGTTGGTTTTGATCAGGGAGGTCAGTTATCTGAGTCGGTAGAAAAAAATCCACACGCAGTATTGTTAATTGATGAAATTGAAAAAGCCCATCCTGATATTTATAATATTCTTTTGCAGATAATGGATTATGGAACATTAACTGATCAAAATGGAAAAAAAATAGATTTTAGAAATATTATATTAATTTTAACAACCAATGCAGGTGCTACTGACTTAGAAAAAAATCAAATGGGTTTTGATAAAAAAGAAAGTAATGAAAATGATTTTGAAACTATTAAAAAAGTGTTTACCCCAGAATTTAGAAATAGGTTAGATTCTTTAATCAGATTTAATAATTTGGATAAAAAAATTATTAAATTGATAGTTAGTAAATTTATTATGGAGCTTGAAACTCAATTAAATGCTAGAGATATTACCATCGAAATTTCTGATAAAGCTACAGATTTAATTTGTGAGCTGGGTTATGATAAAATTATGGGTGCAAGGCCAATATCAAGAGTTATTGATGAAAAAATAAAAAAACCACTAGCTAATGAAATTATTCATGGAAAATTGATAGATGGTGGATTAGTAAAAATTGATACTAAGAATAAAACATTTGATTTTCAAATAAGTAAACTAGAAAAAGTTAAAAAAATTTCTATTAAAAACTAAATTATTTAGATATTTCAAAAATAGTTTCAATCTCTACAGCAGCATTCAAGGGTAGGCTGCTAACACCAATAACTGCTCTCGCATGTTTTCCTTTTTCACCAAAAATTTCAACCAGTAAATCTGATGCGGCATTTAATAGAACTGCATGGTCAGTAAAATCTTCTGTAGAATTGATAAAACCGTTAATTTTTACACATTGTTTAACATTATTTAGATTCATCACTGATTTTTTAAGATGACCAATTGCATTTAAAATTGCATATCTAGCTGCTTTTTTTCCATCTTCTAAAGTTAAATCTTTTCCAATTTTGCCTTTGATCATATTACCGTTTTCATCAATAGGAAGTTGACCAGAAATATAAATTGTACTGTCACAATGTTTATAAGCTACGTAGTTTCCTACGGGTGAAGGAGGATTTGGTATTGATATTTTTAGATCAATAATTCTTTCTTCGATATCAATCATTTTTTTCTTTAGTTTTGGATTTCTTTTTTTCTTTTTTTGGCTTTTTTTTAATCTTTTTACCTTTTTTGGTTGCGTCGTATTCTAGTCTTTTTTCAATTAAGTCTAGCGCTTCTTCCATTGTAACACTTTCAGGATCTTTATCATCAGGAATAGTTGCATTAATTGTTTTGTATTTAATGTATGGACCATATGAGCCTTTCATAACTTTAACAGGCTTTTTATCTTCTGGGTGCTCGCCAATCGTTTTAATTTCATTAGAAGATCTTCTACCTGGCTTTGCTTCAGCAATCATTGTTATAGCTTTATTAATACCAATAGAAAAAATATCTTCAGGGGTTTCCAATGTAGCTGATTTTTTTTCACATTTTACATACGGACCATATCTGCCATTATTTAGAGTGATATCCATATTATTTTCAGGATATTGGCCCAGAACTTTTGGCAAAGAAGCCAAAAATCTTGCCTTTTCTAAATTAATATCATCTAATGAAATTCCTTTTGGAATAGATACATTTTTTAAATCTTTTTCATCATTACCTATTTGCAAGTAAGGACCAAATCTTCCTTTTTTTAAAACTATGTTTTTACCCTCATCTGTTTTTCCAATTTCTTTTGGTTCAGCCAAGTAATCTTGTTCCGCTGCCTTAATTCTTGACAAGGGCCTTGTAAATTTACAATCTGGATATTTAGAACAACCTATAAAAGCACCAAATCTTCCTATTTTTAGACTTAATTCACCACCACAGTCACAAGCTCTTTTGATTTTTCCCTCCTTGTCTTTATCAAAAATAATTTCACCCAAGCTATCATTCATCATATCTAATATAGCTCTAGTTCTAAGTTCTTTTACATCACTCACGTTTTGGTTAAACTCTTTCCAGAATTTCGATAATACTTCTATCCAGTCAATTTTTCCTGCTGTAATATCATCCAGACTTTCTTCCAGTCCTGCAGTAAAATTATAATCAACATATTGTTTAAATAGTTGATTTAAAAAAGCAGTAATTAATTTTCCTCGATCAGTTGGTACAAATTTTTTGTTTAAAACCTCTACATAATTTCTAGTCGATAAAACAGATATAATACTTGCATAGGTTGATGGCCTTCCAATACCAAGTTCTTCTAATTTTTTAACTAAACTAGCTTCTGAATATCGCGGGGGTGGTTGGGTAAATTTTTGCTCATTTAATATTTTTTCTAAAGGCATAATTTCATTTTCTTTTACTTCTGGTAATAAATTATCTTCTTCATTTTCATCTTTTTCTTTGTCATCTTCATCTTTTATGTCTTGATATAATTTTAAAAAACCATCAAATTTTTGGACAGAGCCATTTGCTCTGAAAATAATACTTTGATCTTTATTTGCTAAATCTACCGCCGTTCTTTCAAATTCAGCACTTTCCATTTGAGATGAGACAGTTCTATTCCAAATTAATTCATACAATCTAAACTGATCTTTATCTAATTTTGATTTTAAACTTTCTGGAGTTCTATTGATATCAGTTGGTCTTACAGCTTCATGTGCTTCTTGTGCATTTTTTGCTTTCTTTCCAGAATAGTTTCTTGCTTCTTTAGGTAAATATTTTCCACCAATTTTCTCATTTATGTATTTTCTACAGTCAGCTACAGCTTCTAATGAAATATCAGTTCCATCTGTCCTCATATAGGTTATTAGTCCAGTAGTTTCTCCATCTATATCAATTCCCTGATATAATCTTTGGGCAATTTGCATTGTTCTTGATGCTCCAAAACCTAATTTCCTAGATGCATCTTGTTGCATTGTAGAAGTTCTGAAAGGTGCATAAGGATTTCTTTTAAACGGTTTGCTTTCGATATTAGTTACAACAAACTCATGCTTTTCAATCGTTTCTACTGCATTTTTAGCGTCTATTTCATTTTTAAACGAAAACTTTTCAATTTTTTGAGAGTTGTAAGTATTTAGTTTGGCATGAAAATCTTTATTTTCATTATTTTTAAATATCGCACCTATTGTCCAAAATTCAGCTGGGTTGAATAGTTCTATTTCATGCTCTCTTTCTACTATTATTTTTAGTGCAACTGACTGAACTCTACCTGCAGACTTAGAACCAGGTAATTTTGTCCATAATATTGGTGAAATATTAAAGCCAACCAAGTAGTCTAATGCACGTCTTGCAAGATAAGCATTAACTAGTTCAATATTGATATCTCTGGGGTTTTCAATTCCATGCACAACTGCTTTTTTAGTAATTTCATTAAAAACTACTCTTTCAACTTTTTTATCTTTTAATAAATTTTTTTCTTCTAAAATATGTTTTACATGCCAAGCAATAGCTTCACCTTCTCGATCAGGGTCAGTAGCTAAAATAATTTTACTTGAGTCTTTAGCAGCGTCAGCAATTTCTTTAATATGTTTTTTTGATGTAACATCTATTTCCCAAGTCATATTGAAATTATTATCTGTATCTACGGATCCATTTTTTGATGGCAAATCTCTAACGTGACCAAAACTTGCAAGAACTACATAGTCATTACCAAGATATTTATTAATAGTTTTTGCTTTTGCGGGGCTTTCTACAATAACAAGATTCATAATGGATGAAGGACTGTCAAAAATTTACTCAATTGTCAAATTTTACGACTTTTAGTCAATAAAGACTTGAATGAGTTTTTTAATTAGTATTAAATAACCTATTAAACAAACATTAAAAAGGGACATAATATGTTAAAATCATTAATTAAATCTGTTTTTGTTGTGTTGTTAATGACAACATTTGCACAGGCAGCAGACTACGGGACTTTAAAAAAACTTAAAGATTCTGGCACAATTACAATAGGTCATAGAGAGTCATCTGTACCTTTTGCTTATTACAATAAATCACAAAAGCCAATTGGATATTCAATGGACTTATGTGAAAAAATTGTTCAAAGAGCTGAAAAGGAAATTGGAAAAAAGCTTGTAAGAAAGTATTATCCAGTTAATCCAAAAACAAGAATTCAACTTCTTGCTAATGGAACAATAGACATTGAATGTGGCTCTACAACTAATAATTTAACAAGACAGCAGCAAATTGATTATGCGCATGTAACTTTTATTACTGGTACAAAGCTATTGGTAAAAAAATCAAGTGGCATAAAGTCAATTGATGACATGAAAGGCAAAAAAATTGCTTTAGCACAAGGTACAACAAATGAAAAAGCTGTAGTCAAGATTAATTCTGATAAAAAGCTTGGAATTAGTGTTGTTAACGTAAAAGATCATGCTGAAGGTTTCTTGGCTTTAGAAACTGGAAGGGTTGATGCTTATTCAACAGACCACATTTTATTATTTGGATTGATATCTAAAGCAAAAAAACCAGCTGACTATGCTGTAGTTGGAAGCTTTTTGTCTTACGACCCTTACGCAATTATGGTTAGAAGAGACGATTCAGCAATGCGTTTAGTTGCTAATTCTGAACTATCTGATCTGTTCAGATCTGGAGAAATTAATAAGATTTATGATAAATGGTTTATGAAACCATTGCCAGAAGGTGGAAAGGCGCTAGGCGTTCCACAAACTGACCTATTGCAGGCTGCATTTACAATGCAAGCTTTGCCATACTAGTTAAATCTTAATTTTTCATATGGGTCATTTTATGACCCATATGAATCTAATCGTTTTTATCAATGAAATATAACTGGAATTGGTCAGTCTTATTCGAGCAGCAGTACTTTGATTGGATTGTCTCAGGTACATTATGGACTATTTATTTATCCTTAGCAGCTTCAGTTATAGCTTTTTTTTTAGGTTCATTAATTGGAATACTAAGAACTTTAGATAATAAAATTCTAAATTTTATTGGAACCACATATGTAGAAATTTTTAGGAATATTCCGCTATTGGTTCAAATGTTCATTTGGTACTTTGTGTTTCCTGAATTAGTTCCAAAAGAATTTGGAAATTGGTTAAAACAAGATTTACCTAACCCGGAATTTTCTTCAGCCTTGTTTTGTCTTGGCACCTACACTGCTTCACGAGTGGCAGAGCAAGTACGTTCAGGAATTAACTCTGTGTCGACTGGCGTTGGAAGCGCTGGTTATGCGACTGGCTTAACAACTTATCAACTTTATATTTATGTATTATTGCCAATTGCCTATAGAATTATAATTCCACCATTAACATCAGAATTTTTAACTATCTTTAAAAATTCATCACTCGCTTTAACAATAGGTCTGATGGAGCTAACGGCTCGAAGTAATATGATTATGGACTGGACTTTCCAAGGATTTGAAGCCTTTACTGCAGCAACAGTTATTTATGTTTCTGTAACAATGATCGTTACTTTAATTATGCAAAGAGTTGAAAGCAAAACTCAAATACCAGGATTTATTAGGCAAAAAACATGATTAAAAATTTTGATTTTAATGTAATTGCAGATTCTTTGCCTTTTTTATGGAAGGGACTGCAGGTAAGTTTTTATTTAACTTTTTTAGCACTAATCGGAGGTATTTTGTTTGGCACCTTATTGGCCTTGATGAGAATATCTAATTTTAAATCATTGCAATATTTTTCCATGACCTATGTAAATTTTTTAAGATCTATGCCACTAATTTTAGTTATTTTTTGGTTTTTTTTCTTAATACCTCTCATAATTGGAAAACCAATTGGAGGTTTCTACTCTGCGGTTATTGCCTTTACAATGTTTGAAGCTGCTTATTATAGTGAAATTATTAGAGCAGGATTGCTAAGTGTTTCAAGCAATCAGATTGCAGCCGCTAGAGCTACTGGACTTACTTACTCTCAATCCATGATTTACATAATACTACCACAGGCATTTCGAAATATGATACCTGTACTGCTTACTCAAGCAGTAATTTTATTTCAAGATACATCATTGGTGTATGTAGTAAGTTTAAGAGATTTTATGACAGCAAGCTCTATAGTGGCACAAAGTCAATCAAGACTTGTTGAGATGTATTTGTTTGCAGCTTTAATTTATTTTTTAATATGTTTTACTTTTTCCTTTATGATTAAAAGAATTCAAAATAGAAAGGTTGTGCAATGATAGAATTAAAAAATGTAAGCAAATGGTATGGAACCTTTCAAGTTTTAAAAGATTGCAGTGTAACTATTCAGAAAAGTGATGTCATGGTTATTTGCGGACCCTCTGGTTCGGGTAAATCTACATTGATCAAGTGTGTGAATGGATTAGAAAAGTTTCAAGAAGGTGAAATTTTTGTAGATTCTATCAAGGTTAATGATCCAAAAACTAATTTAAATGATTTGAGAGCAAAAATCGGAATGGTATTTCAAAATTTTGAATTATACCCACACATGTCAGTTTTAAAAAATATCTCATTAGCTCAAGTTAAGGTTTTAAAAAGAAGTTTAGATGAAGCCGATGCCAAATCTATGTCTTTATTAGAAAGGGTAGGTTTGAAAGATCAAGCTACTAAATTTCCAGCACAATTGTCTGGCGGACAACAACAACGAGTTGCTATTGCAAGAGCATTGGCCATGGATCCAATTGCCATGCTATTTGATGAGCCTACTTCAGCACTAGATCCAGAAATGATCAATGAGGTTTTGGATGTTATGGTTGAATTGGCGCAAGATGGTATGACAATGGCTGTGGTGACTCATGAAATGGGTTTTGCAAAAAAAGTTGCAGATAAAATTTTATTTATGGATGAAGGGCGAGTAGAAGAAACAGCAGATAAAGAGACCTTTTTTGAAAATCCAAAATCAGATCGCACTAAACTATTTTTGTCTAAAATATTATCTCACTAGTGGTTATTAATAAAAACTGCTAAATCATCATTTGATGGCAAAAAAACAAAGTAAAATGGTTGGTATTATTGGTGGCATGGGCCCACATGCATCTAACCGTTTTATGGAAATTTTTTATAACTACAAAAACCAAGCTATTGAGAGCAATTATCCAAGGCTAATTCTAGATAGCAACACACAAATTCCTAGTAGAGTAAAAGCGATATTTACAAAAAGCAAAAGCCCAGCATCCGCAATGATAGATAGTGCAAAAAAACTCCAACAATTTGGTTGTGATGCAATTGCAATTCCCTGCAATACAGCTCACGCATGGCATGCCGATATTGAAAAAAAAATACAAATTCCTGTTTTTAATATTATTGATTGTGTCTATGATGAAATTAAAGCAAAGCTACCAAATAAATTAATTAATGTTTATATTTTTGGCACACAAGCAACACAAAAACTAAGGTTGTATGAGAGTAAGCTTAATAAAAATAAAAATTTAAATATTCATATAGTAAATAAGAATATTCAATCCAAAATTGATAAGATAATTTTTCTTATAAAAAAAAATAATTTACAAAAGCAATATATTAGTAAATTTAAAAAAATAATATCTCTATTGAAATTAAAAAATAAAAATAATGTTGTAATTCTAGGTTGTACAGAGTTATCTTATTTCAAAGATATAAGTTTAAGCAATTGTACTTTAATTGATTCAAGTTTTGTTTTGGCAAAAAAAACTTATCATTTTTGTGAGAAAAAATAATTTTTTAAATGCCTGAGATTAATAATTTTTCATATATAGATGAAGGCAAAGGCTACCCCCTGGTGTTAGTCCATGGTTTTTTAGGAAATGCGGAAATGTGGAGACCCCAAATTGATGAATTTAAAAAATATTTTAGAGTTATAGCCCCTGATTTACCAGGTTATGGAAAAAATAATAAATATAAATTAATTAATAGCATTGAAGGTTTTGCTTCTGAAATTTTTAATTTTTTACAAAATTTAAAAATTGAAAAATTTAACTTACTTGGTCATTCTATGGGTGGAATGATTGTGCAGCAAATGAGTGTTAATTATTCAAGTCATATCAATAAATTAATTTGCTATAGCACTGGTTCTATTGGAGAAATGCCAAATAGATTTGAAACCATTGATGAATCTAGAAAAAAAATAAAAGCAAATGGATTAGAAATTACTTCCTTAAATATTGCAAAAACTTGGTTTATGAACGGTGAAAATGATCCTAATTTTTATCTTTGCAAAAATGCATCTTCCGAAACAACTTTGGACGCTGCTGACGCTTCCTTAGTGGCCATGAAATCATGGAATGGAAAAAATAACCTTTATAAAATCAATAACAAAACACTTATCATCTGGGGGGATTTAGATAAATCTTATGACAAAAACCAAATTGATATTTTGCATAGCAATATAAAAAACAGTGAATTAAAAATTGTAAATGGCTTCGCGCATAACGTGCATCTTGAAAATCCTAAAATTTTTAATAAATTATTGTTAGATTTTTTAATTTAAAATATATTTGACAAGTCAATAATTAAAGTGAATTATTGCAGTCTATTAATTAACTAAATAAAGGGGATTTATGAAAATTGTAAAAAGTTTAGTTGCAACACTTATTGTGAGTTTGTTTGCAACATCTGCTTTTTCAGCTGAAAAAGTAAAAATTGGTGATCCAGGTTGGCCTGGAGCAAAAGCTATAGCTCATTTATTGCAAGCGGTAGTAAAAGACAAGATTGGTGGTGAAGCTGATATTGTTCCTGGTAATAATGCTGCAATTTACGGTGCTATTGAAAGAGACAAGGGTGAGATTGAAGTTCATCCAGATATTTGGTTACCAAACCAAGAAGGATTTACAAAAAAACTTGTTAGTGGATCTGGCAATGGAAAATTAGTGATGAGCAAAAATCCTTATGAAGGAAATCAAGGATATTGTGTTTCTAAAAATTTTGCTAAAAAATACAAAATTACTTCAATTTTTGATCTTGGAAGACCAGAAGTTGTTAAAGCAATGGATAGTGATGGAAATGGAAAAGGTGAATTCTGGATTGGAGCACCTGGATGGGCATCAGCAAATGTAAATGAGATCAAAGTAAGAGATTACAAATTACTAGAAGCTGGTATTGAGCCTATTAGAGCTAATGAGCCTGTTAAAGATGCAAGAGTTAAAGACTCCATTGCAAAAGGCGAGGGTTATGCTTTCTATTGCTACAAGCCACATGCGATTTGGTCTACTTATGATATTGTAATGTTAACAGAGCCAAAACACGATCCAGCAAAATATAAAATGGTTCAACCCAATGCTGATCCAGATTGGCAAAAGAAATCTTATGTTGCGAGTAAAGATGCACTTAAGCAAATTCAAATTGGATGGTCTAAAAGTTTAGAAGCAAAGTCTCCTGCAATCGCAGGTTTCTTTAAGAAGTTTCAACTTACTGCTGATGACGTAGGTGCTTTAGCTTATGAAATTTCAACTAAAAAAAGAAATCCTACTGAAGTAGCAAGAGAATGGATGAAGAAAAATCCTAAAAAAGTTGACGCTTGGTTAGGATTATAATCCATAATCTTTAAAATATTTAAATTAACCTGGTAATATAATTACCAGGTTAATTTCATCTCAAATTATTGTACAAACACTCATGACTGAAGTTGCTATAAAAGTTGAAAATGTTTGGAAAATATTTGGAAATAATTCTCAAGAAGTAATTCACTCCATACAAAACAATAGTATTAGTAAAAAAGAAGCTTTGGAAAAGTACAATGCGGTCATTGGAGTTTCCGATGTGAGTTTTGAAGTTCTGCAAGGAGAAATTTTTTGCATAATGGGTCTTTCTGGTAGTGGAAAATCTACCTTAGTTAGACATTTTAATCGTTTATTAGAACCCACTTCAGGAAAAATATTAATCAATGGTATTGATATTATGGGTCTGGATGAGCTTACATTGAGAGAATATAGAAATAAAAAAATTGGCATGGTATTCCAAAATTTTGCATTAATGCCTCATAGGTCAGTCATAGATAATATTGCAATGCCATTAGAAATTAGAGGAATTAATAAAAATCAACGATATCAAGAAGTTGAAAAAATTTTAGAAATAGTTGAGCTTACGGGATGGGGCAATAAATATGCTCATGAATTATCTGGTGGGATGCAACAAAGAGTAGGTTTGGCCAGAGCTTTAGCTGCAGATCCAGAGTTATTGCTTATGGATGAGCCTTTTAGTGCTTTAGATCCACTAATTAGGAGGCAGTTACAAGAGGAATTCATTAATTTGTCTAAAAAAATGAAAAAAACAACCATATTTATTACTCATGATTTAGATGAAGCTGTAAGAGTAGGTCATAGAATTGCAATCATGCGTGATGGTCAAGTTATTCAGGTTGGAACACCAGAGGAAATTATTTTAAATCCTGTTGATGAGTACGTGAAAGAATTTGTTAAAGGGATATCAAGATTAAAAGTAGTAAAGGCACATAGTATTATGATGCCTATAGAGAATTATAAAAATCTCAATCAATCCATTCCGAAAAATTCATACAAAATTTTAGAGGATGATAATTTAAATAAAATTATAGAAGCAGCCATAAATCAAGATGAAGATATTACAGTATATGATGAAAGTAATAATCTGGTCGGCATTATTGATAAAAAAAATCTTTTAAAAAATGTGGTTGAAAAATAGATTATGAATTATGACTCTGAAATAACAAAATTTGTAAAAACAAATTCTTCTTATTATATAAGAGAATTTACTAGAATTGGTAACAGTTCGAAAAAAGTTTTTTCTTTTAATATTTTTGCTTCTCTTTTAGGACCCGTATGGTTTGGATCAAGAAATATCTGGAATTATGCATTAACTTTTTTAATTTTAGAAACTTTTTCTATAGTTCAAATTATGCGAGGTTTTTTTGGAAATGTAACTACTGAAATTTATTCTAAAATAGCTGGTATAGAAAGCACATTGGTGTTTCGTAATAAGCAATTATCAGCAGCATATGAAAAAGCTCCTGAAAAAGTAGCGGTTTTCAAGAGAGCAATAGAGTCTTTAGAAAAAGCAATAACAGATTATAAATTGGAGGCGAAGGCAATAGAGGAGAGTGCTATTTATATAGCAATTTTTGGAATTGTAGGATTATTTATAATAAAAATTATTCAAGGAATTGTTGCTAATCATATATTGGAAAAAAAATTTTCTAATTATTTGTCTGATAGTTCCATAAGTGCAGAAATTAAAAGCAAAAATATATTTTTTAGTATTTTGTTTACGATAACAATTATTATTTTTACTTCTATACATTATGCTTTTCCAGATACTTGGATTTTTTTAAATAACTTTCCAACTCACCCAGATATTAGACTAACTTCTATAAAGTGGATTGAAACAGGATTTAATTTTGCCACGTTAAAAGGAGATGCATTTTTTGATGGTGTTAGCCAGGCTATTAGATCAGTTTTAGATTTTCTTGAACTTTTATTTTTAGGAACGCCCTGGATTGTAATATTTTCGGTAATTGTTCTTTTGACAACATTATCAGCTGGTCCAAGAGCAGGAATAATTACTGGTTCTTTTTTGGCCTACATGGGGCTTTTGGGTTTTTGGAAACTTGCTATGATCACTATAGCACTTCTTAATACAGCTGCAGCATTAAGTATAATTATTGGAATACCGCTCGGTATTTATTGTTCACGTAGGCCAAAATTTTACTCTTTTATAAGACCTATTATGGACTTTATGCAAACAATGCCAGCGTTTGTCTTTATGATACCTGTCATTGCCTTCTTTGGGGTTGGTAAAGTTGCGGCTGTGTTAATAACAATGATTTTTGGTGGAACACCAGTTGTTCGTTTTACAGTGCTTGCTTTAAAAGGAGTTCCAGAAAATGTTAGAGAGGCTGCTATTTCTTATGGAGCCTCTAAGTGGTATTTATTAAGAAAAGTGGACCTACCACTAGCCGCTCCTACTATTATGGCAGGTGTTAATCAAACTGTGTTACTTAGCTTAACTATGGTTGTTGTTGCTTCATTAGTTGGAGCAAAGGGTCTTGGTTTAGAAGTTCTTGAGGCACTCCAATATACAAATGTTGGACAAGGAATATTAGCAGGTATTGCAATATTATTTTGTGCTTTGATCTTGGATAAAATAGTTCAAGGAAAGAAAAATTAAATTATTATTTTTCTGTACCAGCAATAAGTCTCTTAATGTTTTCTCTATGTGTGTAAATTGAAAAAATAAAAAAGAAAAAATTTAAATAAGTAATATTAAGATCATAAAAAAAGTATGAACAAGGAATTATAATTAAAAATGCAATTAAAGCAGATATAGAGGATATTTTAAATAATTTAGCAATTATTAACCAACTCAAACCATAAATTACAAATAATACAGGGTTTAAAATTAGTATATTTCCAATGTAAGTAGCCACACCCTTACCACCTTTAAATTTTAACCATACTGGAAACACATGACCCAAGTAAACGATAATTGCAGATAAATACGCGTATTCAGAAAAGTATAATAAACTCAAGAAAACAGCCAAAGAACCCTTGCCCACATCAAAAATTAAAGTGAGAAGTGCTAATTTTTTACTTCCAGTTCTTAAGGCGTTTGTTGCTCCTATGTTGCCCGAACCAATTTTTCTGATGTCACCGAAACCTAATAGATGAGAAAATAAAAGACCAAATGGAATACTGCCTAATAGGTATGAATAAATTACAACTATAAAAAAACTCATCAATTACTAAAAACTAATCTACCATTAATAAATGTTTTTTCTACTTTGCCCTGTAGTTTTCTATTTTCGATTGCTGTATTTTTAGATTTGGATTGGATATTTTCTTTTTTTAGTACCCAGGGTTTTTCTAAATCAAAAATTGTAATATCTGCTTCTCCACCAATTGACAATGTTCCATTTCTTATTCCTAAAATTTTAGCTGGGTTAGATGTAAGATTTTTTATTACCGTATTTAAATCACAAAGATTATTATGAACAAGTTCTAAGGCAAGGGGAAGAAGCGTCTCTATACCTGAAGCTCCTGTTGTTGCTTGCTGAAAAGTTAATCGTTTAGATTCTTCATCTTCAGGTTTGTGATCTGATACTATTACATCAATTATTCCTTCATTCACCGCATGAATTAGTGCCAGTCTATCTTCTTCACTGCGAAGGGGAGGTGATAATTTTAAAAAAGTTCTAAAGTCACCTATGTCATTATCATTAAGAGACAGATTATTAATTGAAACACCGACAGAAAATTTCATTCCCTTTTCTTTTGCAGATTTAATTAAATCAATAGATTTTTTTGATGATATCAGGGCAATATGATATTTTGTTTTATATTGCTCTAATAATCTTAGGTCTCTTTCTATAATAATTTGTTCTGCTATATCGGGTATTCCTTTTAAACCAAGCTTAGTAGCTAGTAGGCCATCATTCACAACTCCATTTTCTGACAAAAAGTTATCTTGCGCAAATTGAATAATTAAAACATCTGTATTTTTTCCATAGTTAAAAATTTGATCCATCACTTTATTATTTTGAACACAACTAACACCATCAGTAAAACCCCATGCCCCTCTTAATTTTAAAAGACCGAATTCAGTCATATCATTACCTTCGGCATTTTTAGTTAGTGTGGCCAAAGGAAATACTTTAATGATTGATTTATCTCTCGATCTTCTTTTCACGAAATCAAGTGTTGATACATTATCAATAACTGGAACTGTATTCGGCATGGTAGCAACTGCAGTAACACCTCCAGATATTGCTGCTTGACTTAAGGTTCTAAAATTTTCTTTATATTCAAATCCAGGCTCCCCAACAAAGACGCGCATATCAATGATACCAGGTATAGTAATTTTGTTCTTACAATCATAAATTTCTGCGTCTGAGATATTTTCTTTTGTAACTGTTGTTCCTAAGGCTTCAATTCTTCCTTTTTCATTAATTAAAATTCCTCCAATTTCATCAATATTATTTGCTGGGTCTATAATTCTTGTATTGAGGATACACTGTTTTTTCATTTATTATTTTCCATTAAAATTTTTAGCACTGCCATTCTCACTGCAACACCCATCTCAACTTGTTGTACAATAATACTGCGATTAATGTCGTCAGCTAAATTAGTATCAATTTCTATTCCACGGTTCATTGGGCCTGGATGCATAATTAATGCATCTGGTTTAGCATTTTTTATTTTTTTATAATCAAGTGCAAAAAATTCATAATATTCTCTTGTGGATGGTACGTAAGATCCATCCATTCGTTCTGTTTGCATTCTTAGCATCATAATAATATCAGAACCTTCCAGGCCTTTTTCCATATTAGTAAATGCTTTCACTCCAAAAGCCTCAATGTGTTTTGGCATAAGAGTAGAAGGTCCAATTACCCTCACTTCTGCACCAAGCATATTTAATAAGTAAATATTAGATCTTGCTACTCTTGAATGCATAATATCTCCACAGATAGCCACTCTTAACCCTTCAATCTTTCCTTTTTTCATTTTTATTGTCATTGCATCTAACAATGCTTGGGTAGGATGCTCTCTTCTTCCATCTCCAGCATTAATGACAGAGCAGTTAACTTTTTGTGATAATAAATTAGCAGCACCAGAATCCTGATGTCTTATTACTAAAATATCTGGATGCATTGCATTTAAAGTCATTGCAGTATCTATAAGTGTTTCACCCTTTTTGATGGATGAATTCACAACGTTCATATTCATTACATCTGCACCAAGTCTTTTACCTGCAAGCTCAAAAGAACTTAAAGTTCTAGTTGAGTTTTCAAAAAATAAATTGATTTGTGTTTTTCCATTAAGAATTTTTAATTTTTTATTTTCCTGACGATTAAGCTCTACAAATGCCAATGACTCATCCAGAATAAGGTTTACCTCTGGAATAGATAAATATTGAATACCTAAAAGATGTTTGTGATTAAATTTAATAGCTTGATTTTGGTTTGATGCCATTAAAACCAGGTCTATAGGCTGATTTTGATATCAAAGCAAGTTATTTGTTTAAATAGTCAATAAAACCTTGCAAAATAAAAGCTGCTGAATTTTCATCCAATCTCTCTTTTTTAGATGAGCTATTAATATTTAATTTCTCCATGCTTTTAAATGCACCTTCGCTAGATAATCTTTCATCCCACAAAGTGACAGGTAAAGAAATAAATTTTAATATATTTTTAACAAAGTCCTTCGTTGATTGAGACCTTCGACCTTCAGAACCATCCATGTTTATTGGGTGACCAACAACTATACCTTTAATTTCATTTTCTAGAATTATTTTATTTAATTTTTCAATGACATTTTTAAGCTTGTCCACTTTGATAGTTTCATAAGGTGTAGCTATAATGTGCGAGCTATCACAAATGGCCACTCCAATATTTTTTTTACCAGGATCAATTCCTATCAAACGCGAGCTTTTGCCAACTTCTTGGGCAAATTCAGAATTCTCTAAAAGGTTGTAAGTTTTCATTAAAGTGTTAATTTACCGTAATTTTTCACTAAGTCTAATGTCAATTAATAAAGAAACAGTAAAGAAAATTTCAAAGTTATCAAGAATTGCTTCAAATGAACAATTTGAAGACTCTATGATTAAAGATCTTAATTCTATTTTGACATTTGTTGAACAGTTAAATGAATTAAACATTAAAAATATTGAACCTTTATCTTCTGTCGTAGAACAAAAATTATTTCAGCGAGAGGATGTTGTTAAAATAATGAATGAAAAGAAAGATGTATTAAAAAACTCACCACATAAAAATGAGAATTATTTTGTAGTTCCAAAAGTGATCGAATAATTGAATGACTACAATTGCAAAATATACTTTAGTTGAACTAGTTAACAAAATTAAGTCCAAAGAAATTTCAGCTGTTGACGCTACAAATGCCTATGTTGAAAGAATTCAAAAATCAAAAAAATTAAATGCATTTGTGACTGAAACTTTAGAAAGTGCTTTAGAGCAAGCAAAAAAGGCTGATGAAATTAATCAAAAAGATGGAGCTTTATCTTGTGCGCCGATTGCGGTTAAGGATTTATTTTGTACTAAAAATGTTCAAACTACTGCATCAAGTAAAATTTTAAAAAATTTTATTCCTACCTATGAGTCTACCGTCACCTCTAAACTTTGGGATCAGGGTGCGTTTCTTCTAGGAAAATTAAATTGTGATGAATTTGCCATGGGATCTTCCAATGAAACAAGCGCTTATGGAAATGTTATTAATCCCTACAAAAATAATAATGACGATTTAGTTCCCGGAGGTTCATCTGGAGGTTGCTCTTCAGCTGTAGCTGCTGATTTAACATCTGCTACCGTTGGAACAGATACAGGTGGATCTATTAGACAACCAGCTGCTTTTACTGGGATAGTTGGATTAAAGCCCACTTATGGTAGGTGTTCAAGGTGGGGAATTGTTGCTTTTGCATCCTCATTAGATCAGGCAGGACCCATGACTAAAGATGTTGCTGATAGTGCATTAATGCTTGATGTAATTTCAGGTCATGATGAAAAAGACTCAACTTCAGCAAATGTTAAGAAAGGAGAATTCTTAAAAAATTTAAATAAAGATATTAAAGGCTTAAAGGTAGGAATTCCAAAGGAATACATCGTAGACAATATGCCAAAAGCAATACAATCTTTATGGGATAAGGGAATAGAGTTAATGAAAGACTCTGGCGCTATTATTAAAAATATTTCATTACCACACACAAAGTACGCTCTGCCGACGTATTACATAGTTGCTCCAGCTGAAGCCTCTTCTAATTTAGCTCGTTATGACGGTGTAAAATATGGTTTTAGAGCTCCAGGAAAAGATTTAATAGAAATGTATGAAAATACTAGAGCTCAGGGGTTTGGCAATGAAGTTAAACGAAGAATTATGATTGGAACTTATGTTTTGTCCTCCGGTTACTATGATGCTTATTATTTAAAAGCTCAACAAGTTAGAAGATTAATTAAAAATGATTTTGATAGTGTTTTTAATGAAGTGGATACAATTTTAACACCTACTGCACCATCTTCTGCTTTTA
>Ga0181595_10000693_pt1 | contig 37438 bp, 28 predicted proteins | sample 041ome_7_FD_145604 | JGI IMG/M metagenome (GOLD analysis project Ga0181595, IMG submission 145604) | Coastal salt marsh microbial communities from the Groves Creek Marsh, Skidaway Island, Georgia - 041401AS metaG (spades assembly) | ecosystem: Environmental > Aquatic > Marine > Intertidal zone... | reverse complement strand
GATATCCTGCCAGCCAAAGTAACTGGAAAAATTACGTAAATAAGCGCCGATTCCTGTTTTGATCTCAGGCCAAAGCACGTTCAGCCCCATCAGCACAGGCACCATACTGGCCATCAGCACAGCCTCAAGCATGGCATCCAGTTGTGTCATCACACCGGCAAACAGTAAAGCCACCACCACCAGTAAACTTAAGGCGCCAACAAATTGAGATTTTACCTCGACAAAAAACTGCTGCCGACCTTTAAGGTAACAAAATATCGCCTGACTAACGGCCCAAACTAAACCAATCAATAAACTAAGCAGATACAGGTAATAAGGCACAGTGTCGTTGATCCAGTAGTCAATGCCAACGACGCCCAGACACAACACCAAAAATACGATAAAGCTCAAAACCAGACTGTTAAACAACAAACTGATTTGCTGCTGTTTGGCTGAGTAATGGATCAGGTAAAAACTAACGCCAAAAGCTATGGTCGGGAAAAACAGATTTGCCAGCATGTAGACATAACTGAATATACCAAAATCGTTGGCCAGCAGTTGCCGGGCCACCACCAGATTGAGTAACCAGCGTGACCCAAAGTTCAGGCCATGAGCCAAGCTATTGTTCAACAGCTTGCGGGCAAAATCACTGCGTAACATGAGCAAGCTCCGTCTTTTTAGGTGTAGCTTGAGACTGCCCATGGATCAAAGCGGCCGCGTTAATAAAACCCCAGACCGGCCACAGCATACCTGAGCTAATCACATGGCCAGCAATACAGGCCACCATCAGCAATAACAGATTCAACAGCACCAACGTGGCTGCGAGCTCAGAAGAATAAAGTCTGCACAATTTTAAATTCTGAGCAATAAAACCTATAAAAACCCAGCTGAAAAACATTAAACCTGCTACACCATAAAAAATATATAAATCAAAAGGATCAGACTCAGCCCAAAATTTCCACAGATGCTCAGACACCCCAATTAAACCTACACCGAACAAACGATGCACATCGCTGTAGTAAAAACTAACCAGTTGCCAGATTTCGGCTGCATATTTATCGCGCGACGACAGCAGGACGCCCAATAGACCTTGTTGCTGATAAACATGCTGTAATTTTTCCGCCAGACCTAGCTGACCTAACAACAACGGCGCTTGCCAAATCACCAGTGCCGCAACAACCACTAGCAGTAAGGTCGCCAGAGCAAGACGGTTCCAGTTTAAACGGATAAACCAGGGCATCAGCGGAATAAACAGCACCAGGATCAGAGTCCCCAGCATACCGGTTTTGGTGAGCATTAAGCTGGCACACCAGATTGAAGTAGCAGCTACAGCCAGAAAAATCAGCTTGTGCTGTTGCCAGTAGTACTGCAACAACCAGGCGGATAACACCAGCAGTACCACGGAAAGCTCGTTGGCGGCGTTAAAAAATCCTTTGCTGCCTAAATCGACCTGAGATAAATGCTGTTGCGGTAAATAAGAAGTGTAGCCATAGCCTAAAGCGCCCAAAATAAAATTCACCAGCACAATCAGGTAGTTGACCACAAAAACCTGATGCAGAAATTTCAGTGCAAAGTGTTTATCTAATTGAGAAAGACTCAACAAATAATAAAACGCAATCAGAGGCGAAATGAGTTTCAGGATCAGCCCAAGGTCTGGGGCTAAGGAGCCTCCAAGGTGCAACCAACTATAAAAAGCTCCGGGTAACAACAGGATAAAAAGTGCAGGAAAGAGTAAAAAGGTTTTACCGCTGCGCCAACTTAATGACACCAGCATCAGAACCAACATCAGCACTTTATACAAGGCAGATAAACCAAAACTGCGGCCAAACTGATTTAATAAAAAACCGTTACAGGCGTCAATCAACAGATAACAACTGCACAGCAACAGAATAAGCTTATCCAACGCCTGTACCTGCAGAAAATAACTCGAAAGCCGCATTAAAGCCGCCATAACATCAACAGAATAAAAGCACAGCTAAACCCCAACAGCGCACCAAAGACCAACATCAACCATAACGCAGGACGCAGACTAGACTCCGAAGCTTTAGGACTTTGCAGTTGCTTTAATGCAAAAGGTTCAGCCTGTTGAGCATACTCCACTTCAAATTGCAGCTGATGTTGCTGCTGTTTTACCAGCTCACTGCTCTTGAGTTGCTGTAAATTCTGTAATTGCTGCTGTTTTTGCTGGAGAAACTGCATACGCCAGAGCTTGTCCCACTGCGTGAGCACCGAGGTCAATTCAGCTGCAGCACTTTGCGCTGAGCTGCTGTTCCATTTTAAGGTCACCAGATTACCCCGTCTTTTATGTTCAACACTCAATTGCTCTGCATTGGCTGAATGCGATAAAGATTGGAAAAAATCCTCATCTTTTAACAAGACTAAGGCTCTGGACATTTCATCTGCAGAGGCACCGCCTACGTTCGCGGGATTTTTATCTGCCGGATCATCACGTCTGGTTAAACGCTCTGTTTGCCAATCCGTTAAGGTCACCACCGCTGTAGCCTGATAACGCTCTGTCGCACTGAGCTGAAACACATACAAAGCAGCTGCACCAAACACTGAAGCCGCGACCAGCAATAACCAAAAACGCTTAAACAATAAAGCGCTCAGGCTGACAAAATTAGCTTGAGTTACCAAAGTCTGATTCATTTTTTCGAAAATAATCCTTTAACGCCTTTGCTCAACAATTGCTGACGAAACTTAATAGCCCACTGCAGCTTTTGTTTCAGGTAATAGCGGATTTTAGTCGACCATAAACCGTAACGACAGAAAAACAACAAGCGAGGCAAAGAAAGCTGCTGCTGCTCCATCACCAGCCGATAAAACTGCTGGTTCTGCTTGTTGCGCTCATTCATCAGTGGCAGATGTTTTTCGACAAAATAACTTTGCGCGGCCAAACGTTTAGGTGAGGTAGTAATACGGCCCAGTTCATGCCCTACATGCACCACGTAAGTTGCCTCAGCCAACCGTAAGGCTTTACCGTATGCTGCGACCAGACGGATCCACATGTCATAATCCTGAAACGCCGCAAGAGCTATATCAAAGCCGCCTTGTGCCAGCATACGGCTGCGTTTGACCAGCACCTGATTGGATAAACAGTGCACGTCCAACAGCTCATTCAGCCCCACCACAGCAGCATCAGGATACAGCTGTTTGCGTATAGTGCCGTAATCCCAAAAATAGCTGGAGCAGACAAAGGCATACTGGTCATCATAGGCGTGATACAGGGAACTCAGCCTGTTGGGTAGAAATTCATCGTCATCGTCCAGGCCGGTGACAAACTCACCTTTGGCTTCGGCTATCGCCAAATTACGTGCCGCACAAGCGCCCTGTCCTTTTTCTTGCCGGAACAAACGTACACGGGGTTCATCGGCATACACCTTGTTTAAGGTGTCCCAAGTTGCGTCTGTGGAGGCATCATCCACCACCAAAAGTTCAAAATGAGGATAATCCTGCGCCAGCACGGAGCTGATAGCGCGCTGCACCATATCCACTCTGTTAAAAGTGGGCATATAGACGCTGATCAAAGGTAAATCGGACTGTTGCTGCACTATGCTTCTCTCTGTTTTTAATCGTTTTTATCAGAGCTTGTTGGTTACATATAACCAGGCGTAGGTCAGCAGATTCGTCTGACGACCAATACGGGATGGCTGCGATAACAACCGGTAGGCCCACTCTAAATGTAATTTACACCACAAAGCCGGAGCCCGTTGCACATGGCCGGTAAATACATCATAGGTACCACCCACGCCCATGTAGTAAGCGTCAGGTAACTGCTTCTGACATTTACCAATAAACAACTCCTGCTTGGGTGAGCCCATTGCCACTGTAACGATACGGGCCCCACTTTGCGCAATACGGCGAATCAGCTCGTTTTCATCTTTAAAATAACCGTCCTGGGAATCCACTATATTGACACCCATTGCTGTTAGTTTTTCTACAGTTTCAGCCATCACCTGCGGTTTAGCGCCGACCAGAAATACCGGAGTTTTAGTCACAGCAGCTTTTGCCATCAAGGCCTGCCATAACTCACACCCCGGGATACGCTCTACTTTACGGCCCAATTTGCGCCGCATCACCTTGACGACCCCCATCCCATCAGCATAACGAATATCGGCTTTATTCAGAATAGCCATCAATTCAGGGTTTTTGCTGGCCGCTATCACCTTCTCGGGGTTCATCGCTATCGCAGAACCTGAGAACACTGTACCGTCGTCCTGTATGACATAATTGACCAGTTCAGCCATATTGCCAAACGCCATGACCCCAATGCCACCTACCGGTACCACTTCAGGTTGTGTTGCCATCTTTAGATTCACCTTTTCCTATCGTCGTTACTCAGGCGCTACAGCCTGATACAAGCCATGTATTTTTGCCGCTACATCGTCTACCAGACAGTCTTTTGCGTACTGACGACCTTGCTGCTGCAATGCGGTGTAGTCTGAGTCTGACAAACTTAATAGCTGCTGAATTTTTTGTCGCAACTGCTGCTGTAAAAGCTGTTCATCTGTCTGCTCAATCACCCAAAATGAATCGGCACCCAATTGCTCTGCCGAGCCATCGGTTAAAGTGGCGATCACAGGGGTGTAACAGGCCATAGCTTCGGTCATCACCAAACCAAAAGACTCATTGCGCGACAAGCTTAAAAAACATTTGCTGCGTTGATAAAAGGTTCTAAGCTGCTCAGCACTCTGACCCGCTTCAAGCTGTAAATTCGGGTAATTTTGAGTTAATTGTTCAAATTGCGTCTGATATGGACCTGCACCTATCACACAAATTTGTTTATCTGTTAAATCCGGCAACAGGGCTATTAATCTGTCCATGCCTTTATTTTTATCCAGGGCCCCGACATACAAAAGATCAATATCTTTATCAGCCCTGCTTATTTGCACTGCATCTGCATAGATCTGAGCTATCCCTGCGGACAGCACTATAGCGTTCGGCTTTGAGGTGTAGGCTTTAGTCTGAAGTTTCTGACTGGTAAAAATCCATTGGTCTACAGCCCCACAACACCAGCGATACAGAGCACCAAAAGGCTGATAATGATAAATATCACTGCCATGGCAGGTGACAACAATCTTAACCGAAGGTTTACGCAAGTATTTATACATCAGCGCCAGCCAAATGGTCGGATAGAAAAAGTGCACGTGAATCACATCAAAGCTTTTAAAGCTGAGAATATAAGACCAGAAAAACTGCAAGAACAGCACCGGGTATTTCAGCAGACGGTTGAGCAGACTGTCGTTATGCCAGCTCATGTAGAAATAAGATAAAGCCTGACGCTTTTTCAGCGCCAGCATCTGATTTTTAACAAACTGCCCCTGAAAAGGCGCAGAGGGCTTTGGGCCCATATTGGTGATAATCAATACGGCTTTAGTCACAACAAATATCCTGCTTCAACAACGAGAGTCAAACCTTATAAAAGACCAGAAACAATAACGACTCTTAGATAAATAAGAAATGCCAACATCTTGATTCACAGCATAAAAATCAGTCAAAACCTAACTGAGAGACAACAAGTGTGGCATAAATATCAATTAGAGCATTATTTTCAGACAATGTCGTTATTCCTTTCAATTTTATCTCCCACACGCCGTAGTCAGCCCTGATTTCTTCACCTATAATCAGGCCAATTTCGTTTGTGCCCCTTGGTATTAATTCAGGCCAAAAACCCGATGGAAATCACATGACAGAACATCTGCAGCTGTTTATTACCACCTTTGTTCTTACGCTCACTGCCATTTTTATTTTAATCCCTTTATCGGTCAAAGTGGGTTTAGTGGACAAGCCTGCGGGTCGCAAACAACACGTGGGTTCAGTACCGCTGATTGGTGGTATCTCAATCTTCACTGGTGTGGGCCTGACCCTGGCCTGGTTTGGTTTACCAGATAACATTCACTATTACTACCTGCTCTGCGGCGGCACTATTGTGATTTTAGGGGTATTTGATGACTTTATGGATTTAAGCGTTAAATTACGGCTTTGTGTGCAGCTGTTGATAGGCTCTGCCATGGTGTATGGCTTGCAACTGCATCTGGGCAATTTAGGTAATCTGTTTGCACTGGGCGATGTCACATTGGGCTATATAGGCATCCCCGTTACACTGATAGCTGTGATTGCCGCTATTAACGCGTTTAACATGATTGACGGCATAGACGGTCTGGCAGGCATGCTCAGTGGTGTGACTTTTGTCTCCGTCACCTTGATGATGGGCATGGGTGGACAACTGGAACACGCGGTCTTGCCAATGGTGCTGGTGTTCGCGCTGATTCCTTATTTGCTGTTTAACCTCGACGTGGTAGGGAGAGGCAAAGGCAAAATTTTTATGGGCGATGCCGGCAGTATGCTGATTGGTTTAACCGTGATTTGGTTACTGATCATAGGCACTCAAAGCGACACCGCCAGCTTTCGCCCTATTACAGCCCTGTGGGTTATTGCTGTGCCGCTGATGGATATGGTGGCTATTATGCTACGCCGTATCCGTAAGGGTCAGTCACCTTTTTTAGCCGACCGTGAACATTTGCATCATATCTTCCTGCGCCTTGGTTTAAATTCCCGTCAGGCACTGGTCGTCATCAGTAGCTTCTCTTGCATGTTGGCTACTATTGGTGTGGTTGGGGAATACCTGATGGTGCCTGATTTAATTATGTTAATTTTGTTCCTGATAGTGTTCAGTGTTTATTCATACACTTTGCAGCATATTTGGCGCATTACTCGTGCTATAAAACGTTACAAAGCGAAACGACGTGGTTAAGTTTTTAGTCAAAGTCGCCAAAGCTAAAGCCGTTGCTTTATTAGGTGAACGTCTGGTTAAACTGGCGGCCGGTGCGTTAATCACTATCATAGTGGCACGGATGCTAGGTCCTGAAGCCACAGGTTATTATTCTATTGTGATGACCTGGAGTGCATTTTTAGCGCCCTTAGCCAATTTAGGCTTAAACAATCTGGTGCAAAAGTCAGTGCAATCAGCCCCCGACCTGCGCACTGGTCAGCAAATTTTATTTACTGCAACCTGGCTTCGGCTGATCGCAGGCTTTGTGTTTGCCGCTCTGATGTTTATTGGTTTTAGCTGGTATTTACCCTCAGAGTTTGAACCTTATCAGCTAGGTGCTGCGGTGCTTTTTGTCGGCCAGCTGTTTAACGCTTTTATTTTATTTGAATACCACCAGAATTACTTAGGCCATTTCCGTACCCTCGCCTACAGCAAATTGGGATTAGGGATTTTAGGTCTGATCGCTAAATTGGCGGTGCTTTGGTATGGCATGGGTATTGGTGCTTTGTTTTGGGTAGTAGGTCTGGAGTTTGCCGCCGTCGGTGTGTTGCAGTACCAGATGTATAAAGGCCATAACAAAAGTCGGGCCGTCCCAACAGAACAGCATGGTCGTCTGACACCAGCCTGGTTTAACTGGCAACAGGGCAAAGAGTTATTACGCCGCTCCAGCTGGTTATGGGTTTCAGGCATTTTATCTGTGGTGTATTTGCGTATTGATCTGATTATGATCGAACGTATGATTGATATAGAAGCTGCGGGTGTGTATGCCGCGGTCAGCCGTATTTCCGAACTCTGGTATGTCATACCAGCGACCTTAGCTGTGCGGTATTATCCTGAATTATTGAAAAGTCATCAGAGCAGTTGGTCAGGCTATCTGGTGTTGCTACGCAAATATTGTGGTTACTTTTTAGCGATGGCATTAAGCATTGCTGTGGTGATATTCATCGTAGCGCCGCCTCTGGTACCGCTGATTTTTGGTGACAAGTTTCAGGCGGGTATTTCAGTACTACAGATCCATATCTGGGCTGGTGTGTTTATTTTTATCCGCTACCTGATTGGACAACATTTAATTATCACAGGTCAGGAGCCTTTATCTTTAGCCAGTCATGGCATAGGCGCCGTATTAAATGTGCTGTTGAACTGGTGGCTCATTCCGATTATGGGTATTGATGGTGCAGCCTGGGCAACGCTTATTTCTTATGCCTACGCTTCATTTTTCTTTTTATTTTTTTCCGGCAGAACCCGTCGTCAGTTATGGCAACTGATGAAGGTTAAAGCCTCCGGTATGGTGGTAGAGAAAGAGACGGTATGAAAAAACAACTCCAACAAATCAGGCAAAAGCTCGACAAGGTCTTGTTACCTTACGCAGCCAAAAGCCGTCTGGCAGCAACGCTGTATTACGCCTTTTTTAACCCGCATTTTCGCCGTGAGCAACATGCCACAGCAGCGGGCCGGCATCATTATCACCTGCACGAAGAAAGCAGCAGTATTGCGACCGTAATTTTACGCCGTAATATTCACCGGCTGGAAAAAGGTTTAAGCATGGTGCCACGCAAGTCGTTGTTTGCGCTGGACTATATTGACGAAACTTTAACTGCATTACAAAACCTGCTGGCCGATCACCAGGCCTTAGATTTAGTGCTGCTGAAATATTGTCACGATGTAATGGATAGCTACTTCTCTGTGACACAATGGCCAGATGGTGCCAGCCAACCTGTTACTTTTGCCGCCTTAAAAGCCCAGATCACCCCACGTTTAGCACAAAGCCGCCCTTCAGCACCAGCCCCCTACGAACAAAGACCTCGCGCTGATATCAGCTACGAACAGTTTTTGATCTTGTGCCAGCAGCGCTGTTCAGTCCGTACCTTTTTGCCACAAAGTGTGCCTAAAGCTGTTTTAGAACAAGCGGTTGCCGCAGCTGCTCAGGCGCCAAGTGCCTGTAACCGTCAGCCGTTCCGCTACATTGCCGCCACAGAAGGCGAGATGCTGAATAAGTTAGCTAACCTGCCTATGGGTACTGTGGGTTATGCCAATGGCATTCCGGCCCTGCTTGCTGTGGTTGGTGATTTAAGTGCTTATCCTTTTGAGCGCGATCGCCATGTGATTTATATCGACGCCAGCCTCGCCAATATGCAATTGATGTTGGCGCTGGAAACCATGGGACTGGCCTCTTGTTCTATCAACTGGCCTGATATAGAAAACTACGAAGCCAAAATTGGCCGCTTACTGAAATTACAACCTTTCGAACGAGTCGTGATGCTGATTGCTGTGGGTTATCCTGATCCACAGGCCTTGATCCCTCACTCCGAGAAGAAAACCGCTACGGAGTTATTAACTTATGTCTGAATCCAAAGCCTTATTAGTTGAAATCAAAGGGGTGCAGTTCCGCAATAAAGGCGCCTACCTGATGCTATTGGCCTGTTTACAAGGCTTAAAAACCTTAAATAACACAGAGTTGGTGTTATCGCCAGGCCCTAACCTGCCCTACCGTGAACGTGCTTTATTAGGCGCATGGCAAAAAGTATCCTTCCGCCGTAAAGCGCTGGATTTAACGCCATGGTTTGGCAAGTTACCAGGCTCAGTCCGTAATCTGATGAAACGCTACGGCATGGTCACAGAGCGTGATGTGGACGTGATTTTAGAAGCCAGCGGTTTTGCCTATGGCGATCAGTGGCCTTTGAAGTTTCTGCAAAATACGGCCCGGGAAGTCAAACGTTTTAAAGAAGCGGGCAAGCCTTTCGTCTTTATGCCTCAGGCTTTTGGTCCTTTTAGCAGCGAAGAAAGTAAAGCAGCGATGCGCGACATTATTCACAGCGCTGCACTGATTTATGTGCGCGATCCGGTATCGTTCAGCCATTTACAAAGCTGTGAAGCCAATCTGCCGGATACTGTGAAGTTAACTCCTGATTTTACCGTCGGTTTGAAAGGCCATAGCACTGCAGCTCTGCCTGAAATCGAAGGCAAATTTGCCGCTCTTATTCCTAATAGCAAAGTAGTATCCAAGTTTAACCACGCTAACGCTGAAGCGGAGCGCACCAACTATGTCGAAGCTTTTGCTGCTGCGGCCAATCAGTTGGTGGAATTAGGTTACGCCGTAGTACTGGTCAATCATGAAGGCAAAGAAGATCAGCTGCTGTGTCAGGAAATTGCTCGCTTAGCGCCTTGTGAGATTATTCAGATTGAAGATCCATTAGCAGTGAAAGCTTTTATCGGTCAAAGTTCTGTCGCTATCAGCTCACGTTTCCACGGAGCTATTAATGCACTGAGTCAGGGGGTGCCTTGTATCGCCACCAGCTGGAGTCATAAGTACCACGCCATGATGTCTGATTTTGGTATGGCGGATTATTGTCTGGAAAAACTTTCTGCCGTCAGTCTGACGCAAAAAATCAGTCAGTTGCTCTCTGAAAAAGCAGAAATTAAACCTAGACTGGCCGAGAACGCCGCCAAACTGAAGCAGCAAAACCAGACCATGTGGCAGGGCTTATATAAAACTCTGGATAAGTATCTCGGCCGTTAGACGGAAGTTTAACGGAATATAAAAAGCGAAACCGCCTTCCAAAGTAGGTGGTTTTGCTTTTTAACTATGATATCGGCTTACTACTTTTATTTTATTCAAAATACTACTATCAATATTTTCAAATTTTCACTTTTCGGACTACGCTAAATAAAAAAGGCCGAGGAGTTTTATATGCCAATCCCCATCACTATCGCGGACGATTCCGCGTTATCCCGAAAAACGATTCAAAGAGCCCTGCCACCGGGTTGGGATGTAGTTGTTCACGAGGCCAAAAATGGCAAAGAAGCAATAGTTGCCGTAGAGTCAGGTTTAGCTGAAGTGCTTTTTCTTGACTTACAAATGCCCGAAATGGATGGCTATCAAGTCTTATCACATATTAAAGAGCACCACGAAAAAGCCGTTGTGATTGTGATTAGTGCAGACATTCAGCCAGAAGCTCAGGCAATGGTAAGTGCTTTGGGCGCTTTTCGTTTTCTGAAAAAACCTCTGGACGGACAACTACTTGCTGCCACTCTCAAAGAGCTTGGATTGATAAGAGCACAGACTTCTTATCAGAGATTCAGCGTGATGCCTTGCAAGAAATAGTCAACATATCCATGGGGCAAGCTGCGGATTCGCTGGCAAGGTTAATTGAAACTCATGTCCAACTTTCAATCCCTCATATTACCCAAACGAATTCTGAAGATTTTGTCACCTTGTTGACTGCACAACAACAACATCTGGCCCAACAGTCTTTCTGGGGGGAATTAAACGGTGAAATGATCTCTCTGATCAGTGATTCAGGTTGCGACGCCTTGGGAGAACTTATGCACTATGACTCACCTTTGGGAGAGCAAGATATTCAGGAGCTTGTTCTGGAATTAACCAATATACTTGCAGGAGCTTGCTTACAAGGGCTCACAACGCAGCTTGGTTTTAAAACTCATCTGGCAGCCCCCACTTTGCTCACTTTGCACACCTGGTCTGCAGGACAGTTACACTGGCAGCAGGCGTTACTGATTGAAGTGAGTTTTGTTTTAACTAACACGGACTTTCAATCCAGAGTGCTATTTTGCCTGCAACAGGATTCAGTTGGTCCTTTAACAACTCAATTGGATTTGTTACTTCAATAAGTCGCAGACGGGGTATTATATGTCTGATGAGCAACTCGCATTACGTTTGATCCAGCAACTCCCCGTAGGGGCCTGCCTACTCACACCAGATTACAATATCGTGATATGGAATGATTTTTTTGCGGATAGACTCAAGATGCCGGCGGCAGAACTTGTTGGCAAAAATCTGCTGGACTTGTTTCCGCTCAAAGCAAAATTTTTGAAACGTAAATTAGATTCTGTTCTGCTGTTAAAGAATATTAGTTTTACCTACTGGGAACAGCATCCACATATTTTTCAGCTAAAAAGCTCAAGGCCAGTAACAGGTGATGAAGGCCTGATGTATCAAAATATGCAGATAGTGCCGATCTTTTCTGACGATGGAGAAGTTCAGCACATATTTTTGGCCGTAACGGATGCAACAGCAGCCGCCTCCTATTCAATGGCTTTAAAAACAGCCCTACAACAGTTGGAACTTGAACATGCAGCTCAGGCCAAGTTAATAGACAGGCTGGAAGAAGCACACAATCAACTACTACAAGCCGAAAAAATGGCGGCCATAGGTCAACTTGCAGCAGGAGTCGCGCATGAAATAAATAACCCTATAGGCTTTATTTCATCGAATCTGGAGACCTTGCAGCACTATAGTCAGACCTTAGTGGCTGCATTGGACTTTGCAGGTAAACTGCTACAACAAAGTGCATCAGCGGAACTAAAAACCAGTTATCAGAACTACCAGACTCAACACAACCTAAACTTTTTACTGCAGGATATGCCAGATTTAATAGCTGAATCTCTCGAAGGCTCAGCCAGAGTCATGTCCATAGTCAAAAGCCTGAGAGAGTTTTCGCATGTCGACAGCTCAGAATGGAAAGAAACCAGTCTGATCGATGGTATGGAAAGCACCCTGCGTATTATCAACAATGAATTGAAATACAAAGCCACAGTGCATAAAGATTATCAGCCAGACATGCCTTTAGTGTATTGCCAGTCGATGCAAATTAATCAGGTGTTTATGAACTTGTTACTCAACGCAGCCCAGGCCATGGCGCAACCGGGTGACATTTATATTCGGATTTTCACTGAAAATGATGCAGCAAAGGTAAGCATCAGAGACTCAGGCACAGGTATAGCACCGCAGCATCTGAAAAAAATATTTGAACCCTTTTTTACCACCAAAGCAGTGGGCACAGGCACAGGACTTGGCCTTTCGTTGTCTTATAGTATTATTCAGAAGCACAAGGGCAACATTAGTGTCAGCTCCCCCCCTGGCCAGGGCGCTGAGTTTGTGATCACTTTACCCTTACATAAAATACCAGAGTTTAATACCGATGATCAGCAGGACCAGCCAATGGAAAATATAAAGTAAAGCGACTGTAGTTGCCTACTTCACTCTGCACTTCAATATGACCACTGTGCTGCACCATAATGCTGTGGCAAAGCGATAGGCCAAGACCAGTGCCTTTACCTACATCTTTTGTCGTAAAAAAGGGCTCAAATAGTCTGTTAATATGCACAGGCTCGATACCGCAGCCATTGTCCTCAATCGCAACCCAAGCTTCGCTCTCCCGCACCCCAGAGCTAATGCGTAGCTCACCATGATCATGATGAATAGCCTGTCTGGCATTTATCATAATGTTCAGAAGAACCTGGCTTATCTGATTTGATTTCCCCATGACTAGCAAAGGACCTGAGGAAAGTTGTTTATTAAGACGTAACGCATGTTTAAATTCCCCACCAATAATTTTGATGGTCGATTCGACACTTTCATTTAAATCCACCAGCTCAATTTGATCGATATCAGGGTGTGAAAAACGCCTCAGACTTTGCACTATATCTCTTACCCGTATCGCCCCTTCCAATGAATCAGCAATCAGCGTATCGCTGTCCTCAAGCAAAAATGCGACATCTTCCTTTTGATAGAGCTCTTGCAGTTCTCGCCTGGCCTGTTGCTTGACCTCTTCACTCTGATTCTGGTCATCAAGCAGTTGATGGTTACCCAGCAAGGCTTTAAAAATAGATAAATAGGTCTGAAACATATTGATATTACTAAGCAAAAAACCTATCGGGTTATTTAGCTCATGTGCTACACCGGCGGCCAATTGCCCCAGAGATGCCATTTTTTCGGATTGCAGCAAACTTTGTTCTATCCGTTGTTGCTTCTCTTTCAGTGACACAGATGCCATGTAAAGCTTTTTGTTTTCAACACTGGCAATAGTACTGGCAACAAAGCTAATAAACTGGCTGGCGATTTTCTCCTCAGATGGACCAAATGCAGCCACAGAATGTGAGCCCAGTATCAATAAAAATTGCTGATCCCTGGTCTGGATCCGCTGTAACAAACCCGAATGAATAGCTGGCCACCAATGACTGATTTGCTCACCCCAAACCGGCAGCGCCAGCAAATTAAATACTGCAACGGAATGGCGGCCGTATAAGGCTGCAAGTAAAGTGTCACTACCAATATCTGCTTGTTCGGGCCAGTCAGGCGAGTTTTGTCTAGCCAACAAAGTGAAATGAGCAGGTTCAAGTCTCAATAATACAGCGCTGTCAAACTGTATTCCCTCTGCCATCACACCAAAAAACTTACTGAAGGTATCTTCCAGAGTATCAGAGCTTAAAATAGCATCCAGACCTTTTTGCAGCAATTGATTCAGTCTGACATGCAGTAAAGCGTTGTCGCGCTCAAAGGTCAGCTCCAGTACTTTTTCCCTAAGCTTTTCAACAGTCGGCATCGTCCTCTCCGAATAACACAGTAGCGTACATCAAATTACCATGCCTGTTGGTCTGATCCACAGCATAACCTTGCTCACCAAAAGTAAATGCGATCAGAAACGGAGCACCATCCAGCGAAGTACAGACATTTTCATAGACTAACCCCATCTGCTCTTTGATACTGAGTAAACAGGCACCGCAAAAAATAATGATACCGCCACTGACCTTCTGCTGCGGTAAGACGGACCGCGCACAATCACACATAGTCCCTGTCCTGCTCAATAACCGAGGCGTTTCACTGCTCATCAAACATAGTTCTTTGCCTTCCTCGACTTCTGCAAAAAGTTCTATGGTGCCATCCGAATGAAAATCTATAGGTAAACTTAGCATATACAAAGGTAAATCCAGCTGGTCTTGCTCAATAACGGAGCCCAGAGGAGTCAGAGTGGTCTCCTGCATATAGTTAGCAGTGATTTTTTTGTTTAACCAACTGCTGTAAACATCTACCGCAGGTTTGTTGTCAATCTCATGCAACAAGCGCCCCTGTGCCTTAGTGACAATACCTTTGTGTTGAGTTGGAATATAACCAGAGTGGAAAAAATGACTGATAGCGACTGAAGGATACAACACTGCAATGACCACGGCCTGCTGATAAATAGCTTGACCATCGTATTGCATCCAAAGTCCAGACACATCGTCGTCCGCACTGCTACCCCCGTACACAGGCACTTTTTTTCCAAGCAACTTCTCGATTTGCCCCAGTACCGCCTCTTCAGTACCTGGTGGCTGCATACACCAGACTAACTCAGGGACCTGATAAGGTCGCCCGGCTTTTTGCAACGCCTGAGTCAGGGCTTGTTGTGTCGCTTTGGCTATATCCTGATGCTCTATGACAGCACTGGCGCTGCCGTAATGACCATCTTCATCACGGATCATCAATACAGCAACACTGTCCTGTTTTAAAAACACACCTTGCTCTGTAATCACTCCAAAACAAGAGCTACCACCTATCCAATGTGCAGCGTAATTACACATAGGTAAATCGGAAAGCAAAGGAATACGACTATGGTGCCCCATCACAAAGCCAAACTGATAGTCTTGTCCGGCCAATTGCAGCTGTAAATCCAGCCAGAGGGCTTCAGCTGTGCTGGCGTTACTTTGCGCCGTTTTGATTTCAAACATGAACTTTACTCTGCTGTAGCTTTAGCCGCAGACACCAAAAGTGTCCATTTTTTCTCACGTTTAGCTTCAATCTGACACAATTTAGCGATACTGGCCCCCGTGAAAACGTGACCTTGAGGCAGTAATAAAATCCGGCTTTCGTTATACAAAGGCCTCTCCAATACCATACCAACTTTGAGTTCGCCCGTTGAGACCTGAACATGCGAGGATGCAATAATTTCTGCACCGGCCAGCTTCTCAACAGGCAAGGATGACAAGATATTAAGCAGTACAGGATCGTACAAACTGCCTTGTTGCATTTTTAATTGCTGTATAGCGTTAGCAAAAGCGCTGTCCTGTTGGCCTTCCTGTCTATCAATCATCAGCCAGAAATCTCGGGATAAGGCCAAAATACGTGAGCCTAGAGGTATATCAGTTCCTACCAAATGGTCCGGACTGCCAGTTCCGTTGTAACGTTCATATTGATGGTAAATAACGTCTGACATTAAAGCCAGGTGGCTGGCAGGCAATAACATTAATTGGGCCATAGCTGGGTGAGTATAAAACTGCTGGCGCTCATTACCATCCAGACTACGAAATGGTTTGCTGTAAAGCTCAGTATCCATACCGAGCAACCCCAGCTGAGACAGGAGCCCTGCCATTACAATTTGCTTTTTCTCTTTTGGGTCCAGCTGTAAATGTGAACACAACAAATGACAGGTCCTGGCAATATGCTGCGCAAAATGGCCGTTTAAATGTGGATTGACACTGATAAAGTTAAACAACAAATCCAGTAAAGACTGATGGTCTTGCTCCATTTGTTTTAACACTTGTCTTAGTTGCGCTGTACGTTTTTGTACATGTTGCTCCAGCTGTAGATTTAACTCTTTCAGTTTATGGTTTTGAGCACTTAGCCTGCGCTGCAACTCTTTGTTTTGTTTGACTAAGCCATATTTCTCCGCTGACTCGCGAACCTGAACTATCAGCTCTTCATTGCGCCAGGGTTTTTGAATATAACGCTGAATTTGGCCCTGATTGATCGCCATAATGGTTGAATCTATATCGGCATAACCTGTCAGCACCAGACGTTGGCTATCGGGACAACGCTCAGCAACAAGGTGCAGAAATTCAGCTCCTGTCATACCTGGCATCCGCATATCGCTGATAATGACTGCAAACTCTTGTTTCTCAAGCAGCAGCAGCCCCTGCTCGCCACCTGTTGCAGTGACCACATCAAAACCTGACGCCATCAGTAAACGTTGCAATGATTTTAATATACTGATTTCATCATCTACACAAAGTATAGAAGCTCTGGCTTCTGCATTAGTCTGAGAGCTAACTGAGAGTTCTGAAGTAGTCATACTGAATTCCCCGCTGAAATAAATATCTTATTTATCTTATTTGTCTTATTTGTCGCATTTGTCTTAAACCTATGCTAAATTTGGTCAGAGTGCAAGAATAAGGTCGAATTAAACAGGTGAAAACTCTGACACCAGGTGAAATAGCCTTGTATTGTGACGTGCACCAGCGCACTGTCAGCCGCTGGATTGCATCAGGACAGCTAAAAGGTTTTAAGCTGCCAGGCCGGGGTAACTACAGGGTAGTACTGGAAGACTTTATTTGCTTTTTAAATCAGCAAAAAATTCCGGTCCCAGCCTCTCTAACAGCGGCCACTCGCATCTTAGTAGTGGACGACGAAGCGGCTTACAGGAAAGCTATATTTAGGGTATTGCAACAAAGCGAATTTGACGTCATGTTAGCTGCAGATGGGTTTCAGGCTGGATTGCTGCTGGTGCAATACAAACCTGCAGTGATGACTTTAGATTTGCAGATGCCTAGCATGGATGGTTTCGAAGTGTTGAAATACATCCGTGAACACCCAGAGTTGCACCACACAAAAATTCTGGTGATCTCAGGCTTAGCTCAGAGTGAGTTGGACAAAGCAAAAGCGCTTGGAGCTGACGCTACTCTGAGTAAACCTTTTGACAATACGAGCTTACTTGAAGCAATTCAGCAGCTAATCAATTAAGAACAGCAGCAGGGGCAACTGATGCAAAGTAAAATATTGATCGTTGATGATGAAGCAGCAGTATTGCGCAGTCTCGAGCGCTTAATCAGCAGAGCTGGTTATCAAGTCATCACAGCTAACAGCGGCGCTCAGGCTTTGGCCTTATTGGCTGACAATCCAGTGCAGATCATTTTATCCGATTTTCGCATGCCTTTAATGTGCGGTAATGAGCTACTTAAAGCGGTGAAGAAGCGTTCGCCTCAGGTCGTAGGTCTGATTTTAAGTGCCTATGCCGATTTTGATGCTGTGGTAGAAAGTCTGAACTCAGGTATTGCTTACAAGTTTTTGCAAAAGCCATGGACTGACCATATGTTGCTGGCCGAGATCCAAAAGGCAGAGCTGGAATACAAAAGACGCGCTCAACCCGATCTGCATACACAGTTATTGATTAGTAGTCAGGATGCCTTGCTAGAAGTGGATCCACAAGGCCACATTCTTCGCGTCAACGCAGCCTTGGCAAAACTTTGGCAACTGGATGCTAATAGCCGCTATCAGCAGCCTTTGGTCGATTTTTTGCTCGATCTCCCCTCTGAGCAATTGGCGCAGTTTTTGATGCACCAGCAAACGACTTTGCTCTGTCTGGATCATCAGCACCATGAAATAGAATTAAGCCACAGATCGTCCATGCCAAACCAACTGTTATTAAAGTTGGAACGTTTGGAGTCTTTGCCACAGTTCAGTTCTGACTTATCCAACCTGAGCAACTTACTCAACCACCAACAGGCCTGTCAGCTGCTCGAACGGTACATCGCGGAACAACAAGGTCTGACCGCAGCTGCGGTGCTGGACATAGATAATTTCAGTCTGATCAACGATGCTCTGGGTTATTACAAAACAGACTTATTGATCAATAAAGTCGCTAATTTATTACAACAGCAGCTCAATCCGGGCCAGCATCTGGTGTATTTATCAGGCGATAAATTTGCATTGATTTATAGCCACTGCACAGATGAAATGGCGATACAGCTGCAGATCAGCGAATCTTTGTCTGTCTTTGATAAACCTGTGATGCATGATGATAGGTTGATGCAGCTGAATTTTAATCTGGGTTATGCCATAGCGCCCATGGACACCATGACACCAGAAAAGCTGCTGAAATATGCCAACTTAGCCTGCAGGACCAACAGAAACAATCAGCATCATTTTTACATGCGCTTTGAACAGGCGATACTGGACAGCAAAAAACAGCAATTTGAAATTAGCAATGCGCTATACAGCAACATAGACAACAATGGCTTTAGCCTTAATTTTCAGCCTAAAGTCAGTCTGACCGACGGCAAAATCCGCCAGGCAGAAGTATTACTACGCTGGAATCATCCGAGAATGGGCAGTATTTCTCCGGCATTATTTATTCCTATCGCTGAACGCGATGGACAAATCATCCGTATAGGGCTTTGGGTGTTGGAACAATCCTTAAGCACCTTAGCTGACTTCTACCGTCAGGGTCTGGAACTAGAGCGGCTTAGTATTAATGTCTCAGGCAGGCAGTTACAGGAGCCAGGTTTTGGTACTGAATTGCAGCAACTGCTGAGCCGTTATCAGATCAAACCGGAGCAAATTGAGCTGGAGGTCACCGAAACTTATCTGATGGAAGATCTGCAGCTAAGTTATACCGTCTTGTCGCAGTTGCATCAGATAGGAGTACGTATTTCGATGGATGATTTTGGTACTGGCTACTCCTCGCTGGCCTATCTGACCAAACTGCCAATCGATGAAGTGAAATTGGACCGATCCCTGATCACTGAACTGAGCAGTGACTTGCAAAGCCAGGGCATGGTCAGAAATATTATCCGTATGGCCCACGATCTGGATTTGGTGGTTACAGCCGAAGGCATAGAAACACAAGAGCAACAACAGCTACTTAAACTGATGGATTGCGATCTTATTCAGGGCTATTACTACAGTAAGCCTCTGACGGAGAGAGACTTTGTCGCTATGCTGATACAACAGCCTTTTGCAGGGGAGCAGAAAGATGCCTGATAAAAACTTTTTGGTGCTGTTGATTGACGATGATGAACTACTGTTAAGGGCGCTAAAACGTACGCTAATTCGTATTTTGCCGAACTGGGCTGTCGAAACCTTGCAAGATGCCTATCAGCTAACTGAACGTTTATCTAAAGGACCAATGCCTGATGTGGTCTTCACAGACAGATTAATGCCGGGCATTCAAGGTGAACAAGTACTACAGCAGGTACAACAACTTAGCCCCATCGCTTTACGTTGTATATTGACAGCGGATAACTCGGCGGATTTATTAGTTCAGGACACAGCGCTTATCCATTTTTTTTTAGCTAAACCTTTCACTGACGATCAACTACTGCAAGTTTTTTCCTGTGCAGAACGCTTGCGGGCGCTGAACTTTTCCACTGCTAAGCGTGCTTACCTCGGTCGTCTTTCTGTTTTGCCGGTACTGCCACCTTTGTACCAAAAAATAGAAGCTATGCTGCACAAAGACGAATTCCAACTCAAAGATATGGCGGAGCTCATCAGCCATGATCCTGTTGTTAGCAGCAGATTACTGCAGTTAGCCAATTCTGCTTTTCTCGGTTTCTCCCGTCCTACTCTCTCTCTTATTGAAGCCATCAACAGGCTTGGGCTGGATATGGTGAAATCCGTGGTGTTAGCGCTAAAAAGCGGTGTGGCTTACCAAAGCCATATCAGTACAACACAGTACCAACGTATTACTGAACAAGCCTTTCATCAGGCCTGTATTGCGCGCTATTTGTGCAAAGAGGCGGACCTTGGCTTAGAGATACAAGACTATGCCTTTTTAGTGTCTTTGTTCGATTGTCTGGGCTGGATGGCAGAACATCTGCAACAACCTTCTATGGCCGATGAAGATTCCTGTCATTTTTCAATGATTTCCGCTTATTTACTAACCTTGTGGGGATTCGAACAAACACTGATCCAGGCTGTTATTTTGCCTGACGAATTATCGGACTGCAGTTCGTTGCCGGGTGTAGTGCATTGGCTTGCGCACAAAGCTGTCCAGCATAAGGACTTTCAGTTGAATGATAGTGACAGATATATAGTGGAATCGCTGCAGCTCTATCCGGCCTGGACAGAGCTGCAAGCCAGTCTTAAGACCAACTAACCCAACCAAACTGCCAGCTGGCCAGAATAAAGGCTCCAAAAGCTATCCTATACCAGGCGAAGATCTCATAACTGTGGTTAGAGACAAAACGGACAAAAGTCCTGACTGCTATCAGAGCACTGATAAAAGCAGCGACAAAACCTATGATAAACATTGGCATTTGATCAAAGTTCAGTACATCACGGTGTTTATAGATGTCGTAAAAAGTGGCGGCAAACATTGTAGGAACAGCCAGAAAGAACGAAAACTCCGCAGCGACTTTACGATCAAAACCAAAAAACAGACCACCGATAATAGTTGCACCGGAACGTGAGGTGCCTGGGATCATTGAGATAATTTGAGCGCAGCCTACTTTTAGGGCGTCTTTCCAGCCGATTTGGTCGACATCATGAATTTTCACCTGATGAGTTCGACGCTCAGCATACAAAATAACTAAGCCCCCCAGCACCAGCATAGTAGCTACCGTAATAGGATTAAACAGATAGAGTTTGATGTATTTAATAAACAACAAGCCGACTACGGCAGCAGGCAGGAAAGCAATAAATAAATTCAGTACAAAGTTCTGCGCTTTTTTGTCGTGTGTGATACCAGTGGCAACACTGATAAAACGCTGGCGGTATTCAAAGACTATGGCCAAAATGGCGCCGAGCTGGATGGCAACTTCAAAAACTTTGCCTTCGTTATAAAAATTAATTAAATCCCCAACCACAATCAAGTGGCCCGTACTGGATACCGGTAGAAACTCAGTTAAACCTTCCACTATGCCCAGTAATAACGCCTTGAGTAAAATTATAAAATCCATTTGAACACCATAATTTAGGTTTTTAGTCAGTAAATTGAGTTAGGAGGGTTATTATCAGCATCTGGATAGCTCTTGTCACCCCTAATACAACACAAGCGCATGAGATAACCGAAAAAAACGGCATTTCGCTGAAAATATTTTAACAACAGACAGTGAATTACAGCTCAGAATCCTCTAGTATCTAGGTATCATATTTTTCAAATGGAATGCATTTTTGACCCATAACAGCAATGAAAGCTATTCTGAGACGTCTTTTTCACGCCAACTGTTTTATGCCGCCGGATTGAGTCTGTTTGGTATTACAGCTAATTTACTGGCGCTGGAATTGCCTCTCAGTACCCCTTTATTGCTCGGTAATTTAGCTTTTATTGTCGTGATGCAACGTCTTGGTCTGATTTGGGGTCTATCTTCTGCAGTCCTTGTCCTACTGCCGCTGAGTTCGCCGGTCTATTGGTTATGCTCCTTGTTACAGCTTCTGGTGTTTTCGCCCCTAGCCAATACCAGACGTAAAAGAGCAGCAGCTATAGTACTGTATTTTTTTTGTACCACGGCCCTGTTGTGCTTGGTTCCTTCAGAACCACAACCCTGGAGTTGGGTCTTCTCCAGCGCTCTGATATTAAGTTGCACTTTATTGGTTCTAAAACGCTGCGCCAGATTATTTAAAACTCATGCTGCCAGCCTCGCTATCCAGAGCCAACTGCCGTTGAAAACTCAACTTGCAAGTCGTATTGCACTAATAGTTGCCATTCCATGGGCATTGATGATTAGTGTGTTGCTACATGGCACTGTGGTGCTGAATTTATCCGCTCAGGTCTCAGAGCTGATCAGGCAGCAACAACAGATCACCAATCAATTAAAGCAAAGACTGTCCTCTTACCAAGCAGAATTAAATCTGGCATCTGGTTATGCCCGCTTGGTCGGTGATGAAACAAGTCTAAGACAATTAGTCAAAAGCCAGACTGAATTTATCTCAGCGCTACGTACAGATAAGTACGGTAAGGTCACAGCCTTTTTTAAGGAGGAAATTGATCAGGATATCAAAGGATACTCAGTCATCCACCGCGACTATTTCCTTAAACCACAGCAAACTGGCTTACCCTATATTAGCGATGTATTTCAGGGACAAAGATTAGGTAAGGATCTTTTATTTTCTTTGAGCATACCTTTGTATCAACAGCGAGAATTTGATGGCGTCTTGGAACTATCAGTTGCACTGCAACGACTCACCACAGCTCTGGACGTATCCAAAAGGGATCCACAGCTGCAACTGCTGCTGACGGATGGCAAAGAAGTTAAAATCTGGGGATTGGCGGATCAAAACGAAATAGGACAAAAAACAGATCTGACGACTGTTGAGCTAGCAGAATCCAAACCCTACCTTATCCATTCGCCTTTCCATAGAGAAAATCATCTGCATTTTAACCAATCCGGAGGAAAAATACGGCTGGATAGTTCAGTTGAAGGCACGAACTGGACCTTGTTACTACTTTGGGATCATAGTCATTTGGCGTTTTATTACCAGCTTCTGACTCTCATTTCACTATTAGCTATGTTGGCAGGTATTGAGCTTTTATCACGCAGCAGCAAACGTTTTGCCTCAGGCTACACCCTGGCTCTGCAGCAGTTAATCCAAACTATTGAAAGCATGGAATTGGGCTCCTCAGGCGCGCCAAAGCAACAACTCGACAACTCAGCATTGGAATTTGAACAGTTACTTGGCAGTTTTACCTCATTGCAAGGCCGTCTGCAGGCAGGCCATCGGGCCCTGCAATCGGCGTTAGAAGAGAAAACCAATTTGAGCCAGCAACTGGAACAACGTGTTGCTGAGCGCACAGCTGAACTGTCGATAGAACGCGACAAAGCCCAGCAACTGGCATTAGCCAAAACCCGTTTTTTAGCCAATATGAGCCACGAACTGCGCACACCTCTGACTATTATCCTGGGTTTTATTCAACAGGTGCTCACCAGGTCCCATGAAGCTCAGCTACAGACTCAGCTACAAACCATAGACAGCCAGAGCAGGTTTTTACTGCAAATAGTTAATGACATTCTGGATGCAGCCAAAATGGACGAAGGCAAACTGCCACTGGAATTACAGCACTTTGAATTACAATCGCTACTGAACGAATTACATCAAAGCATGTTGCCCGCGGCACAAACCAAAGGGCTGAATTTTAGTCTGCAAAGCCGCTATCCCTTGCCTAAAACTTTGTACAGCGATCCGCTGCGCCTGAAGCAAATTCTGATGAATCTGCTTGGTAACGCATTAAAATTTACCCAGCAAGGCGAAGTACGACTTTCTGCCGAAATGAAACAAGGCCAGCTGCACTTGTGCATCGCCGATACCGGGCCCGGTATCAGCGCGGAAATGCAGCAAAAGTTGTTTTCAGCTTTTGAACAAGGCGACCCAGGCATTAGCAGGCAGTTTGGTGGCACAGGCCTTGGTTTATATATTTGCAAACAACTGGCAGATTTAATGGGCTATCAACTAGAGCTGCAGAGCACGCCACAGCAAGGCAGCCAGTTTTTCCTGCGGATCCCTCTGCCGGTGCAGACAGAACTGTTACTCAAAGCGCCAGTACAGCAAAGCAGCAAGCTGCAGGTCCAGCAGCAGATCCCACAACTGACTGGCACTGTGCTGATAGTAGATGATGTGGCTGATTTACGTTTATTGTTTAGCACTTTACTCGGCGCTACAGGATTACAACTGCAAACCGCACTGCATGGTCTGGATGCACTACACAAAGTGGCAACACAGCCATTTGATTTAATACTGATGGATATGCACATGCCTGTGATGGATGGTCTGACGGCGTCACGTGAACTCAGACGCCAAGGCTATCAGATGCCAATCCTGGCACTGACCGCCGATGTACAGGCAGAGCAACGCCGACTCTGTCTGGAGGCGGGTTGCCAGGCCGTGTTGACAAAACCTGTACAAGCCCAGGTGCTATACGACAAAATTGCAGAATTCTTGCCGACTAAAAACGCTGTACGGGCTCAGACCAATGTGCAGCAGCAACTAGATGAATTGACCAGCCAATACAAAGACACCCTACCAGGCGTAGCGCTGGAGCTGGAGCAACTGGTGCAGCAGGGCAATTTTACAGCTACAATGGCAATGCTCCACAGAATTAAAGGTACTTCAGCCTGCTTTGGTTTTACCGATATCAGTGATCTGGCAGCTGACGCTGAGAAAGCTTTGAAGAACGACCTTTGGCCTGTAGAGCAACTTAACCAGTTGTTGCGGCAAATCCGGCAGGAACACTCTTAAAGGCGGACTGCCCCGTGGCGTTGCACCTTTTGCTCAATGGCCAATCTTAATAAGTCAGATTTGGCACACACCAAACTAAAAAGTTTCGCCGCTCTGGTAATTCCTGTGTAAATCAGCTCACGGGTCAGTACCGGGCTGAAGTGATCCGGTAACACCAGCACCGCATGACGGAACTCTGAGCCCTGAGATTTATGTACAGTAATAGCATAAGCGGTCTCGACCTGCTGTAACCGACTGGGTAACACCCAACGCACCGCTTTACAGCTATCCTCGGATGCAAAAGCCACAGCTAAGATCAATTTACCCTGATAAGGCCGCAGCAAACAAATACCGACATCGCCATTCATCAGCCCCAGCGCATAATCGTTTTGCGTCACCATCACTGGTCGTCCGGCGTACCACTGGCTGCGTTGCTGACTAGTCTGCTGAATTAACCCGGCCTGATGCAGCATTTTCTCTACACTCAGATTGACCTGCTCTACGCCAAAAGGCCCTTGTCGCACAGCACACAGCAATTGGAATGCGGAAAAATCAGTTAGCACTTGCTGTGCCCAGTTTTCTATCGCCTGCTCTGAAGCATCCAAAGCCGGGCTTTGCGCTACTGTCTGCAGATAAAAACTAAAACCTGCTGCATCCTTGATCTGTGATTTGACCTGTCCAGTTAAGACAAATTGCTTCAGTTGCCTGACTTCAGCCGCCTCCAGATACTGCAGATCGGCATAATCAGCCTGGCAAATAGCCGTCACTTCTGCACTCTGACCGTTATTCACTGCAGTGGCCAGTTTGGCGATGCCGCTTTGTGGATCAAACCTGTGGCTGACTCTGAGCATACCAATTTGCTGCTCCAGCGCTTTGCCTTGTTGACTGATGAGTAGCTCTGGAACAGCAGCAAAGGACAGCTGATTAAGCCAGTCGACCGTTACAGGCCAATAATGCCCCTGCTCTGCCCATTGACACAGCTCGGCCATTAAAGCGCCTGCTTCTACTGAAGCCAGCTGATCTTTATCGCCTAATAAAATCAGCCGCGCATGGGCAGGTAAAGCCGACAATAAAGCCGCCATCAACTCGACATCCAACATGGAGGCTTCATCTACGACTAATAGATCGAGCGCCAAAGGCTCCAGCGCATTTTGCTTAAACTGCCGGCTTTGCGCGCGCGCGCCTAGCAGCTTATGCAAAGTAGACACCTCAGTAGGCACCTGGCTTTTAATTTCAGCCGATGCAGGTAGTTTGTCCAACGTAGTACGAATGGAGCTTCGAAGCCGCACTGCAGCTTTGCCGGTAGGAGCTGCCAGTTGAATGGTTAAAGGCGCAGCGCCCTGTTGTTGCTGTAATTGCTGCAACACCAGTAGCAACTTAACCACAGTGGTGGTTTTGCCTGTGCCAGGACCGCCCGTGATCACACTAAAACTGCTGCTTGCCGCTATAGCGCAGGACAAACGTTGCCAGTCAGGTGCAGCGCTTGTGGCCGCCGTTGCAGGAAATAACGGCTCAAGTAACTGGTTCAGCAGAGCCGGATCGATAGCCTGTCTAAGCTTTTGGCTACGCTCATTGCTCTGCTCCAGATAAAGCGCTATTTGCTGCTGATAACTAAAATAACGCCTCATATACAAAGCGTTATTGGCATAAACAAAAGGCTGATTGTTATCTTCACTCAGCTGAAATAAATCCGGATACAACGCCATCAACGCCTGCCATTCTTGTTCAGACTGTTGCGGCATACGTTTAAGGGGTAAACACAAATGGCCTTGAGCAAGCGCAAAGCTGCACTGACCAATCAGTAGCGCCAGCGCTGCGGGCAGCTTTTGTTGCTCCCGAAAAAAGGTCACCAGTGCTTTATCCAAAGCCCGCCAGTCTTTGCCCTGCATCTGCAGTTCCAATAATTCTGAATCAGACATGGGCCAGCTCCTTAGCAACCAATTGCCCTTGTAAAAGAGCATCCAGCTTGTTCACCAGCTCCAGCGGAATATCCAAAGCAAGCACACCTTTGTTTGCTGCCTCACCACCACGCAGGAACCAATACAAAGCGCCACCTAAATGTTCTTGTGGCTTATAGTCCGCCAAGCGGCTTTGCAATAAACGATGGATAGCCACGGCATACAAAGCGGCCTGCACATCGTAGCGGTGTGTCAGCATTTGTTGTATTAAAGCAGGACTGTCGTAGTGCCCATCGGCTATATAATTCGATTTATAATCCAGCACCCAGTATCTGCCATCCTGCTCTAAAGTTAAGTCGATAAAACCTTTCAGCATGCCCTGCAACTGGGTGGTTCGAAGCGCTGGCCGTGATAATTCAGGCCACAAATACTGCTGCACTAAGGCATCCAACTGCGCACTGCTGCAGTGCTGTACCGCAAGCCAGAACTCAAGTTCAGCCCGGTAGCTGCCTTGTGTAAGACTGCTTAAACTGGCGCTGTTGTTCTGCCACAGCGGTGTTTGAATAAGCTCTGTCAGCCAACACTGCAATGGCACTAAGGCTTCGGCCAAATGCTCAGTTTCAGGATAAGGTGCTTGTTGCTCAGCCCAATAACGGATTTGCCATCTCTGCTCTGGCAATTGCTGCAACAGGCCATATTTCTGCATTAATGGGAGTAGTCCTTGTTGCCATAACTCCGGCCGCTGCGCTAACTCGTTAAAGCCCTGAGTTGCGCCCCACTCCAACGCATCATGTAAAAAAGTACCGGCCTGACTGCCGCGCACAAAACCCTGAGCCAAAGTCATGACTTTTGCTTCTGTTGGCTCAGCATCATCCTGCACTTGCTCTGGCGCCAGCTCCTGCTGCAGTTCCTGAAATAACTCAGCCGCTTTACTGTCGTGTTGATGTTGCTCCAGCAAAGCGCTGTAACTGGCTATCCACCACAGCTCTTTGACGGAGCGGGTCATTTGCGCATAAGGCAATAGCTCGCTTGCCTGATCCAGCACTGCGACTTGAGTCCGCTGCTCTGATAAGTTGGTTGCCAAACCAATATCAGGCTGTTTCAGTAAAGGCGATAGCTGCTCAGTTAAAGCCACAGACGACACCAAAGCATCGTCAGATAACAGATAACCAATAGCACTTTGCTCTTTCACCGGCATCAGCCCTACCCAGCAATAATGTCGGGCCCTGGTTAAAGCCACATACAACTTACGCATATCTTCGGCCAAGCGCTCACGCTCGGCTTGTTGAGCTTGTTGCTCGTTCGCTTGCAGCACCACCGTAAGCTCACCGTCCTGATGGTAAGTCACAGGGCCTTTATCCGCATCCACAGCACGGGCTAAAGCGATAAAAGGCAGAAACACCAGCGGGTACTCCAGGCCTTTGGATTTGTGAATAGTGACAATTTTAATCAGAGCTTCATCGCTTTCTAAACGCAGTTTTTGCTGTTCAGCCGCCAAATCACCTTGCCCAGCCAAATGCTCGGCCAGATAACGAATAAGCGCAGCCGGGCCTTCCAGCTCCATCGAGCGTTGCTGCAAAAGCTCCGCCAAATGCAAAATATCGGTGAGGAGCCTTTCGCCTGCTGGTTGCTGCTGTAAAAACTCAGCCACGCCAAAATCACGCATCAACTGCCATAACATCACCAGCACACCTTGCTGTTGCCAGAGATGCTGATAACTGGCAAAACGCGCCAGTTGTTGCTCCCACAACAGCTCATCCTGCAGCAGCTGTTCAAGCTCGGAGTAATTTAACGACAAGCTCCAGCTCGATAGCGCAGAGCGCACTAAAGCTTCCCGTTGTGGCTCAGCGCAGGCGCGCAGCCACAGCAATAAATCCAGCGCCACGGGACTTTCAAATACAGCGCCTTTATCGGATAAATACACGGACGCCAAAGCGCGCTCTGCCAAAGCTTTTTTAATGGCATTGGCTTCCTGCTGGTTATTCACCAGCACCGCTATATCGCTGGTTTTAAGAGCTACACACTTGTCGTCCTTTAGAAAACCTGTACTACCTGCTGCACTACCCGTTAAAAACACTGCGATTTGCTCAGCACAGGCCTGCGCCATTTCTGTTAAACAGGCCGCTTTACTAAAAGGCTTGCCATCGGGGGATTCTTTAATACACAACTCAAGCGCTGTAACAGGCTGTCGCTCTGCAACAAACCTTTCTTTGCGACCTTGCGCTTCTACCGGATAAAAACTTAATAAATCAGGCCGGCCTAATACAAAAGCCCCTAAAGCGCGCTGTTCGGCGTAACTAAATAAGTGATTAACCGCGCTGACCATTTCGTTGGTAGAACGGAAGTTCTTCGGCAACTGAAAGTGCCTGCCTGCTGTGGCTTGTTTGGCGGCTAAATAACTATAAATATCAGCACCACGAAAGGCATAAATCGCTTGTTTTGGGTCGCCTATCAATAAAATGCCGCAATCGGTTCTATTTTCGCTGAGCTGATACACAGCATCAAATAGCTGATATTGCACAGGATCGGTATCCTGGAATTCATCTATCAGCGCCAGCGGGAATTTACGCCGCAAGCGCTCGGCTAATAAGCCACCTTCATCTTTATGCAGCGCCTGCTGTAAGCGGCTTAATAGCTCATCAAAACCCAGTTCTGAGCGCTCTAATTGCAACTGATGGAAACGCCGCGCAAACCAAAAGGCGGCATGCAGCACTAGATCCTGCTCTGGATCGGGTAAAGCCGCCAGTTCGTCCGCCAGTTTTGCCATAGCCTCAAAAGCCGGATGATGCGGCACCGGGCCTTTAAAAGCTTCACTTAAGCCTTCTGGTGTTAAGCGGCTTTGGCCTGTTTGTAAATCCGGGTCGACCATCTCAGGGTCACTTATCCAGGCCACTAATTTGGCTAACCAGCTATCGAGATAACGCGCCTGCAATTTGCGGCCATCCACTTCTTTACGCTCTATAGCCCCATGCAGCAAAATGCGGATTTCGCTGACCCAGTTATTCCAGGGTGCTTTTAACTCTGCCAGCTTTTGCTTACGTTGTGTTTTGACTTCAGGCAATAACACCGCTGGTGTTGCTGGTTCGGTAAATAACGACAGGTGGCTTATCAGCGGCAGAATTTTTTTGCGCAAAATTTCAGGGTTTTGCAGCTGTTGCCAGATTGTGGCTATATGTTCTTCCGGCAGCGGGTAATAAAAATTACGCCAGTAATCCCGCATCACATCCAGCTGCAACTGCTCTACGTCTGTGACCAGATTTTGTTCAAACAAATAACCGCTGGACAGTGCAAATTCAGCCAGTACTTTATTGCACCAGCCGTGAATAGTAGAAATGGCCGCTTCATCCAGATACTGCACTGCCAGTTCTAACTGATAGGCACAATGCGGCCACTGCTCTTTGGTAAATTCGCTGCGCAGACTTTGTAAAAAAGGGTCGGCCTCTTCAGATTGCTCACGAAAATAACGAGCGGCATCGGCCAACCGCTGGCCTATACGTTCGGTCAGTTCCTGAGTTGCAGCTTCGGTAAAAGTCACCACCAGAATATCGGGTGGCAATAAGGCTTTACTGGTGCCGTGGCCCAACACCAAACGCAAATACAAAGCCGCTATGGTAAAGGTTTTGCCTGTGCCAGCACTGGCTTCAATCAGTTGACTGCCAGATAACGGAAAAGAGAGTAAATCCAGATTGGCTATGCCTGGTTTGTCGGCACTAAAGAGTTCGGTCTGGTTCATGCCGACACCTCGCTGTAGTTGACGGCGAGTAATGGCCCATATAAAGCACTGGCATTTTTCTCTAACTGACCCTTTTGCCAAAGTGCATCAAACTCTGCAAAAGCACGCTGCAAATAAGGGCTACGTTGCAAAGCGCCAGCGTTAAAGTCATCGCCTATATACAGACGCTCCAGCTTAGATAGCAGTTTGTCATCCAAAGCCGCGCCTTTTTCCAGTTGCTTTACAAGCTCAACACCCACATTAAACTCCAGCGCCAAAGGTGCCGATAAGCCTTGTTGCATTAGCTGTAAAATCTGGGTCAGTTGCCGTTCTGCCTGTTGTTTTTCAATAGGTTGTAACACCAGTTGCCCCACTCTGGAGAGTACATAAAGTGTTAGCGGCACACCGCTGGCGCAACATAAAAGCAGCTTTAGATAAGGCGCCACTAAATTTCGCCAGTTTACGCTGCGGTCTTTAATCAAGGCTGTAGGCAATAGCTCGGCATAAGCCAAAGCCTGATTGTCGCTACTACGCCTAAAACCTGTTAAATGTTCAACCAGCTCGCCGTGTTGACAAACAAAACGTAGCGGATAAAAACTGGTGTCCTTAGTTGGATAAGCGCTTAAAAACTGCTGATAGCCAGAGGCCAGTTCTTCCAGCCCTGCTACCAAATCCTGTTGCATTAACACAGCGCCAGAACCCACAGCCAAACGGCCTTGCAAGCGGAATAACTCCAGCTGTTGCTCAGCCTGTGGTTGCCACTGCCCATCTTGTTCAACACTACGCTTGAGCTCTGCCACCAACTGCTGCTGCATTTGCCAACGTTCCAGCGGATCTAAAGCAAAGACTTCATCGTTAATGCTGGCCAGTTCCGGCAATTCCAGCCGTACCTTTAAGCGTTCATTAAAAAAGAATCGCACCGGCTCACGCATAAAATCGCTTGCTTGTTTTAAGGTCCAGTGTAAATCGTCAAGCTTTTCAAGCGCCTCGCCCTGCTCTGCCTCAGCGGCTTTTTGATGCAAGCTGACCCATTCCTGCTGATAGCTAACAAGGCCAGAGCCTGCCTCACGATAACGCCTACTAAAAGGCTGCAAGGGATGCTCAACAGTAATTTGCTCTAAAAGATCAGAGCCATCAGCCATAGCCCAGCCTGTAGACAAATGATCACGCAGCTGACTGACCAGCACCGAAGGCGCGCGGGCGCTGTTATCAAACACACTAAAACCTACCCAGCTGATATAAAACTGCTGGCGGGCCGACAATAAAGCTTCGAGTAATAAATAGCGGTCATCATCACGGCGTGAACGGTCGCCACTGCGATAATCCAGCGCCATTACATCAAAGTCCTGCCGCTGCTGCGCTCGTGGGTAAGCTCCATCGTTCATGCCAAGCAAACAAATCACCGCAAAAGGAATAGATCGCATTGGCAGCAAAGTGGCGAAATTGACACGGCCACTAAAAAATTTCTGCTGTAAGCCACCAGCCTGCATGGGTTCTAACAAAGCCTGACGGGCAATTTGTAAAGTTAATTCTTCTTCAAGTTCAGCGCCTGTGGTGTTGTCGAGCCAGCTTTGCAGTTGCTGCTGTAACTGTTGTACTAACTGCTGACTTTCCAGCTCGTCGGGCGCAAAAAAGTCTTGTAGCAGCTGAGTAAAGAGCAAATGCCAATCGGCTGGGCTGCGTTTTAGCGCAAGTTGTTGCCATAGCTCGTTAATTTTTTGTAGCAGCACCAGCACAGGACCAAGTTCGGCGGCTTCGAGTCCTGCCACATCAGCGTAAGGCGCTATACCTTGCCATGGCGCTGTATCGCCCGCCACATACCCCAGCAGCATACGGCGAATACCAAAAAGCCAGCTGTTTTGCTCAAACCCATGCTGCAAACCCAGTTGCTGACGATGCTGCTGATCCAGCCCCCAACGAATACCAGCCCCTTCAATCCACTGTTTTATCTTGGGTAAAGCTGCGGCTTTTAAGCCAAACCTTTGCTGCAAAGCACTGATATCCAGCATATCGAATACTGTACTGGCGTTTAATCGTTGTTGCTCCGGGCTTAACAGCACTTCCAAAGCCTGCAATAACGGCTGCTGCTTTTTGCTGTTTTGATCGGAAATACTGTAAGGGATATAGCGCAAATCGCCCATAGGCACTTTGCCAAATACGGCTTCAATCAAAGGCGCATACAAATTAATATCCGGCACCATCACCATCACATCTTTAGCGCCAAGCTTTGGGTTTTCGGCAAAGAGCTGCAGCAGATGATCATGCAGAATTTCCACTTCGCGAAGTGGGCTATGGGCTTTTTGAAAACTAATGCTGCGCGCCGCTTGCGCCGTTAAAGCTGGCCATTGGCTTTGGGTTTCTGTGACAGAACGCAGCTGCAAAATATCATCCTGCAACTGGCCTAATAAATGACTGGTGTTGGGGCTTTCAAATAAATCGACTTTTTGATGAGCAAATAACTCTTTATGAGCCGCAGTTTCGTCAAACTGATCCAGCAAGCGAATATAATCCCGACCCTGTTTACCCCAGGCCGCCAGTAACGGCTGCGCCTGACCGGATAACTGCTCGGCACTGGCAAAAGGTAAAAAACCTGCCTTTTCCGGCTGACGTCTTTGCGCAGCTTTGACTTTGTCTTTTTCGGCAATAATATCGGCCCAATACAACTGACAAGGGTTGAGTACCGCCAATAAAATCTGACAATAAGGCGCAAGAGCTGACAACACTTCCAGCATCTGTTGCGGTAAAGACGAGATACCAAAAATAATGACCCGGCGTGGTAAATTCTTTGGCGCTTTTTTCCAGTTTTTTACTTGCTGTAAAAAAGCCTGATGCAAGGAAAACCGGCTTTGTTGCTGCTGTTCAGCTGGTAGTTCTGCCAAAATCGCCTGCCAGAGTTTGGCTTGCCACAGCTGATCATCCGGCATCACTTTCGCATCGCCATCCATTTGCGCCAGGCGATACAAACCCTTGGCCCAATCGGCCAGCCAATCGGCACGGTACACCTGATACTGGTCAAATAAATCCGCCAGTTTTAGAGCCAACTGTGAGCGTTTTTGTTGATCTTTATCGTCACTGATAAAACGGCGCAGCAGCTCAAATTCATCCTGCGCTACTAATTCAGGCAATAAACGGAAAATACGCCAACGTAAACTGTCTTTGCTAAAGACAGATAAATCAGGCAGTTGCTGCTCTGGCAGCGCCAGCTGATACATGCTCCAGATAAAACGGCCAGGTAACTGCACCTGCATAGCAGCGGCTATCCCCAAACCGCGCTCATAAGGATCGGCCTCATCAGGCGATGCGGCAAAAGCCAGTTTCAGCCACTGAGCTATACCATTACTCTGCACCAGCACTTGTTCAAGCTCTAAAGGCGAGAGCGGATAACGCTGACAAAACTGCACCAGAAGCGCACGCAGCTGCTCCAGTTGATTGGAATGGATCACTAAAAAACCAGGCTCAAGTGCCAATGCGACAGTACTCCGTTAGTCTTTATTAGTTTGCTGTTTTAGCTATAAAACTGATTTTGCCACAGTGAGTTGCATACGCCTATTGGGTTTTGTTGGAAATTAGGGAGAATAGACCAAGAGGTAAAATTTTAAGAAAATAGAACTTAATCCTGAGTTAAATCCTGCTGGCGCAATAAGTGCTGCTCAGGGGCCATGCTATTGGACAGTATGCCGACAATAACCACATCTGATTTTCGCTTCAGGTAGTACACGACCTGATCTTTTAGCGGAAACCTATAGGCATTGTCAGCAACGTCTTTTAATTGAATTCCTATTTCCGGATGATCGGCAAGGCTTTGCAGCTTTTGCAGCAGAATTTTTTTGTAGCTCAACCACTGGTCATTGCCCCAAGTTTCAATTGTGTATTTACGTATAGCCACCAAATCAGCTCTGGCATGGCCACGAAGTAAAAACGGAGTTTTTGCCATCAGTCATATTTTCCAGAATCCAATTCGTCAAAAAAGCTTTGACCATCCTGCAGATCTTCTTCACTGATATTCTGAAAACGAGCTTTGACCAGTTCCATTTTCATATCTTCCAGCTTTTTATATTCTTTGGCTGAAATTACAAATGCAACAGAAGTACCGTTTTTCACTATCTCTACGGGCTCGGATTGGGCAGTAAGCAACATAGTACCAAACTTAGTTTTCGCTTCGTTTGCAGTTAAAGAAATCACGGCTGGCTCCAAAAATGAACAAGTTATCGTTCAAAATAGTCGAATCGTTCGATTTATGCAAATTCAGAATGATGGTAACTTCATAACGGCTTTGCTGAAGTTGCAATAATGGCTCATATGAACCACAATGAATAGACCATTTGGGCCAACCAAATAAAATCAAGATAAACAAACGAAGGTAACTGCTGATGTCTGCCATCGAACTTAAAAGTTTTAAGCCAACACAAAACCATAAAACAAACTTCTGGTTTAGCCTTGGCATCGAAGACGCTAAAACAGTTCGCACTGAGGCTGTGCATCAGGGCTTTAAGCCTGTGGTGTATCGTAACCTGGTCGCCAAAGCTGGATTGTCGCAAACCGAGTTTCACCAGATCACTCATATCCCAGTCAGTACCATCAAGCGCAGACTAAAAAATAGCGAACGTTTCAGCACTCAGGAAAGTGATGCCATGTATCGCCTCGCCATGCTGATGAAACTGGCCACCGAGCTATTTAATGATGAAGAACGTGCGCTTGAGTGGATGAAAAGCAGTGTTTATGGTTTAGACGGTAAAAGACCTTTAGACATGGTATCCACCACAGTCGACTTCGAGATAGTCAAAGACCTGATTGGCCGGGTGGAACATGGTGTATTTTCCTGATGAAGCTTTACAGGCTGACGCAGAAAAAATTCGCTGAAGCACCTTTTAGCCCGGCAGGCGCGAAACTTTATGGTGGCCGCTGGAACAGTAAAGGCACAGAAGCCTTGTACTTTGCCGGATCAGAATCGCTTTGTGTTTTGGAAGTATTTGTCCACTTAACCAAAGACCCGGCCGTGATCCAGCTTTACGACTTGTACGCTATTGATATGCCAGACCTGTTGATTGCGAAGTTAGAGCAGGAAGATTTACCAGCCAACTGGCGGACTATTCCCGCCAACGAAAGCACACAACTGATAGGCGACGAGTTTCTGAACGAACCAGAGCCAGACTACGCAGCGCTGCAAGTCCCCTCCTCCATATCACCCCGCGATCACAACTATATCGTCAATCCAAAGCATCCGGCGCTAAGCGAGCTACTAGCAGCGGCAGAGAAACTGGAGTTTGAATTTGATCCGAGGATATTTAGGTAGATAAGTGATATTTGGATGCGTTGAATTCCTCAGCTAGTTCATTAGCCAGTTTTCTGCTTTGAGCGAATTGCGGAAATAAGCAAAGTGTAGACCTGCTCCTAAACACTATTAGATACCTGCTTGCAACCATTCCAGTGCCGCAGGAAATCGGCGCGACCAGTCCACTTCGCAGTGCCGCCCAATATCATCCTTCACCAACTTCATATTTTCCGGTTTAAATCCCTTATTGAGTAGCAGGCTATTTAATTGTTCAATTTGCTCGTAATTGCCATATTCCATCAGCCCTATATCAAAATATATTTTGCTATTACCGATAGTTTGCTGCTGTTTGATGGCTTCGAATAACACATTAATTCCGTCCATATTTTCAATGGCTAAAGCCGGTGAAAATGCGGCGGTAAAACCAAAGGTGTCGCTATGCTCCAGCGCTGCATAAATGGCCATTAAGCCGCCCAGCGAGCTGCCCGCTAAACCGGTGCTGGCTGGCTGTGGATTGGTACGGTAGCGACTGTCGATAAAGGGTTTTAGTGTGTCCTTAATCGAGCGAATCGTTAATTCACCCTGGCCTTGTGCAGCCTTGCCATCGCGGTCTTTAAAATCCCAGGGGTTGTATTCAACCCAACGCCGCGCGCTATTGGGCACCGCCACCACAATCATTTCATCCAGAGTGCCAGCAGTGGTCAGCTCTTCCAGCAGCTCATCAATGCGCCATTCATCGCTGTGTGCTGAGTGAGCGCTAAAAATATTCTGACCATCCAACATATATAAAACCGGGTAGGTTTTGTCGGTGTTGTGTTGGTATGACTTGGGCAGATAAACGGATATATCACTGTTGCGGCCTAATTGTGGCAGGGTAAAATCTCTATGCTGTATGACACTGCCGCTTAAACTCGGCTCAGCTTTTTTTAACGGCTTATCACCGGTCCAAAGTGGAATATGCACTGCCATTTCGGCATCACCACCCGTTGCTTTGTGTAGATAGATACATTGGCTTTTTGCCATTTCGTTGGCGGGCATCAATTGCCAATTTTTGTTTTTTACCAAGGTGAAAAATACATTTTTTTCGTTGACGGGAATGGTAACGCTCAGTTCCCCATTATCTTTTATAAGTGGGTAAGCCCTGTCACCCTCCAGCGCCCAATCATTAAAACTGCCGACCAGATGAATAGTTTCATTGGCAGAATAATCAGCGGGTGGTGTCACTTTGATGGTTAAGGTGGGTGCTACCGGATTTTTGTCGGTACATGCGCTTAGGGCTAACACAGCGGCGATTGTCAGGATGATTTTGTGATGAGTCATTGTTATTGTTTTCCTTTATTCTTGTGGCTGTCGTGGTTAACCCGCATGCTTGACGACTATAAAGGGGGTTGTTTTACAGGAAGCAAATGTAATTTCTATAAAGATTATTTGTAGCACTTTTACAACCAGTTTAGCCATTAAAAGTCTGTGATTTCCGCTTCTGGCACAAAGCCGAAATCTCAAAAGCGAGGAAGGGCATAGTTCTAAGCAGACCGTGTTTCGCAGGGATAGCGAAACGCGAGCCTACATGGACGTATTTACGGCGTGTCTGCGTGGACTATGCCCTTTCCGCTGCAGCCTTACTTCCCAAAGAACACTTTCATCAAATTGCCAACACCACGTTGCACTGCCGCTTTGCAGCGAGTGCAACCTACAACAAACACAACCACTCAGGCAGCCGCCCTACTACCTCGGCTTTCTAAACTTCAACACCATTTGGTTCACCTCACCAATGGCCTTGTGTTTGGCTTTTTCTTCTTCAGTGCCGGCCATAGTGGGTGGTAAAGACCAGATGCCTGATGGGTGATCGGCGGTGTCTTTAGGATTCAGCAGCATATCGTTACTTGCTTCAAAGCTAAATCCGGCTTCTTTGGCCAGTGTTAACCATAACTGCTCTGGCACATAACCGGTCTTTTTCCAGTCTGTATTGATTAAATTAACCTCAACTCGGGATAAGAAAATTTGAACTAACGGCCCTCCACGTGATCGGATCTTTCGACCAAGAGAAACCCAATCACACGGAGAGCCTATGAACAAATTAGTGGAAGTGTTTTGCGATGTCGAT
>Ga0181595_10000685_pt1 | contig 37581 bp, 29 predicted proteins | sample 041ome_7_FD_145604 | JGI IMG/M metagenome (GOLD analysis project Ga0181595, IMG submission 145604) | Coastal salt marsh microbial communities from the Groves Creek Marsh, Skidaway Island, Georgia - 041401AS metaG (spades assembly) | ecosystem: Environmental > Aquatic > Marine > Intertidal zone... | reverse complement strand
CCTGGTTTCTTGGTCGCGTTTCATCCACCCATACATGGACCTCTATGCCCTCTTCCCAGGCCTGGTAAACCGGTGCCATTGCGGTGCCGCGATCCACGGTAGCGAGCCAGCCGGCATTGCAATGGGTAAGAATATTCACCGGGCCTGCTTTTGCTTTGGCAATTTCCTGAACAAGCTCCACCCCATGCAAGCCAATGGATGTGCAGTTGCTGACATCTTCTTCACAAATTGCCAGCGCTGTTGCCAATGCCGCCCTGTTTTTTGCCTCGCTATTCGACTCTTCACTGATCCTGTCCAGCATTCGGGCAATCGCCCACTGCAGATTGACCGCCGTCGGACGTGTGGCCAGCAGAAGTTTTCCTGCCTCCTCAGGGGGCAGGTTTCCTTCTTTTACAGAAAGATAAAGACCAAAAGCCGCCGCTGCCCCGATCAGGGGAGCTCCTCTCACTTGCATGGTTCTGATGGCATGACAGACATCGTCAAGACAGGTAAGCGACAGCACATCAAAAAAATGGGGCAGGCCGGTCTGATCAATAATTTTTACCGAATGATCCGAAGCATCAAACCAGATACTGCGATAATGGGTGCCGTCGATTTTCATGGTTTAGTTAAGTTTTCTTTTCATGAGCGATGTAAATATGGTTTGGTGTTTTTTTGTTCGGTGTATCAGGGTGAACCGCATTCTTCACCTCGGATGGCGCTGCGCTTATCCGGCCTACGGGGTATTGTCGCTTCTATATCGGGGCGAACCGGGTTCGTCATGTCGGATGGTGTCCCTGCGGTCCTTATCCGACCTACGGGTTGGGTGCAGATTTGGTACGGATTGGTTGCAGATTAGCCGCTTTCATCCGCCCACCTTTATCCTTTATCCTTTATCCTTTTTCCTTTATCCGAATCTCAAATAACCCGCTCGTTTCCGCCATCAACCGCTACCTGTGCACCGGTGGTACTACCGGTATCCGGACTCACAAAAAGTCGCGCCATAATCGCCACATCTCGACTGGTTACTGTTTTTTTAAGCACATTGTTTTGTTTGTATTGCTCAACGCTCAAGCCGTAATGCGCCGCTCGAGTAGCAAGAGTTTCCTCATCCCAGACACCGGTATCAAACACAGCGTTGGGGTGCAGAACGTTAACCCGAATACCGTCTTCTCCCAATTCCAGCGCTGCCACCCGCGCCAGTTGCGTCAGACCCGCCTTGGCGACAGAATAGGCGCCAGCGCCCGGCCCAGGGGCGGGGACATTTTTTGAGGCAATTATCACCATGGCGGGATCAAGTCCCTGTTTCAGGAACGGTAGTGCACAGCGCATCAGCTTCATATGAGAATCAAGATTCAGCGCCATACTGGACTGCCAGTTTTCATCGGACATTTCTGACAGGCTCTGGCTGGCGGTAAAACTTCCAGCATTGCTGACCAGCATATCCAGTCCACCAAAATAGCCTATGCCCTGCTCAATGGACGCCATAACACCAGGCACATCAGTCACGTCACAATGCAGTCCCAATACCCGGGAATTCTCATAAAGGCTGGTAATTTCCGGATTGATATCCAGCGCCAGTACACAGGCACCACTTTGCATCAGTTCTTCCACGCAGGCTTTTCCTATGCCGGAGGCCGCGCCGGTGACCAGCCCCACTTTGCCTTCCAGAGCTGGCGCACTGCTGGCTTTTTTTAGCTTGGCCTGTTCCAGCTCCCAGTATTCAACAGCAAACAAATCCTCTGGCGGTAGCGCTTGCCAGCCACCCAGAGCCTCGCCCCACTGGATCGCCTTGATGGTGTGTTCGCTTATGTCTGAGACTACCTGCAAACGTTTGTGATTTTGGGCGAAGCAGAGCATGCCTTTTTCCGCCCACACGGCAAAGCGCGGTGCGCTATCGAGACAACTCAGGTTGCCATCATTATGACGCTCAAAATAGGCCTGATAATGGATGGCAAAGTCGGTAATGTCTGCCTGCGGATCGGTCGTCACGATAGCCGGTACAGGTTTGGTATGAATCGTATGATCCGGCGTTATTGGTCCGCGACTGGCGAAATCTGCGACGCCTTCAAGACTGGCAAAGCCTGTGGCTGCTTCAGTGGTGTTCATGCGAGCCAGCATGGCACGGCCAGCTAACGCGGAGACCTGTTTACGCATGGTGGCCAGTAGCACCATGTCCTCTGTGTTTGGGGAATAAGTGGCAACGGCTTGCTGCTGTAAGATCCCCTTTTGATCCAGATAATCTTCTACCCCGGACACCAGCTCGATCATGTTTTCATAACTACTTCGGGCATTGTCATGGAAAGTAAACAGGCCATGATGCATAAGGAAAATACCCTTGATAGATGACCAGTCAAGCCCACGGGTTTGCTCAAACACCTGCTGCGCCAGCACAAAGCCGGGCATGATATAGGGTAAAATGAGTACCTCCTTGCCGAAAATACCACGCAGGATAGATTCACCATCAGCAGTATTACTCACAGCCACTACTGCATCGGTATGGGTATGATCAACAAACTTGAAGGGAATGATGGCATGCAGAATGGCTTCCACTGAGGGCGTCGGGGCTGCCGGGTCCAGTAGTGACAAACGCAACTGCTGCATCATCTGACTATCAGTCATTGATTCCAGAGAAGCCAGTTGCTGCAGATAGTCAAGATCACAGGGAGCGAAGCCTTCAGCTTCAATTGTACGAAGATCCCAACCGGAACCTTTTACATAGAGCGTCTCCCTGCTCTGCCCAAAGATATCCTTTGAAGCGCTTTTAACAGAGGTATTACCGCCACCATGAAGCACAAGGTCAGCATCCTGCCCAAGTAATCTTGAGGTATAAACCCTTAGCAGTAAATCCGAGTCCAGAAATGGTTTAGCGTCTGTGTCCTGCCAACGACTTTGCATAATAAGTAATTGGTATTGGAAATCAGAGTAATGAAATAACGATACAGACCAGTGTTCCCAGTATCATCAATACCGAAGGGATAAAGCCCATCATAAACCCAATGCCGCGGCTGGCCGGGTCCTTAACGTAATTGATGGCATAGAGAAAGCGGCCAATCAGCCAGATGACGCCAAGACCTGAGGCAATGTAATTTCCTGCCCAGCCAACACTTTCCCCCATCCAGGCAAACGAGACAATGGCAGGGATAAAAATTATCATTTGTTCCTGCGTATTTTGCTGAACGCGGAAATATCTTTCGAAAACAGGATTACCCGTGGTGGCCGGCGCATGGACTCCATACTTCATCCTGGCACCTCCAACCTGAAAAGAAAATACCGTGTACTCAATTAGTGCCAGCATGATAATTAAAATAACCAGTGCCATGTTTCACCTCACCTTTATCGATTGTATTTTTCAGGATATCCATTCCGTAATAATTCAGCTTCCCTGAATGCAAATAGCCCGGGAAATACCCGGGCCATTTTAAATTTTTACTGGTGTCTGGCTTGACTCAGCCAGTGGGCTTATCCGTATTGCGATACCCCATTCTATTAAGGCTTATTCCATTACCGAAATAGTAGTTACCCCAGCTGCCCTGGCCGAATCCATGGTTTCTACAAGGAAATTCGCGCTGGACTGTTTGTCTGGTCGAATAATCACTGACGCTGCTGGATTCTCAGCTCGTGCTGAGGCAACCCTGGCACGTACCGCGGAAATATCAATACGTTCCTGATTGAAGAAAAGCTGATTACGTGAATCAATCTGGATCAGTATGTTTTTGGGAGTATCATTGGAAGGCGGTGGAGGATTGTTATTCGGATCCTGGCCTTCGATATCCATGGCATTTTCTTTCAGGAAGGAAGCTGTTACCACGAAGAAAATCAGAAGAATAAATACAACGTCCAGCATTGGAGTAAGGTCGATATTGGACTCGTCTTTTTTCTTCTTAAGTGAACCGCCTACTGTTTTCATTAATTACTCCAGAAAATCTTTTGCTGTCTGTTCTTGTTTATATTTAATAGCCTTGTCTATGGCTGCTAATGGATTTTTATGACTACTTGTAAGTACTAGTGAAGACTAAATACGTACTGACAAGGTCTTTAATAATCACATTATTAAAAGTCTCTTTATATAACTGAAATGGCTGTGGCAAAGGGCACCCCTGGGGTCGCTTGCTGATCACTTCTCACTGCGCTTTCAGGAATAGGCGAGTATATCACCTTACACGCCTTGCACAATACCATACCCGGACATCTTCGCCCTCTGCCTTGCCGAGATTAAAGAGGGCTTTTACAGCCCAAAAAAAAGAGGGCAAAAACCCTCCTTTTATTTATAACCATATGTTTTATATACTATTTTTTGATTGAGCCAATAGTAAAGCCGGCAAGATCTGCAAGCTGACGAGGGCCCTTGCCATTGCGCGCTCCGACACGAAGACCAGAGTACAGGTTCATCAAAATGTCAGCAGCCATATCGGCTTTTAGCCCACGAACCAGAAGACGGGATTTTTCCATTTCCTTGGTTCTGGCCAAGAGAGATTTGCGAATCACATTAAGGGCACTTTTCAGGACTTTCTGAACTTCCTTGTCCCAGTTGATGCTTTCGCATACCGAATTAACCAGCAGGCAACCCAAAACACGCTGTTTGTTGGGTGCTGAGATAATCGCAGTATCAAAATAAGCGTCAATTGCTTTCGCGGCATTGAGCTTGCTGTTTCCGAGAGTAGCATCAATGTCGGCTTTAACCAGTTCATTGTATTTCTCAACACAAGATTTAAAAAAGGCATCCTTGTCACCAAATGAATTATAAAGGGTGCCACGATTAATATCGGTAGCATCAAGAAGCTTCTGTACCGAGCTGGCTTCATAACCCTCTTTCCAAAACTGTTCCATTGCCTTGGTAAGGACCTTGTCTTTTTCAAACTCTACTGGTCTTGCCATAATCTAGTTCTAACCTCAATTCTGTTGGTAATTGGTTTTTCTTGCAGCTGGCTCACTCAGAACCAGACACTACTCAGTCAAAATAAGGGGCGCATTCTAGTACAAAGTAATCAGGGTAACCAGTTTACAACTGAAAAAATCCCTTAAATATGCGATGATTTTTCAAATTAGGGAAAAAACTCCCATGAATATTGAATGTTGAGTCCATATTGCACAAAAAGCGGAATACCTGCCCTGATTTGGGGCGCTTAGTCAGACCTCACAATTAAGGGTATAATTCTGCGGAATCAGGTTTCCAGACTCCTTTTTTCAGGAAACTTTCAAAGATCAGGTTATCAGGGTAGTAAAGATTTGTGTTTTTTATCTGTAAACAAATACGTTTACTCTCGTTTTAACTCTTTTTGTGGTATGGCATTAAATGCCCGGTGCGTTTCTATGTTTTTTGGAAAAGCAAGTTTCCTGACTTTACTGACAATCCTTTTATCGAGCCCGCTATTTGCCCAGGAAACAGCCCCGCTCGAGGAGGCTCCCGACTTTACGACAGTAAGTACCGGGTTTGGTGACATCCTTGCGGCCTCGAATGTTCAGGTCAAAATGCGTGATGAGACCGCTATCGCCCTGGATATCTATCGCCCTGCTGGCAACACAAGCTACTCCACCCTGTATGCAGCCGGCCCCTTTCCTCATGGCATAGACATGCTTACTGACACCGAAACCGAAGCGGGTCCCGTTTCCTGGTATGTCAGCCAGGGTTATGCGGTGGTAGTAGCTAATGTCAGAGGAACGGGAGCCTCTGGTGGCGACTTTGCTTTTTTTTCCAGAGAGGAACAGCAGGATCATTATGAAATTATTGAGTGGATTGCTGATCAACCATGGTCGGACGGAAAAGTAGCCGGCACCGGTGCGGGATATTACGCCGCGTCACAATGGCAAATGGCTATACAGAACCCCCCCCACCTGGCATGTATTGCACCGATTAATGGCACCCTTGATCCTCTTCGTGAATGGATCAGCCCGGGAGGGCTGTCAAACAATGCCTTTACCAATGATTGGTACGATCGTAAGGTAAGACTGGCCAACGCTTACTCAACAGACACTCCGCGGCTGGTTAATTACGACATGCGTCTGGCCCAGCTTTTACATCAAGGTTTTGATGATTACTGGCGCATTCGAAGCAGCGTGGAAAATACCCAACAAGTTAATGTGCCGGTCTTTGCCATTCATGACTGGAGCATGGCCCGAACCCAACCGGGTCTCAACAGTACGCTGCGGGCTCTTGACAAGCTGAATGTGGCAAACAAGATTCTAATCACCGATCCTGCCAGTGATTCGCCTCTGTATCAGGATACCTCCTTGCTGGCACAGGAATTACTGCCCTATTACGACTGGTGCTTTAACGGACGTCCACCGGACTCCCCTTTTATAGAAGTGCCGCGTATCCGTTATCTGGCAAAAGGTCAGAATACTATCAAGCGCGAAAGTAACTGGCCCCCCGGTAACGTCAGACATGAAGCCTGGTTTCTCAATAACATGCTTGATGGGAACAACAACAGTCTTGCTACGCTCAATGGACAGCAAGACCCGGGCAGTCGGGAAATCAGCACTTTCAGTTCAGCGGAGAATGATGCAAGGATTCGTTTTGTGTCTGCTCCGATAACGCAGAATCTGGAAATTGCCGGCCCGTTAATGCTCGAACTCTATATTGCCAGCACCTTCGCTGACGCCGCTTTCGAAGTTATTCTGCATGAAGAGATAACGCCACAAGCTCCATTGAGTTCCGTATCCAGATTACCCAGTTTTATTGCCGCACCAATGCAGACAAACGAAGCACAACCTGGCGCTGACACTGAAGACATCCTCATTCAGGATGTCACGGTTTCAATGGGCATGCTCAAGGCGTCTTCCAGGGCCAGGGATGAACAACAAAGTACAGAGTTTTCACCGCAGTATGCACTGGATGGAAAACAAACATTACAGCCAGGCCAGGTCACCCGCCTTGATATTGCCATGCGACAAACGTCCTATCGTTTCAGTGCCGGTAACCGTCTGATCCTGGATATAGTTCCGGTAAACGATGGTTCGATACCCGAAACGAAAGCTACCGAGCTGGTTTACCACAGCCGCCGCTACCCTTCCCGTTTGTGGCTACCCGTTGCCCGTGTGCTTCAGCAAGCAACACCAATACCTGGAGAAACTGCAGCACCCCCTGCCATGCAAACTGATCTGCAAACCGATGTGGAAGCAGATAGGCAGCAAAATGAACCAGAGCTTGAGGACGTCCGGCAGTTTTTTGTACCACGCTAGCCCCAATAAGGCAGTGGGCAGGGTAAAGCCTGCGATGAAATTGACAGGAAAAACTACAGACACTACCAGAACAGCACCAGAGTAGTTACCAGACCAATCAGACCACCGATAACCCCACCCCAGACTACCAACCAACCCAGGTGCTTCCTGATCATCTGCTGAATAATTTCCTTTACCAGCTGGGGTGTTAATTCCTCAAGACGTTGATCAACAATTTCTTCCACCTTATCAAGCAGGTTCTGCTTGGAGTCATGCCTGACCTGATCAAGAATTTCCTTGTCTTCACCAACCTGTAACAGAAAGGCGCGCATTTTTTCTACAAAAGGTTCCTTCAGTGGTGATAATGCATCCGCTCCTCCAAACATCGATAACATGCTTGCGAAAGAGGAATTCATGATGACATCAACCAGAGAAGTAAACGCCGCATCAAGATCCACCGAATCAATTATTTTACCCAGCGCGGTTTCTTCTTCGGCATCGGGGCCTGTGCTGGAAATCTTGCTGAAGAAACTATCCAGGTTAGCGCGGGTAAAAAATTGCTCCATGATTAAAGTCTTGATGCCTGACTTGAACTCTTCAAAGCGGGCGGGGATTACTCCGGAGCCATAAAACCCCGGCACTCTTTCAAATAACATATGTATCGCCAGCCAGTTGGTAATTCCGCCGGAAAGGGCAAATAAACCGGTATTCAGCACCAGGGCCTTGAGCTGGGCATTGGCCTCTTCATCAAGAAAGACCCCGACAACTACAATCACTAATGCAACAAGATTGGTAACAAGACTTTTATTCATCAATTCAGACTACCTGTTCAAAACGCTTACAAAACTTATATCCTCCCCCCTTAGGGAGCAGGAAGAATTTCTGGCTCTTCGGTATCGGGAACTACAGTTTGCGTGTCGTCCTCAAGGGGGACAGCTCTAAGTATTTCCTGTGTCGGCTCAAACCCGGAAGAAGGATCCTCCCACGGGCCTTCCAGGCGATAAAGCACAGTAGTGAAATCATCTACCTGATCCTGGAATATCTTGCCGGCAATATAGGTACTTACAGCGATCGGCCATGCTCCCAGAATTCCTGCCAGTACCGAAAGGTTCTGTCCAAGAGGGACGTTAACCAGCATATCCGCATCTATAGTCTGGCTGTGTAGATTAATTTCACCATCAATTGTAATTCTGCTGGAGGGCCCCTCAATCCGGAATGCTCCCTGCGTGGTCACAATTCCGCGGTCAAATTGCAGGCCGCCACGAATCGCATCATAGGCCAATCCTCTTCTATACAGGTCGGAAAAATCCAGCTGCAGACGTCGCACCAGGGAATCGAAACTGAAAGCACCAAACAGGCGACTACCCCCTGAATCGATATCGACAAAACGACCATTACGAATATCAACCTGAACAGTACCAACTACTTTTTCAAGACCAAATGCCGCGGGAGAGCCCGTCCACTGCAAATTACTGACAAAGGCTGCGCTATCACTCTCCACGTTGGCATCATAACCCCACCCCGGCAACACCTGTGCCAGGTCGCCCGCACTGAATACACCATTAAAACTGGTAGTGTGCATACCATTGTCATAACGCCAATCCAGATTGGCGCCTTCCTCACCACCAAGATCCCTGATTTTCGCATCAGGGGTCGTCATTTTCAGTTCGGAAATAGTCGCTGCTGCGCCATCGGTACGCATCAGGAAATCCCACGCCCCCAACTGCTTCTCACCTACGCTAAATTCATCCGTATGAAAATCCATGTCGGGTAAAGTGGCGGGATTAATGTCAGCCATAATATCAATCTCCTCGACTTCAAGGGATTCATCTTCGGGCTCTTCCGCTTCAGGTAAGCGCAGATAGCTGAGGTTTATATTCCAGGGCTTTTGTCTCTCATCGGGAAAAATAAAATCGCCACCCAATAATTCATTTTCAAGTTGCACCAACCAACTATCCGCAGCATCTGAAAAGCCGCTTTCACTATCAGCATTGGTATTACCACTATTCGCCTGATTGATTCTGCTTACTCTGCTATGCACGTTTTCCAGGGTCTGCCCACTGATTAATAACCTGCCCGCCTGCACATCTACCAGGCTGATATATTGATCCAGGGAATCATGCTCCTCGTCAGGCTCAAACGACATTTCTGAAAAGCGATCGGCGGTAATTTCCCAGTCATCATAATTGAAAATATCCACAAGCCCGCTAAATACCAGCCCGGATTCCACCAGAGGAACCACGCCAAAAGTCATTTCCCGTGCAGCCGGCCCAAAAACCACTTTGCCGCCGGTAAATTCATTGTCGGTAATCCTGATATTTGCACCAACTTTATTATCGAACTTTACTGACACCCACTCACTGTCATCGGTGAACTCAATCAGCAACTCCATGGGGCGAATATTTTCTACTGTCTTGGTGAAAGGGTACGGTAATTCAAGTGACAGACCCAGTAACTCCGAGGTAAGTCGTATCCGGTTTCTGTCAGTGCCATTATTAATCTGGCTGGCACTCGGAATTGTGATTTCTGCAAGGTAATCGATCTCGCCATCGGCAAAACCAAGTACATGCTGAACAAAATCAGGCTGACCCTGCCATGCCTCCAATGCAGACTTTGACGCCCGACCACTGCCTACAATACGAGTACCGACAAACTCATTAACACCTTCCTCGTTAGTGGTCATCATGGACTCAATGGTTGCTGCAATTGGAAAATCAAACAGCTTGCCACTCATGGCATTGGCAGAAAGACCTGATTCACTGTCATAGACTACTCTGCCGCGCAGTTCATCTATGGATAACGAATATTCTGGAATTGAAAGGGTACTCTGATTACTTAAGACATTGACCAGCACGTCATTTTCTCGACCCGGGTTATTTATGGGAATACCCAGTTCAATATCAACCTGAAGACTGCCCTGCCCTTGCCAGTCTTCAATAAACGCACCGATATTGTTTCGCACCGGAGTATTTTTAAGAAACTCCAGACCAAGGTCGGTAGTGGTATTACTACTGCTGCTAAAGGTAAGCCAGGAACCTCCTGATGGATCCGGTCGCACTTGGGCCATGGTTTCCGAGAGCAGCATATTCTGGATCATCGCCTTGTCCGCCATGACATCTGCATCATTATTATTGACGGTCACAAAGGCACTAATATCTGTCAGCTCGGGCCAATCCGGCTGAAATTTCAGTACCCCATTATCAATCTGGTAGAACGAAAGTACGGTGCCTGAATTTATAACGGGATTACGCGAGATCAACGTTCTGGAGACAAACCCGCTATCTCTTATATCACCCCCCAGTAACGCATCATCCAGCCAATCCATGGTGCCTTTTAAATTCGGCAAGGTTGGCAAGTACAGTGACTTGTCGCTGGCGTCCATTTCCAGTACACCTATTAGAAGGGTTAATTCAGTGGTTGGATCTCCTTCTGCGTCGCGGTAATTTAACAGGTCAAATTGAACATGCCCGTGAGTTGATTCATTGCGCACATCAATAATACTGCTGTTCACCCGAATCATGTCGTTGAGTAAGCTCCAGTGAACCCGGCTGTTGGCCTCATCATAATTCCAGGAGTCTGCAAACAGACGCGGCAGATGAATACTAAATGCTGAAGAATCCAGCTCAACAAAACCACGGTTTCTATCTGCTTCCAGATAACCGTAGACACCGCTGGCTGCCGGTGCCCCCTGCCAGGCACCTACAGCCACATCTTGCAGGTTGGCAGTGAGAAAAAAATCAGCTTCCTTATCTGTACCAAGCTCAGTGGTGAATAGAATATTAGACAGGCTTCCCTGGGGAGACAGATCAGCAAAGGCGCCAGCTGCTCGCTCTGGCAATACCAAAAGATCATTAATAATGTCATTAACCATGGCCAGATCGAGGCTGTTCGCCGTTATGGCTAACGGTTTATTATCGAGCGCTGATTCGTAATCGAGGTAAAGTTGACCGCTATGCCAAGGCCGGTTTTGCCAATCTATTTCGGCATTTGAAAGCCATGCTTGCCAGTGTTCATCACTACCATGATCCAGAGTCAGTTCCAGGTCAGATATATCCAGCGCAATCGTGTTAATCGAACTGTCCGCAGTACCGCTGCCGTATAAATTCACGCTTTCAAGACTGGATTGCAGGGTGAACTCCATATTTTCCTGAACGCCAAGCCAGAAATCACCGCTTAGCCGGGCCGAATCCAGTGCAATTCCTGGAAGCTCAATATATTCATGAAGCTCAAGTTGAGAGGCCTGTAAATAAGCAGAGGCCGTAAATCGCTGACGCGGATCGCCATTAATTTCCAGCAGCAACTGAAATGGACTTTGCTGACCGGCGATTCTCGCCTGGATTTGTGTAAGGTGACGATTTTCTCTGTTACTCAAATCAACATAGACATTGTCCAGCGTCAGCTCCCGACCATTAAGCCAGTGCAACACCAGATGTGCTTCTGTAATCTGCATGCGTCCGGTCGTGAGAAGAAAATCAATAATGGTATCGGTGTAATCTACAGCGCCTGCCTGCAAGCCTTCCAGCGACCAACTGCCATTTGGGTTTTCTCTAAGAATAAAAAATGGTTCATGAACCACGATGTCATCTATTACCAGGCTTCGGGCAAGAATGCTGTCCAGCAGGGCCGGCTTGATGGAAAGTTGGGAGATAACATGGGGGGCGGTTACAAAATCACTAATAATGTTCAGGTCGCGCACTTCCAGAATCGGCCCAAAACGAAACCAGTCACCTTTCAGTTCCGCAATACTCACCCGGGTACCAAGCAGATTCCCCAGTTGTGCTTCAAGCTGGGCTCTCTGCGAGGAAACCAGAGGCATCATCAGACGCCCCCCAGCCATCAACACAGCAAAAATCAGTAAAAGCGAAAAAGCAATCCGTGAAAGCCAATTCAGGGATTTTCGCCATGGAGCAACCACCGGCTTGGCGCCAGACAATTGCTCCTCTGTGTTTTCCTGTTCCGTCATTAGTGTGTTATTTGTGCTATACCCTTTATCATTTACCTTCCGTCGGAAGACGACCTTGCAGGCCTTTTCCGACCTACGCTACTTTATTTTTACCTTGGTTAAATCTGCAATTTTCGTCGGAAGACGGCCTTGCAGGCCTTTTCCGACCTACGCTACTTTCTTTTTTCCTTTATCTACCTTTCATCAATAAAGCACCACATCAAACTGTTCATTGTGATACATCAACTCAACCTGAAAGCGGATATTTTTGCCCACCAGACCTTCCATATCGGCAACCATTGCGGCATCTTCATCCAGCAGCCTGTCTACTACTTCCTGTGAGGCCATCACCAGAATGGAATCATTATCGAAGGCCCTGGCTACCCGGAGAATTTCCCGAAAGACTTCATAACAAACAGTTTCCGGAGTCTTAATGGTTCCTCTCCCATTACATGTTGGACACTCATGACACAGCATCTGTTCCAGACTTTCCCGATTGCGCTTGCGGGTCATTTCAACCAGACCCAGTTCAGAAAGCTCGGTGATCATGGTTTTAACCGGGTCTTTCTCCAGCGCTTTTTGCAAGGTACGCAATACCTGACGTCGGTGCTCTTCATTCACCATGTCGATAAAATCAAGGATAATAATGCCACCAAGATTTCTGACTTTTATCTGCCGCGCACTGGCCTTGGCAGCTTCAAGGTTGGTTTTGAAAATGGTTTCTTCCAGGTTTCTGGCCCCCAGATAGGCCCCTGTATTTACATCAATTGTGGTCATGGCTTCGTTCTGATCAATAACCAGATTGCCCCCTGATTTCAGTCTTACCGAACGCCCCAGAGCTTTCTGAATTTCATCGTCCACGTTGCATAGATCAAACAGCGGGCGCTCATCTTTATAGTACTCAATGCGATTCTCAACTTCCGGCATGAATTCACTACAAAACTCGGCGACCTTTTCAAAAGTCTTCCTGTCGTCAATTCGTACTCGCTGAACATCGTTATAAAAAAGGTCTCGCATTGCCCGCATGTGAAGCTCCAGATCCTGGTAAAGCGGGGTGATCTTTCGACATCCGTTCATTGCCTGTGCCACAGATTTCCATAGCTTCTGCAGAAAGTGGATATCAGATAACAGCTCAGCCTCACTGACTCCTTCAGCGGCGGTCCGCAGAATAAAACCACATTGTTCACTTAACCCGTTTTTTTCCACACACTGTTCCAAAAGCGTTAGCAGCCGATCACGCTCTTCTTCATTTTCTATACGCTGGGAAATCCCCAGATGTTTATTTCTGGGCATATAAACAAGGTAGCGTGAAGCAATTGATAAGTGGGTAGTCAAACGCGCCCCCTTACTTGAAATCGGTTCCTTGACCACCTGAACCACCAGCATTTGTCCTTCACGCAATAACTGTCCGATATGAACTTCCTGGTTATCAAGGCTTTCAAAACCGTCATGATCCAGACGCGCTATATCCTGCGCATGAATAAAGCCTGCCCGTTCCAGTCCAATTTCGACAAAGGCTGCCTGCATACCCGGCATCACCCTTACCACTTTACCCATGTAAATATTGCCAACCGGACCCTTGTGATTATTACGCTCTATATAGATTTCCTGAAGTAAGCCCTGTTCCAGCAAGGCAACGCGGGTTTCCATCGGAGTTGAGTTGATGAGAATTTCTGCTGTCATGGTTTTTGTCCTGATACCGCGGCTTGCAGAATCACTTGCGCAGTTATACCCACTAGCGATAACAGCTCAACTGTTTCCTGAACCGGAAGCCCCATAATACTGCTGTAACTGCCTTTAATTTCACTGATAAACATCGCTCCAAGTCCTTGAACACCATACGACCCTGCCTTGTCTGCAGGTTCTCCGGTGAGCCAGTATTGGGTAATTTCAGCGTCCAGCAATGGCCTGAAGCTTACCTGTGACCTGGACAGTCGCACCTCTGAATTCTGCGCCGTAACCAGAGCAACAGCCGTTAACACTTCATGTGTGCGACCGGACAGGCATTGCAGAATGCGCCGGGCATCAGCTTCATCCCGCGGCTTTTCAAATATTTCATCTGCAAGAACTACTGTCGTATCAGACCCCAGACAGGCGCATTGCCCTGCTTGCGGAAGACTACTCAATGCCGCTTGTGCCTTGGCTCGTGCCAATCTGCAGACATAATCCTCAGGCGACTCCCCAGATAGGCGTGATTCATCAATATCCTGGGGGAACAACTGGTAAGCAAGTCCCAACTGATCAAGTATTTCCCGACGTCTCGGCGAAGCTGAAGCAAGATAGAGCGTTACTGCGGTCATTATCCAGTTGCCTGTGAAAAATAATGAAATTGATGCCAAACCGTGCATTATCCCTCATAAGCCAGCGCTAATATAGTTGAGGAAAAATCTGCCTGTGCCTTCAATTTATGCTTATGTCAGCACTGCAGCGTTGAGCCTGTTGTTGTTTTTATAGCCATCAGGTCATGAATCTACACTGAACCTTAATAGCGATCTGCAGGAAGCCTTGTCATGGCAATCGTCCAATCTACTCTTTATACTCCTAAACATTCCTAATACTCTCGATACACTCTGGTTGTGGTTAGTCGCAGGAAAAACCCCGAATTATCATAACGGCTCCTTCAACTCTGTCATATAACCCAATCATTTACTGCAAATTCCATTTGTCACATGCCTAAACTAAAATTCAAATCATCCCAGTTCAGTCTGAACCAGTACGAAACAGTCCTTGACTGCCTTTTACGTAACAAGCAATACATTCCTTATGCCTGCCGCGCTGGTATGTGCCAGGCATGCCTTGTGCGTGCGGTGAATTGTGACGCAACAGACGAATCCAAAAAATGGATCAAGCAATCTCTGCAAGACAAAGGCTATACCCTCGCCTGTCAGTGGGTGCCTGATTCCGATGTTGAAGCTGCACTGCCAACAGTGGAAGAGTTTTCAGTTCGCACCACAATTAAAAGCCTCGATTATCTTAATCCTGGCGTGATTCGCTTCATCCTCGACGTCGAGGACAAGGATAGAATGTTTCATTACTACCCGGGCCAGTATGTCACCCTGATCAACCCCCGTGGCATTGCCCGCAGTTATTCAGTGGCCAATAATTACGAAGAAGACCAGACGCTGGAATTTCATATCAGCCAGACAGATCAAGGTGCTTTTAGTGGCTGGTTATTTAATGAAGCTGCGTGCGGTGACGTGCTCCATATGCGCGGTCCCGCTGGCGACTGCTACTATCGCAATGCCAGTGCTGGAGAGTTTCCTGTCATCCTGGCAGCCACCGGTACCGGTCTTGCGCCTTTGTATGCAATCCTTAACAACGCCCTGAATAATAATCACCAGGGAGAAATCAGCCTTTACCATGGCGGCAGAACCTCTGATCAGCTTTACTATGTCGAGGAACTGGAGAAGCTCTCTCAAAATCACCCCAACCTGCATTATTATCCCTGCGTAAAGGAACCAGGCAGCAAGACCTCGGGCAAGGATCCAAAAAATGTAAATGCAGGCAGCATAGAAGAGGTTATTAATAAAAAGATGGATACCGGAACGCTTGCCACAACGCGGGTGTTTTTATGTGGTGCTCCGGATTTTGTCTATAACATGCGTAAGCAGTTTTTTCTGAAGGGCGCCAAATCCGGCAATATCTATTGCGATCCTTTCCTGGAACACAGCGTCGCCGCAACTGGCGGAACGACTTAAGCAAGTCGCAAGAAAGGGATAAAGGAAAAAAAATAAAGGATAAAGGTGACCGGTTATACACCGGCTGCTGGTTTAGGGAAAAAATCCGTGGATCGGATAAGGCCCGCAGGGCCGTCATCCGACAGTGGCGACCTCAGGTCGCCTACTTGTAACTTGCGACTTTTTTATTCGTTGTTTCGGGTCCACTGCAACACACTTTCATAAGGAATTTTTCCGCCGAATATATCCAGCGCACTGCCAATGGTGAGGTCTACCCTGTCTCGCCCCAGCAGTTTTACCAGATCGAGATCGGAGAGTCTGGCTACTCCGCCAGCATAAGTGACCGGTAATGGCGAGTGCTCACCCAGGATGGCTATTAATTCTTCCTGAATACCCTGGCTTTTGCCTTCGACATCGACACCATGAACAAGATATTCGCTGCAGTATTCAGCGAGGCTCTCAAGCAAATCAGCATGAACCTTTGCTTCGGTAAAAGTCTGCCAGCGATTGGTGACAATATAAAAGCTGCCATCCCGACTACGACAACTGAGATCAAGCACAAGTCTCTCTCTGCCAACCTTTTTGCTTAATTCAGCCAGTTTTTGAATGGAAAGTTTGTTTTCCTCAAATATCCAGGAGGTAACAATAACATGGCTGGCTCCGGCATCCAGATATTCAGTGGCATTATCCGGATTGACGCCACCACCATAGTGCATACCACCGGGAAATGCTGAAAGCGCTTCCAGTGCAGCGGCTTGATTCCCTTTACCAAGGGAAATGACATGACCTCCGACAAGACCATCGGATTGGTAAAGAGCGGCATACTCCGAAGGAGATTTGCTGGAGACAAAATTGGTTTCCAGCAACTCATCATGCCCATCTTGCAGGGAGCCCCCAACGATCTGTACCACTTTGCCGTGATGCAGATCTATACAGGGTCGGAATTTCATTGACGTATTATTCCTTCAATTCCGATCATTCTGCCTAACACTTTTATTTTTCTGCGACTCCCCGACACATCGACTACCTGATGATCAGTTCATTGAATACTGCCGTCAGCATGCCTTGCGGATCACCCCAGCGCGCATCATATTCAGCCGTCAAGCCTGCCGCCAGTACCTGCTCCAGACTCATACCATCATCAATCGCGTTTTGAACCCGGTTGGCGATAGTTTTAAACATCTGCAGCTGTGACAGAACATCGGCCTGTGTACTCACTACGCCATGACCAGGAAGAAAGCGGGTATTGGCATCGGATATTTCCAGTAATTTTTCATAGGACGCTACGATGCCATGAAATGTGCCGCCAGCACCGACATCTACCCTTGGATAGGCAACGGTCCTGAATACATCGCCGGTATGGATAATATTGCTTTGCCTGAAGAAGACAAAGGAATCGCCATTGGTGTGTCCGGAACCATTATAAAACACATGAATATCATCACCATTTAAATGGAAATCCACAGAATCTGTAAAGGTAACAATGGGCAGACCAATACGCTGATCCGCTGTTAAGGCCTGGGCCAGGTCACCATTGGTGAAGCCGGCAGCAAGGGCCGTGCGAACATTTTCATGGGCAACAATGACCGCCCCTTCCCTGCCCATATTCTGATTACCCCCGATATGATCCGGGTGCTGATGCGTATTGATCACAAAGCGCACAGGCTGGTCAGACAAGTCTTCCAGCGTATCAAGAATTTTTTCTGACAAGGGGGCAAACTGGTCATCAATCATGAAGACTCCATCTTCACCAATCGAAACACCGATATTGCCGCCCTGACCTTCCAGATAATAAATATTATCTGTCAGCTGATGTGGAATTATCTCAACCTGACTAAAATCCTGTTGCGCAAGTGTCGGCTCTATCGTCAGGGATAGAAAAGCTAGTGCAGATATTGTTCGGAAAAAAACGTTAAATATATTGTTACGCCTTTTAAATTGCATTGTCTTACTTTTCAATTGCATCACCTTATTAAACCCAGTGGTTATAGTGGTTTTTGCTTTCATTGTATTTGTTAATTTTTCCATGATATTCCCCTTCATGTCAGGCAGCTAATTAGCATAGCAGAATAGTCAAAAAGGGGAACCCGTTTACCCTGCATTTCAGCGTCTGTTTTTTTGAATATTAAATAACACTGAAATTTTCAGAAAAAAACATTAATTACACCCTATTGGAATTGCACGCTTGTGGCGGCTGTGGCAGACTGTAGTCTCTTGATGCAAACAAACGCCAGCGTTGTTTTGCAGCTTCATGAGAAACGCTTTTTGAGAAGGCCGTTATCTCAATTGCCCTTTCTCATATCGCTCATTTCACGCCAGCGAGGAGGGTGACACCGCACTAATTTTCCTACTCATATTTTCTTATCTGACATTTATCTGAAAAAGATATCCACGGTTCATTGTTATTAACATACGTTGTTAACCTAATCGGAGACTATTCAGTATGGCTAAAAGATCCAATGCCAAGCGACAAGCAAAATACCAGGGAGATAATTTCACACACAATTCCAGACACAGAGACAGCAACAGATCAAAACCCAGAACAAAACGTCGGCAACCAGACAGTAATTCCAACATCGTCGACATCAACTCTCACAGCAATCAGCTTGAGACAGCTTACTACCCCCACCATAAAAAGACCCCGCTCGAAGCACGTACCGCCAACCAGCAAAAATATATCAATGCCATCCACAACAACTGCCTTACTTTTGGTATTGGCCCGGCCGGTACCGGCAAGTCCTACTGCGCAGGTGCCCTGGCCGCTGAAGCCCTGGAATCTGGACGCATAGAACGTATTATTCTGACCCGCCCGGCAGTCGAAGCCGGGGAAAACCTGGGCTTTTTGCCAGGCGAGGTCGAGGATAAATTTGCTGTCTACATTGACCCGTTCAGGGATATCCTCAATGAAAGGCTTGGCCGCGGAGTGGTAGATTACTGTCTGCGTCATGGACGTATTGTAGGCGCTCCACTGGCCTATATGCGCGGCAAGACATTCAACAACAATACTTTTGTCATTCTGGATGAAGCACAAAATACCACGCCGGTGCAGATGAAGATGTTTCTTACCCGCATCGGAGATGATTGCAAAGTGGTCATAAATGGCGACATCAGGCAAAGTGATATTCGTGGTGACAATGGCCTGGAAGATGCAGTTCAGCGTGTACAAGGCTTACCAGGAGTACACATTCATAAATTTGAAAGAACAGACATTGTTCGAAGTGGCATTGTCAGGCATCTGCTTGATCGTTATGAGATTGGTTAAATAACGCGGAAGTAAAAAGTAGTAGCTTTAATGTAATCATATTTGAGCCATCCGGCTAACAGAATGGCCGGCGTAAATAAAGGCTCAAAGCAGTTTCCCTGTATTAACGGGAATAATTTAATAGCTGTTTGTAGAAATTGCTGTGACAGGATGGATTACGCGTTTAAAAAAGCCGGATTCCCTCGCACTACTGATTTCCCTATAATTCCCCCTCATAAAATTTCCAACTTAATTTTTACTCAGGATGCAGCATGAACAGTCTTGACCAACAGGTCGTGGAACAACTCAGTGACTGGCTGGAATCAGGCAAGCAATGCTGGCTCTGCACTATTATCGATACTTTTGGCTCCTCTCCCCGCCCCGTTGGTTCATTACTGGCTTGCAACGAAGATGGACTTTACTGCGGCTCATTGTCCGGTGGCTGTGTTGAAGACGATCTCAGGGAAAGTATTAACAAGCGCGAACTGGCGACAAGTAAACCGGAAAAAATCACCTATGGTGTCACTGTAGAGGATGTACAGCGACTGGGCTTGCCCTGTGGTGGCACCCTGGAAGTCGTTATTGAGCCCATTGATCCGATCCAGAAAGAGCTTTACCGTACACTTGCTGAAAAGATAGCTGCACGTGAACTGGTTACCCGTACTGTGAATATAGAGACTGGTGCAACATCACTGGTAGCAGCCCCTGGCTATGAAGCATTAAGCATTGAAGATGGCGTGCTTTCCCATACTTATGGTCCTTCCTTTCAATTACTGCTGATTGGTGCCGTTCAGGTTGCTTACTATCTGGCCAATATGGCGCCAGCGCTGGATTACCAGGTTGAAATCTGCGATCCAAGAGCTGAACTGGTGGACAACAGCCCCATCACCAATGTACCGGTGATCAATGCCATGCCCGATGACTGGTTACGCAGCAAAACTCTGGATCAACAAACGGCCATTATTGCCCTGTGCCATGATCCACGCATTGACGATATGGCATTGATGGAAGCCCTGCAGGATAGCCAGGCTTTCTATATTGGCGCGATGGGATCGCAGCGCACGTCTGCCCAACGCAGAGAGCGGCTTGCCTTAATTGATATTACCCAGGATGAAATAGATAAACTGCATGCGCCGGTAGGACTGTCCATTGGCAGCAAAACTCCGCCCGAAATAGCTATTGCCATTCTCGCCGAACTTACCAGCTTGCGAGCCGCTGCCCGCAAGAAAGCCATTAAGCAAAAATCCGGACAGGCATGAATTTACCGCCAGTGAGCATGAGCGATATCGGCATCATCGTGCTGGCCGCAGGCAGTAGCAGGCGCTTCGGTACAGACAAACGCCTGGCAAAGTTTGATCAGCAAACATCTTTGCTTGAGAAAACACTAAGCACCATTCCCGACACCTTCACACGTAAAATTCTGGTAGTTAAAAAAGACGATGCAGGCCTTGCTGAACAATTCAGCAAGACATGGGAAATCTGTCTCGCCGAGGCGCCCGAATCAGGCATGGCCAACAGTCTTGCCAGTGCCATTGCCCAGGCTGAATCATGGGAAGCTGCAGTAATCGCTCTGGGGGATATGCCGTTCATCGCCTCGCAAACATATATTCAGATTCAGCAGACGCTGACAGAAAATAATATCGTTATTCCGGTACATAAAGGACAGCGGGGAAATCCGGTAGGTTTTCGCAGGAAATATTTTACCGAGATTGGAAATCTGCAAGGAGACAAGGGCGCAAGACCCGTGTTGGAAAAGTACCGCTCGCAATGCGTGGAACTGGAAACTGCTGATAGTGGAATTCTAAAAGATATAGATCGGCCGGATATGCTTACTTGAAACAGTCATCCAGTACCTTGCCGGATCCCTCACAGGTCGGACATTGCTGTCCACTTCTGATAAAACCCAGTCCATTACAGCTATCACAGGACGTCTGAAACGGATTTTTCAGCATATTGATAATCTCCTGAAGAGCCTGTGAATCCGCAGCGACATTATTGCGTCCTTCTGCTGAAGGTCCGATGTTACTGGAGATTTTCTTGTGATAATGGACAGTATTCATAGCTCAAATCCAGAATGATTCATAACTTGCACAGGATTATAGGGATTGGAGCGGTCAAAAATTGATAGCAAGGTCACAGAATCCCCATTTAACCCCGCCAAAAAAGCAGATTTCGGTTGAAATGCCATAAATTCGCCTCATTCGGGCAAAGACAATGGCCCATAAGGCCCGAATTTGTTCTGAATCAGATAGATGCTGATTTCTTTCGTTTAAGTCTGGATACTGGCTACCTCATCAGTAATAATGGCGCGAAATAAGAACACTGGAAGGCCCATGTCGAATCCCATATTTTCACTGTTTGCCAGCTCCCCTTTTCTTCCCATGCAGGAACACATGAAGAAGGTTCTCGAGTGTGTTCAGACCCTGGAAGGCTTTATGTTAGCCGTGTTTGATGAAGACTGGGAACAAGCCGAAGAACATCAGGAAACCATCAACAATCTGGAAGAGATCGCCGACGACCTCAAACGCGAAATACGTTTAAAACTGCCCGATAGTTTGTTCATGCCAGTCTCACGTACTGATCTGATAGACCTTATTGGACGTCAGGATCGCATTGCCAATAAAGCCAAGGATATTGCCAATATTATGCTGGGTCGCAACATGGTGATTCCCCCAACCTTGCACACCGCATTTATCGAGTTTCTGCAAAGCTCCATGAATGTTTGCATCAAGGCTAACCAGGTCATCCAGGAGCTCGATGAACTGCTGGAAACCGGTTTCAGGGGATTCGAAGTGAAAAAGGTCGAAGCATTGATTTTTGAGCTTGATGACCTTGAGGATATTGCAGATTCCCATGAACGCGATGTGCGTCAGCAACTGTTCTCACAGGAGAGTGATATCGATCCCGTTCATGTGATGTTCCTCTATAAAGTAATTGACTGGATTGGTGAAGTCGCCAATCGCGCCCAGGCAGTGGGTCATCGATTACATCTTATGCTGGCGCGCTAGCCTTAAACTCCTCGAGCAAGCAGAGACTGATGTATGGAAATTATTGATCAGAATGGCATGATTTTGCTTTGGTTAACTATCGCCTTCGGCTTTTTCATGGCCTGGGGCGTTGGTGCCAATGACGTTGCCAATGCCATGGGGACTTCCGTTGGCGCCGGCGCACTAACCATTAAACAGGCGGTTATGATCGCGGCGATATTTGAATTTGCCGGTGCCTACCTTGCCGGTGGCCAGGTGACTTCTACCATCAGACGCGGCATCATCGATCCTATTCTGTTCACCGAGACCCCGGAGTTACTGGTGTACGGGATGATAGCGTCATTGCTGGCAGCCGGAATCTGGTTGCTGGTTGCCTCTCTCAATGGCTGGCCCGTTTCTACTACCCACACGATTGTTGGCGCCATAGTGGGATTTGGCGCTGTAGGAATCAGCGTGGATGCCGTGAGCTGGGGGCGGGTAGGAACCATTGTATTAAGCTGGTTAACCTCACCACTGTGTGCCGGCATCCTGTCATTCATATTGTTTCGCTCCGTTCAGATACTTATTCTCGATACCGACGAACCGTTTAAACGGGCTAAAAAGTACATCCCTTATTATATGTTCATGGTGGGCTTTGTGATGTCCATGGTGACTTTCCTGAAGGGTCTGTCCCATGTGGGCCTGGACCTGAGTATTCTGGAGTCTTCACTCTATTCCGTTCTTATTGGTCTGGTGGTAGTAGCTATTGGCGTTACTCTGCAAAGTAAAATTATTGTGGATGAATATGCTGACAGGGACTTTCATTACGCCAGTGTTGAAAAAGTGTTTGCTGTGCTGATGATCTTTACTGCCTGCGGTATGGCCTTTGCTCATGGTTCCAATGACGTTGCCAATGCCATAGGGCCACTGGCGGCAGTTAACTCCGTGATCATGTCTGGTGGTCAGATATCTTCTTCAGCCCCTATTCCGGTCTGGATTCTTTTTCTGGGCGGCGCAGGCATTGCCACGGGACTAATCATGTACGGTCACAAAGTCATTGCCACCATTGGCAAGGGTATTACCCATCTGACACCCAGCCGGGGTTTTGCTGCAGAGCTTGCTGCCGGCACAACCGTGGTACTTGCTTCTGCTACAGGTATGCCCATATCAACCACCCATACATTGGTGGGTGCTGTTCTGGGGGTGGGTTTTGCCAGGGGGATCGCTGCCATTAATCTCAATGTAATCAGAACTATCTTTATTTCCTGGGTGATAACCCTGCCGGCCGGTGCTTTCCTGGCAATTCTGATTTTCTATATTCTGAGAGGGGTTTTTGGCTGACTTTCTCCTGGTCTACGCCAAACCGCTTCATAACTTATTGAATTTCAGGCAAAAAAATGCCCGCTAGAAACGGGCATTAAAAAGTCTTCAAGGAGAGTGTTTATCGATCAAAAAGGGGATTTTGTCTTTACACACTTACTTAGTAAGCCCAATTCGATAAAAGTTCCCTGCTGGTGAAAAATAATTATTAAAATTGTGAGGGTGGTAATTTAACCACCAGGCCGTCCAGTTCATCGGTCACCGTAATCTGGCAACTAAGACGACTATTGTCTTCAGGCTCCAGTACACATTCCAGCATATCCTTTTCCATTTCACTGGCTGCCGGCACCTTATCCAGCCATGCCTCATCAACGTAGCAATGGCATGTAGCGCAACTGCAGGAGCCACCGCATTCGGCAACAATACCATCAATCATATTATCCACTGCACCCTGCATGACTGACGTACCACTGGCGACTTCAATCTCGTTAATAGCGCCGTCATGGCTTATATAAGTTACTACTGGCATAAGTTCTTGCTTCCTCTTGCTCTCGGGTAATGAAGAATCAATAAATACAGCTACTTTATAGACAGTTCATTTACGTTATTAGAAACACTTTCAGTGTCATTATTTTTTCAGGAAATCTTTTAACGAAACCCCTGGGTCACTCAAGCTCACTTTATCGACCAGCAATTTCTGCGTGATAATTTGTTTACCAAACATAAAATCCTGCGGGCTGTTTATGGCATCAACGGCGATTACCCTGCCCTGCTTCAGATAAAATGCGCTGAATTTCCTGCCGTCGCTATGGTCTCCCCTGATAACCAGATCATCATAATCTGTTGAAAGACCGGCGATCTGAAGTTTGATGTCGTACTGTTCAGACCAGAACCATGGCAAGGCATTATACTGAATTGGTTTGTCACATAAAGCCGCCGCCGCGACCTTGGCCTGTTCCATGGCATTTTGCACACTCTCAAGGCGCAGATTGCGTTGATAAAAGCCATTAAAATGATTGGTGCAATCCCCGGCAGCCGTAATATCAGGGTCGCTGGTCTGGCAAAAGTCATTCACTTTTATGCCATTTTCAACCGCCAGTCCGGCCGCTTGCGCCAGCTCAGTATTGGGGATGACGCCAATACCAATGATCACCAGATCTGCCGGATACACAGTGCCATCGCCACACTGCACCTGTTCGACCCGGTCTTGTCCGACGAAGCCCTGAATTTCAACGCCGGTTTCAAGTTGGACGCCTTCCTCCCGGTGTACCCGGGTATAAAATTCTGACACTTGCGGGGCGGTGACCCGCTTCAAAATACGTTCCGCGGCTTCCAGCACGGTAACCTGCAAGCCAAGTTTTCTGAGCATGGCGGCGGTTTCGAGACCAATATAGCCGCCGCCAACAATAACAGCCTTTTTTCCCTTACCGATAAACTGCCTGATATGTTCCACGTCACTGATATCACGTAGATACAGCACGCCTTTTAATTCAGATCCAGCAATTGCCAGAGGCCGTACCCTTGCCCCTGTTGTCAGCGCCAGCTTGTCATAAGCGAATGTTTCTCCCTTGCTCAAGGTGACAGTTTTATTATTTCGATCAATTGCCGTGACGCGCTGGCCAAGCAGAAAATCAATGCCTACCTTTTCGTATTGAGCTTCCGGTCTGATCAGCAGGTCTTCAATATGCTTTTCTCCGGAGAGAAATGTTTTAGACAGCGGCGGTCGGTTATAGGGTAAAAAAGGCTCATCACCAATTACCAGAATGCGGCCTTCCCAGCCCTGCTGGCGCAGGCTCACAGCAAGCTGACCACCGGCGTGACTTGCTCCCACAACAATACAACATGGCTCAGTCATGAGTTTTTATTAATTTCCTTTCTATTTGCACGCTATTGACGGGCCAAAATGCCTCTGGAGGCTACACATCCTGCCTGCAACCGGATATATTTGGTTTCCCAGTTTAACCCAAATTAATACCGAAAATCAGGATAAAACCCCTGATCACTAAATAGAAAAACAGAAAAGGATAAGTCCCATGAAAACAAGAGCTGCTGTTGCCTTTGGAGCAGGAAAACCACTGGAAATTTGTGAAGTTGATCTCGAAGGCCCGAAAGCGGGAGAAGTTCTGGTAGAACTCAAAGCAACCGGTGTCTGTCATACCGATGCCTTTACCCTTAGTGGCGATGACCCTGAAGGCGCATTCCCGGCAATCCTTGGTCATGAAGGTGCGGGCGTCGTTGTTGAAGTCGGCCCGGGAGTTAAATCCCTGAAACCTGGCGATCATGTGATTCCTCTTTATACTGCGGAATGCCGCGAATGTGACTACTGCCTGCACCCCAAAACCAATCTTTGCCAGGCCGTACGCGCCACCCAGGGACAAGGCCTGATGCCTGATGGCACCAGTCGTTTCTCTCTGGATGGCAAACCCCTTCTGCATTATATGGGCTGCTCTACATTTTCGAACTACACCGTGTTACCGGAAATCTCCCTGGCCAAGGTTCGCGAAGACGCCCCATTTGAAACTATTTGCTATATCGGTTGCGGTGTTACTACCGGTGTAGGCGCTGTGGTATTCCAGGCAAAAGTGGAAATTGGTTCTACTGTGGCGGTCTTCGGTCTTGGCGGTATCGGACTGAATGTTATCCAGGGCGCAAAACTGGCCGGAGCCAGCAAAATTATCGGTATCGACCTGAACCCTGACCGCGAAGCGTTGGGTAAACAGTTTGGCATGACTGACTTTATTAACCCGAAAGATGTCGAGAATGTCGTCGATCATATTGTGCAGATGACTGGCGGAGTCGATTACAGCTTTGAGTGTATCGGTAACGTTAACGTCATGCGTCAGGCCCTTGAGTGCTGTCATAAGGGTTGGGGTGAATCCTATATCATCGGTGTAGCCGGTGCCGGACAGGAAATTTCTACCCGTCCCTTCCAGCTGGTGACCGGACGTTCCTGGAAAGGCACCGCCTTTGGTGGCGCCCGCGGCCGAACCGATGTGCCTAAAATCGTCGACTGGTACATGGACAAGAAAATCAATATTGATGATTTGATTACCCATACCATGCCACTGGATGACATCAACAAGGCATTCGATCTAATGCATGCGGGCGAAAGTATTCGTTCCGTGGTGCTATATTAGAGTTTTAGCAGTATTGTCGAACAATGACTAAACAAGGGGTCAGGGTTTTTACCCTGGCCCCTTTTTTCATTCCACGTTGTGTAGAATAACCAACATCGAATTTCCAAATTTAAAAAAAGAGGATAGACCCCATGAGTCTTGAACAAGTCAGCGCCAATGCCATGTTTGGCGGCAAACAGTTAAAACTGAAACACCAATCCAGCAGCCTTAACTGTGAAATGATTTTTTCAGTTTATCTGCCGCCACAGGCAGACTCGGTCAATGTCCCGGTTATCTACTGGCTATCCGGGCTGACCTGTACCGATGATAATTTTGTACAGAAAGCCGGTGCCCAGCAATATGCGGCCGAGGCCGGTGTGGCAATTGTTTGTCCTGATACCAGCCCGCGTGGTGAGCACATTCCTGATGACCCCGAGGGCGCCTATGACTTTGGCCTGGGAGCCGGTTTTTATGTGAATGCCACACAGGCACCCTGGTCAGAGCATTACCATATGTATGATTACGTCACGCAGGAATTACCCCAGTTACTGGCCGGCAGTGACCTGCCGCTGGATACTGACAATTGTTCGATCATGGGTCATTCCATGGGCGGGCATGGGGCATTAACGATAGCCCTGAAGAATGCCGGAAAATATAAGGCGGTATCCGCGTTTTCACCCATTTGTTCTCCTCTGAACTGCCCCTGGGGTGAAAAGGCGCTGGGCAATTATATTGGTGAGAACAAAGAGGATTGGGCACAATATGATGCTTGCACACTGATTGCCGGCGCGGAAGAGAAGCTACATATACTGGTTGATCAGGGACAAAATGATGATTTCCTCAGCGGACAGCTCAAGCCTGAATTACTGCAACAGGCCTGCCAGGATGCCAATCATCCACTGACCCTGCGTTACCAGGCTGGTTATGATCACAGTTATTTCTTTATCGCCACGTTTATTGAAGACCATATTACCCACCATGCAGCGGCGCTGTGGGGATAGGCGGATAAACCCGGATAAAGGAAAAAAGATAAAGGATAAAGGGGGTAAATTTTTAACTACCCCCTGTGAATTAAGTTCCGAGGCCAGGCATCAGGATTATTAAATGAAAATCACGCTGGTTCAGTCCAATCTGGAATGGCAGCAGGCCGAGGCGAATCGTGAAATTCTGGCTGGGATGCTGGCACAGTCTGTTACTAAAACTGATCTGATCATTCTCCCGGAGATGTTTACCAGTGCCTTTTCGGTTGGCACGGGTGCGATACCTGAAGCATGGCCAGGCGACAGCGTTGACTGGATGCAGTCAGTGGCCGTTAATTTTGATGCCGCTGTCTGCGGTAGCATCGCCGTTGAAGAAGACGGGCAACGCTACAATCGCCTGGTTTTTATCAGCCCGGAAGGCAACCTGGCCCACTATGACAAGCGCCATATGTTTCGCATGCTTGGCGAGCATAAGCGCTACCAGGCCGGGGAAGAACGTGCAGTGCTGAGCTGGCGCGGTTGGCGCATATTACCTCTGGTGTGTTACGACCTGCGCTTTCCAGTCTGGAGTCGCAATACCTCCGACCTTGCCTATGACCTTTTGCTGTACGTGGCAAACTGGCCTAGCGCCAGAAATTATCACTGGCAAACATTACTCAAAGCCCGCGCCATTGAAAACCTCGCCTATGTGGCCGGCGTTAACCGTATTGGCACGGATGGCAATGACATTGATTACATCGGCCACAGCATGCTTATCGACCCGGCAGGAGAAGTCCTGCTGGATGCCGAAGAAAGCGCCGGCACCTTCACCATAAGTATCGATAAATCAGCTCTGGAAGACTACCGCGAGTCGTTTCCAGCACATCTGGATGCGGATGAGTTTGAATTGAAATAGTTGCAAGTCTCAAGTCGGCGACCAAAGGTCGCCCTGTCGGATGGCGCTGCGTTTATCCGACCTACAAAAAACCATTGAAGCCTGAAAGCCGGGTTTCTTGTCTCTTGTCTCTTGCCTCTTGTCTCTTAATTTCCCTGCCGCCCACCTTTATCCTTTATCTTTTATCCCCCATGCTTCCTCTTGCATCCTGCCTCCTGCATCCTGTCTCCTGAAAGGTCGCCCCGTCGGATGCGTCCCTGCGCTCCTTATCCGACCTACAGCAAATCATTGAAGCCTGAAAGCCGGGTTGCTTGTCTCTTGTCTCTTGCCTCTGTCTTTCATGTTATTTCCCGAGTTTTCCGGTAAAATCCCGCGATGCCCCGACCTCGCGCCTACCTGATCGACTCCAGCATTTATATCTTTCGTGCCTGGTATGTCTACGATGATTCCATTACCGACAGTAATGGCAATCCCAGCAATGCGGTGTTTGGCTTTTCTGATTTTCTTTATCAGTTAATTCAACAGAAAAAACCCGAGTTTATTGCCTGCGCCTTTGATGCGTCCCAAACTGACTCCTATCGCAAGGGACTCTATCCAGAGTACAAAGCCAGTCGTGAACCCGCACCTGAGGAATTGAAGGTTCAGTTTCAGCATTGCAGAAATTTCTGTCGCGCCGTGGGTATTGCAGAATTTGGCAGTGATCGTTTTGAAGCAGATGACATCATCGGATCACTGGCTCATCGCTTGCGTGAGCAGGGTATGGCGGTGACTATCGTTAGTGCCGATAAAGATCTGACGCAACTGGTTTTGGGCGAGGAAGATGCCTGGTGGGATTTTGCCCGTGGTAATGTACTTAACTCGCGTGGTGTGGAAAAACAATTTGGCGTACGGCCTGATCAGATTGCCGACCTGCTCGCACTGACCGGGGACAAGGTCGACAATATTCCAGGCATTCCAGGTGTTGGTTACACTACAGCGTCACGCATCCTGCAAAAGTTTCCCTCAGTGGAAGCTGTTCTCGATAATATCGAAGAAATTGCCGCGATGAAATTCAGAGGCGCAACACGGGTTCAGGCCCTGGTAAATGCCCACAAGGAAATGCTTCCCCTGAATAAATTATTGACCACTGTAGTGACTGACATGGATTTCGATGAAGAACCAAACCTTAGCTGGAATGGTATCAATGCAGAGGCATTACGGGAAATCAGTGACCTGCTAGCCCTGAGCGATACCATGCATCAACGCTGGCTTAACCTGGACTAGTTATTTTGAGCAACATCGATACCAATTCGCCAGGTGATGACAGCACTGTCCACCCACTGAAAGATAAACTCCCTCTGCCATTGATGGCCTCCATTTCTGCCCTGCCACCTTTATCCATTGATATGTATCTGCCGGCTATTCCCGGCATGGCTGAAAGCCTGAATACCGAAATCAGCACAATACAGAACTCACTGAGTATTTTTCTGGTGTCTTTCGGAATTGGTATGCTGCTGTTCGGCCCTTTTTCTGATCGCTTCGGACGCAGACCACTGGCATTATTTGGCCTTGGTGGATTTGCCCTCACCTCTATTGTTTTAACCCTGAGTCCGACGGCCGATATCTTCCTGGTATTCCGATTTTTTCAGGGCCTGTTGGGAAGTGCGGCAACCATCGTCATACCCGCGATGATCCGCGATACCTTTGGCAAGGATACAGCGAAAGGCATGTCTACCGTTACCATGATCATGCTGACAGCACCGCTGGTGGCTCCCCTTGCCGGCTCAATGTTCCTCACCTTCAGCAACTGGCGAGCGATTTTTTTATTTCTGGCAGTCTATGGCATCGTGGTACTGGCATTGTCATTCTGGAAATTACCGGAAACCCATTCAGTCCAGGCAACAGATAAAAAATCATCGTTTGCAAGCAACTACCTGCTCATCCTCTCAAGCAGAAAAATTTATCCGACCCTGGCCACCTTCCTGCTTTCTTCCCTGGCATTTTTTACCTATTTGACCGCGGCGCCTTTTGTCTATATTACCTGGTTTGGCGTATCTGAAATTGTTTTCGGTTTACTGTTTACCACCACTGCCGCTTCCCTGATTTTGGCTAACTATATTAATGTGCGCTACGTCAGCCGACTCGGATCCCAACGCATGCTGCATCTGGGAATGTCCATGGCACTGTTGTTTGCCATTGTGCTGACCGCGGTTACCCATGCCAATCTGTCCTTTCACTGGACTGTCGCGTGTTTCTTCATGATCATTGGCAGCCTGGGCATCATTTCCGTCAATGCGGAGTCACTCATACTGATTGATTTTCCAAATCAGGCAAGCTCTGCCTCCGCCGTTGCCCGCACCCTGCGTTTTAGTACCGGTGCATTGGTAGGCCCATTACTGGCCCTGAGTTATACCGGCACACCAATTCCCATTGCCTATCAGGTGCTAATGGCAATCTCACTCGTTGTCCTGTTGCAGTGTGCCTGCCATTTTATTGCCAGAAAACATTAAGTTGCTAGTCTGCTTGCTGCCTGAGCAACTCGGTAAGAGGCAGCAAGCATTACAAAATACCGGGAAAGTGACCAGACAGTTTCAGGAAAAGCTGCGGCAGCAAAAGCGAGTATTGGATAATTTGCAGGTGATTCAGTATTTTCATTATGGGTAAATTTTGCAAATACTCATCCGACACGGCAACAAACCAGTATAATCTACCACATTTTATGATATCCGGCTTAAACAGGCCTGCTTAGCTATAGAGACGCTTAAAAAATGAATTTTATAAAATGGAGCCTGACCATTGCACTTTGCCTGACTATATTTGGTGGGCTGGCAGCCTATAAAGTTGCTGAGATCAGACGCGGTATAGCTGACGCGGAAGCTTACCCGGAGCAGTCCGAAGTGGTTGAGCAGGCGCTGGTAACAACTAGCGAATATATCCCTGCTATCACTGTGATGGCTGAAGTCATTGCCCCCAAACGCCTGGATATTCGAAATGAACTCGCAGGAGAAATCACCGCGGTTAATTTCCGATCAGGGGAATTCGTGCAACAGGGACAACTCCTCCTGCAAATGGATATTGCCACTGAGCAAGCCAACCTGGAAGCTGCCCGTGCCCGCGCAGAGTTAAGCCGTCTGGTACTAAACAGAAGCAAGGAGCTTTTCAATTCCAATCTGGCCAGTGAAGAAGAGGTCGACACGGCAGTTTCCCAGCTCACCAGCGCGCAAGCAGAAATCGCAGTACTGGAACGCACCATTGAAAAAAAGACTCTGCGTGCCCCGTTTAGTGGACGGGTAGGCATTCACAGTTTTGAAGCCGGCCAGTATCTTTCCGCCAATACCCTTATCACTTCACTTGTCGGCAGCACCGGTGAAATCTGGGTAGATTTCCAGATTCCGCAGTTTTATCCCCAGCTACCCATTGGCTCTGCCGTCACCATAAAAACCATCAATAACCGCAGTAATGAAAATGGCCTGCAAGCAATCATTCTGGCTGAAAACACCATTATCAACGCAGGCAATCGCAGCAGAGGATACCGTGCCAGCCTCAACAGCAATCTTCAAACCTATCCCCCACAAACCATCGTTAATATTTCTGCATCGGTAGCACCAGCGGAGTCAGTATTACAGGTGCCTTCCGTATCAGTGCAGTACGACCCCTTGGGCTCCTATGTATTTCTACTCAGGGAGGATCCAACCGGTAATAGTTATCGCGCTGTCCGGCAACAGGTAAAGATAAAACAGGTGGGTAGTGAATTTACCTTGCTGGAAGCTGGCGCGGGCCTGAAGGCCGGTGACCATATTGCCTCGGCCGGCGCTTTCAAGCTTTATGAGGGAATCAAGGTCTTTACCGCCGAAAGACCAAATCGCAGTACTACAAGCAAATCCGCTAAAAGTGATATGCCCGCTGATACCGTCTCCGCCAGAGAAGTCCCTTGATGGAAATTTTTGTCAAAAGACCGACACTTTCCCTCGTCATTTCCCTGGTCATTTTACTGGCGGGTACTTTTGCCGCTTTTAAAATTCCGGTGCTGCAGTTTCCCCAGATCGAAAGCGCCTCACTCCAGATTTCCACCTCCTACTTTGGCGCCTCTGCTGAAGTCGTTCAGGGCTTTATCACCGAACCCATTGAAGAAGTCGCCATGACTATCCCGGGTGTGGATTATGTAGATACCACCACAGCCCCCGGATTAAGCACAGTAACCGTATGGCTTGATCTGAATATTGATACCACCCGAGCCCTTGCCGAATTATCCACGCGTCTTGCTCAAATCAGTTACGAGCTGCCTCAGGGGGCCGAGGATCCGGCTGTTGAAGTAGTCCGGGCTGACCGTTCCAATGCCTTGTTCTACCTGGATATTGAGGGCAAAAGCTGGACCCGTAGTGAGTTGACCGATTATATGGATCGCCAGGTTAGACCCCTGCTGGCAGGTATTGAGGGAATACAACGGGTCGGACTGGAAGGCAGCCGTTCACCGGCTATGCGGGTATGGATAGACCCGGCCCGAATAGCCTCACTGGAGATTGGGGCCGATCAGGTAATGGCAGCAATTCGAGCCAACAACGTCATTGCCGCCATCGGCAAAAGTGAAAATGATGCCCAGCAATTTAATTTGCTGAGTAATGCCACCCTGCAAACCGCCGAGGATTTCAGAGAACTGGTGGTAATCGAGCGCGAAGGAACAATTATTAAACTGGGGGATATTGCCCGAGTGGAAATTGGCGAAACACGCGGTTCATCCAACGCGCGTCTGGACATGGACAATACTATTTACCTCTCCATCTGGCCCATGCCCGGCGCCAATGAAATCGAAATAGGCGATGCTGTCTATCTTATGCTGGACAATATCAACGCATCTCTGCCTGCCGGCCTTAGCATCAATATTGCAGAAGATGGCACCACTTATATGCGTGACTCGCTGCGTGAAATTTTCACCACACTTTTTGAGACTATTCTTCTGGTGAGTATCGTTGTGCTGCTACTAATGGGCTCGTTTCGCACCTCTCTGGTACCCCTGGCCGCAATACCGATTTCCATTCTGGGCAGTATTGGCGTTATCTATATGCTGGGCTTTTCCCTGAATCTGTTAACCATTCTGGCCGTGGTGCTTTCTGTTGGTCTGGTGGTTGATGATGCTATTGTGGTAGTTGAAAACGTCTCCCGGCACATGCAGGAAGGACGTAGTCGTATTGAAGCAGCCTTGATGAGCTCGCGGGAATTGCTCGCCCCCATCATCGCAATGACCTTTACCCTGGCCGCGGTCTACACCCCGATAGGGTTTGTTTCCGGGTTTACCGGCAGCCTGTTCCGCGAGTTTGCCCTGACTCTGGCCATTGCTGTGATTATCTCGGGCATCGTGGCCATCAGCCTTTCCCCTATTATGAGTGCATGGGTCTGTGCCGAGCGCGGGAAGGAAGGTTGGCTTACCAAGCAAGTGAATGCCGGTTTTGAATCCCTGCGCGATCGCTATGAGAAAATACTGGAAGCTTCTTTCCAGTGGCATTACCAGGTACTTTTCTTTGCGCTGTTTATCTCGGCATTAATGGTACCGTTTTATATGTTCTCAGCCACTGAACTGGCGCCGGTGGAGGACCAAAGTGGCATTTTCCTCATTGTTGAGGCACCACCTGATGCCTCGCTGGAGTACACCAACGACTACATGGATGATGTCATTGAGCAAATCCAGGAAAACATTCCTGGCCTGGAAATGATCTGGCAGGTGATTTCGCCAACTGGCGGCTTTGGTGGTATTGAACTGGTGAAATTTGATTCGCGAGAACAATCAGTGATGGAGATGCTACCTGAAGTCACTGCCCAGTTAAGCTCCATCACCGGATTGCGAGTATTTCCTTCACTGTCATCAAGTCTTCCCAGTCCCGGCCAATCCGATGTGGAAATGGTGGTGCAATCCACAGACAGTTATGAAAATATGGCAGCCTACGCCCAACAGTTGGTGCAGGCGGCACAGCAGAGCGGGCAGTTCCTGTATGCCAATACCAATCTGACGCTGGATCTACCGGAATATCGCATGCTGTTTAACCATGATCGCATTGCCGATCTTGGCCTTGATGTGAATTCAGTCAGCTCCCAACTCGCCACCATGCTGGCGGAAATGGATGCCAACCGCTTCAACTCAAATGGCAAAGCCTACCGCGTGATACCGTTGGTAGAAAATAGCGGACGCGCTACCCCCGATGCCATTCTTGACTTGATGATTCGAACGCCGGCAGCCGGCTTCATTCCCCTGCGCTCAGTAGTGGAGCTTGAACCGCTGACCAGCCCGAATTCGCTGAGTACGTTTAATCAGCAACGTTCGTTTCGTATTACCGGCGCTGCAGGGTCTGGCACCACTAGCGGACAGGCGCTGACTACACTGGAAAACCGCGCAGCGGAAATTCTGCCGGCAGATTACAGTATCGATTATGCCGGTATTTCACGCCAGTTAAGGCAAGAGGGAAACACCATGATCTCGGTACTGATGATTTCAGTCATTGTGGTTTACCTGGCACTGGTTGTGCAGTTCAATTCTTTTCGTCTGCCGCTGGTGGTCTTACTGGGGTCTGTACCACTGGCTCTTTCTGGCGCCATGCTGTTCAGTTTTCTCAGCCTGACCACCATTAATATTTATGCCCAGATAGGCTTTGTGACGTTGGTGGGACTGGTAGCCAAGAATGCCATTCTGATTACGGAGTTTGCTCACAAGCAGCAACTTTCCGGCATGGCAAAACTCGCTGCCATCAAGTCAGCCTCTCTGCTGCGCCTGCGTCCGGTGTTGATGACAACAGCAGCCACCGTGCTTGGTCACTTCCCTTTGGTTCTTGTTACCGGAGCTGGCGCAGAAGCGCGCAACAGTATTGGCATTATTCTGGTTGCAGGCATGCTCATAGGAACACTGTTCACCCTCTTTATTCTGCCTTCGGTTTATCTGTTACTGGCTGGCGAGACAGAATCCGATCATGCACAGAGAAGCGCTGATATGGACTCTGGTGATAGCAGTGAAACCAATAGTGATACTCTCATCCCCGTTTGAGAATGATAGCGCTCAGGAAGGTTTTCCAGGTACCCGAATATCCAGCACCATATCGACCACATCCTGGGGCGGTGCGGGAGTAAAGCGGCAAACTACCACTGAAATAATAAAATTCAGCAGCATCCCTACAGTACCAATTCCTTCCGGTGAAATTCCAAACCACCAGTTTTCTGCAGTATCTGCGGCAGGATTGATGAACTTGAAATAAATGATGTAGGTCGCAGTAAAGACTATGCCTGCAATCATGCCGGAAACTGCTCCCTCCTTGTTCATGCGTACCGAAAAAATACCCAGCACAATCGCCGGAAAAAAAGATGACGCTGCCAGGCCAAAGGCAAACGCCACCACCTGGGCAACAAAGCCGGGCGGGTTAATGCCGAAATAACCGGCAATACATACGGCAAAGAAAATGGCGATACGGGCAAACTTGAGCTCCTGTTTCTCTGAAATATTCGGCATCAGGTTACGTTTTAACAGGTCATGGGAAATTGAGGTAGAGATCACCAGCAACAAGCCCGCAGCGGTAGATAGCGCAGCGGCAAGTCCTCCCGCCGCGATCAGCGCGATAACCCAATTAGGCAGCTGGGCAATTTCAGGATTGGCCAGAACAATAATATCCCGGTCTACGTTTAGCTCATTAATGCCAGGATCGGCCACATACTGAATTCTGCCGTCACCATTCTTATCATCAAAAGTAATAAGATTGATATTTTCCCAGGTACGAAACCAGACGGGCATCTCGGTATACACCGCATTGTTTACTGTATTGATCAGATTGGTGCGAGCGAAAGCCGCAATTGCTGGCGCCGTGGTATAGAGAATGGCGATAAAAAACAGCGCATAGCCCGCTGATTTTCGTGCTGCCCTGACACTGGGGACAGTGAAAAAGCGAATGATCACGTGAGGCAAACCTGCGGTACCCATAATCAGCGCGGCGGTAATAAACAATACATCCAGAGAACTACGCACGCCTGCTGTGTAGGCGGCAAAGCCCAGTTCCTGATGCAGGCCATCAAGCCGATCAAGCAGATACCCTCCGCCCATGGACTCATTCAGTTCCGAACCAAAGCCAATCTGGGGAATCACATTGCCCGTCATCAGAATGGATATAAATACGGCCGGCACCATGTAAGCGAAAATCAATACGCAGTATTGGGCAACCTGGGTGTAGGTAATGCCCTTCATTCCTCCCAGCACCGCATAAAAGAACACAATGGTCATGCCGATCAATACGCCAAGATTAATGTCCACTTCCAGAAAACGTGAAAACACCACACCGACACCGCGCATCTGTCCTGCCACATAGGTGAAGGACACAAAAATGGCGCACACCACTGCCACCATGCGGGCCAGCTGACTGTAGTAGCGATCGCCAATAAAATCGGGCACCGTAAATTTGCCAAAGTCACGCAGATAAGGCGCTATCATCAGGGCCAGCAGGACATAGCCGCCGGTCCAGCCCATCAAATAAACCGACCCATCGCGTCCCATATACGACACGATCCCTGCCATGGAAATAAACGATGCTGCTGACATCCAGTCTGCCGCCGTCGCCAGGCCATTGGCCAGCGGAGGGACATGGGCTCCGGCAATATAAAACTCCTGGGTAGAGGATGCGCGCGACCAGATGGCAATGCCGATATAGACAATAAAGGTGATGCCTACGAAAATATAGGTTAAGAGTTGTAAACTCATAGGTTCATGCCCTGCTTGTCTTTATTATTTTAATGGGAGAAAAAAATCAGGAAGCCTGATCACTTTTTTCTTCTGCAAGAATGTCCTTTTCTTCATGATGGTATTTATGATTAAGGTTATCCATCATCTTCAAATAGACGAAAATCAATATCACGTAGACATAAATCGAGCCCTGCTGCGCCATCCAGAAGCCAAACTTGAACCCCCCGATACGAATAACATCCAACTGATCAACAAAAATGACAGACATCAGAAAAGAAACAACGAACCAGATCCCCAACAGTATCTTCAGTATGCGAATGTTTTCCTGCCAGTACTTATTGTCGTCTTCCCGCATAGCCCCTCGCTAATCCAATCTGCTTATTTGCTGATAATCGACTTTATTCTATGGTATTGGTTTCTGTCCAGACGAACCCTGCAGACCATGTCGGATGGCGGCTTGTCAGCCTTATCCGACCTACACGCTTATTCGACCTAGGCGCTACACCAGATTACCTTTTAATTTTTCGCTGCATCCTTCATGTCGGATGGCGGGCTATCGCCCTTATCCGACCTACACGCTTATCCGATCTACCTGCACCCGGTCACCTTTATCCTTTATCCTTTATCTGGGTTATTCTCCCA
>Ga0181595_10000673_pt1 | contig 37722 bp, 30 predicted proteins | sample 041ome_7_FD_145604 | JGI IMG/M metagenome (GOLD analysis project Ga0181595, IMG submission 145604) | Coastal salt marsh microbial communities from the Groves Creek Marsh, Skidaway Island, Georgia - 041401AS metaG (spades assembly) | ecosystem: Environmental > Aquatic > Marine > Intertidal zone... | reverse complement strand
TTGTTTTTTTTGGCGAAAGATCTGATCATCGAGCGCCATGAATGTTCCCTTCCTATACCAATTTATTTAATCCTTTGTTTTATCATCCTATTTCGTGGGGATACCTCAGGCCGCAACCTTTAGCCCACCTCTAACGACAGACAGCTAAACCCAGGGGCCTGATGGCCCCTTTTTGTTGGGTAATTTTCACCACGTCGGGTTATTTAGACCCGGCAAGTTCGGGTTAAAACCACCCGACGCTATGTGAAGAAAACAAAATACACAATAAAAACAATAAGATAAATTATGGCTCAATTCTTGTTATAGCTGATAGGTCGGCTAATACCTGACTTATTTCGCATATAAGGAGTGACCTATGAAATTTGGGCGCAAAAACAATAATTTAAGGGGGCTTTATGGCCGGATATCGTAAACTCTGGTGGCTGTTAATTGCCATTTTGGCCATTACCTTCGGGGTATTGGGCTATTTTGGCGCTGAGGTTTACCGCTCGGCGCCGCCGATCCCGGCACAAGTAGTAGATGCTAAAGGTCAGGTCATTATGACTAATGAGACCATCTTAAACGGCCAAACCGCCTGGCAATCGGTTGGTGGCATGCAGTTGGGCTCAATTTGGGGCCATGGCGCCTATCAGGCACCGGACTGGACAGCTGACTGGCTGCACCGTGAACTGATGGCCTGGCTGGAACTGGCCGCGCAGGAAGACTATGCCCAACCCTATGCCGAACTTAATGCCGCACAGCAAAACGCCCTGCAGTTTGCGCTGAAACTGGCTTATCGTACTAACAGTTACGATAAAGCCAGCGATACCTTGGTGCTGACTGACCGCCGGGTAGAGGCGATTGCACAAACCGCAGCGCATTATATTGCCTTGTTTGGTGATGATCCTGAGCTGGCGCAAACCCGTGCTAATTATGCGATGAAAAACAATACCCTGCCCTCGTTAAGCCGCCGGCAGGAAATGACGCAGTTTTTCTTCTGGACGGCCTGGGCCGCCAGCACTGAGCGTTATCCGGATAGTGCGACTTACACCAATAACTGGCCACATGAGCCATTAATTGACAACCGGCCAACGGCTGAAAACCTGATCTGGTCACTGGTCAGTATTATTTTACTGATTGCCGGTGTCGGCGGCCTGATTTGGGGCTGGGCCTTTTTACGTAAACACGATGAAGAAGAGCCGGCCGCGCCAAAACTGGATCCTATCGCCCGGCTTAAACTGACACCGTCACAGAAAGCCCTGGGTAAATATATTCTGGTGGTGGTTGCCCTGTTTACCCTGCAAGTGTTTTTAGGCGGCTTTACCGCCCACTACACGGTAGAGGGCGATGGTTTTTATGGTTTAAATACTACCGAATGGCTGCCGTACAGTCTGGCGCGGACCTGGCATATTCAGGCGGCGATGTTCTGGATTGCCACCGGCTTTTTAGCTGCTGGTTTATTCTTAGCCCCCATTATTAACGGCGGTAAAGATCCCAAATACCAGAAACTGGGCGTCGATCTGCTGTTCTGGGCCTTAGTAGTATTAGTGGCAGGTTCTTTTGCCGGTAACTACTTTGCCATTATGCAAATTATGCCAGAGCAATACAGTTTCTGGTTTGGCCATCAGGGCTATGAGTACATTGATATTGGCCGCTTCTGGCAAATTATTAAATACGTTGGCGTGCTGTTCTGGTTAGTACTGATGCTGCGCGCAGTAGTGCCCGCTTTTAAAGCGCCGGGTGATAAAAACCTGCTGGCGTTGTTTGCTGCCTCGGTCATTTGCGTTGGCTTATTCTACGGTGCCGGCCTGTTCTATGGTGAGCGCACTCACTTATCGGTAATGGAATACTGGCGCTGGTGGGTAGTGCACCTGTGGGTAGAGGGCTTCTTTGAAGTGTTTGCAACGGTGTCACTGGCCTTTATCTTTCACAGTATGGGGCTGGTATCGCGTACTGTCGCCACCAGTGCCAGCCTGGCCTCGGCCTCGCTGTTTATGTTAGGCGGTATTCCGGGTACTTTCCATCATCTGTACTTCTCTGGCACCACAACGCCGGTAATGGCAGTTGGCGCGACATTTAGTGCACTGGAAGTAGTACCTCTGGTAGTGCTGGGCTACGAAGCCTGGGAAAACTGGCGCTTAAAAAACAAAGCGCCGTGGATGGCGGATATAAAATGGCCATTAATGTTCTTCGTCGCGGTAGCATTTTGGAATATGCTCGGTGCTGGTGTGTTTGGTTTTATGATTAACCCGCCTATCGCACTGTATTACCTGCAAGGCTTAAACACTACGCCAACCCATGCTCATGCTGCTTTGTTTGGGGTCTATGGCTTCCTGGCGTTGGGTTTCTGTTTGCTGATCCTGCGCTATATCCGGCCACAACTGGTGTTTGATGAAAACCTAATGAAAACCGCGTTCTGGTGGATGAACGGTGGCCTGGTGTTAATGCTGTTTACCAGCCTGTTGCCGATTGGTTTTATTCAGTTCTACGCCAGTGCCACTGAAGGCTTATGGTATGCCCGTAGTGAAGCCTTTATGCAAAGCGATATTCTGCACGTACTACGCTGGATCCGGACTATCGGCGACGTGGTGTTTATTATTGGTGCTTTAGCGGTCAGCTGGCAGGTCGTGAAGGGCGTGTTTGATAGCAAAGCCGCACGCCAACCTTTGCAACAAACTAGCTAACCTCAGGCTCTTAGCCCACACCGCGGCTGAGGCTGCGGTGTTTTTTTTGGGTGTTCCTGCTTATACTGGCCGCCTTGGCGATTTTCTCTCGGATCTTAGTGTGCGAATTCCTGCAACTTCTTTGCTTACAACCCTGCTGGCCCGGTTAGGGCTACGCCATAGCGATAGCCAGCGCTTATCTGCCATCCCGCTGGCAGAACGGTTAAAAGTGGCACTGGCGGCCTTTGTGGCTCTTTTTATCGTGACCTACACCAGCCTGCAACTGGCCGATACCGCCAGTACTATTGTGCTGCTGGCATCGATGGGGGCATCTTCTGTACTGTTATTTGGTTTACCGAACAGCCCGCTGGCGAAACCCTGGTCCTTCGCCGCCGGCCATCTGATTTCGGCTACGGTGGGGTTAATTTGCTCCCATCTATTCACCGATTTGGCGCTGATGGCAGCAGCAACAGTGGGGCTGGTGCTGTTTGTAATGTATTTGTTTGAGTGTATGCATCCACCTGGTGGCGCCACTGCCCTGGTGCCGGTTATCGCCTCTACCGACAGCCTGCTTGGTTACGAGTTTTTGCTCTATCCGGTGGCGTTAAATGTGTTGGTGATGCTTGCTGTCGCACTTTTATTGCAGAAGTTCTGGTTAAAACGGGGTTTACAACCACCACCACAACAATTTGACCCGGTCCATTTACATCAGGATCCCTCACCACTAAAACGCCTTGGCCTACAAGCCGAAGATTTAGTGATGGCACTGAATAGCTTTGATACGGTAGTTGATATCAGCGAACAAGATCTGGAGCGGCTGTATCAGCGTGCTCAGCTAAATGCGTATCAACGCTTTAGTGGCGACATCCGCTGTCGCGATATTATGTCGCAAGACTTGATTACGGTGCGGGCCGACACACCGCTCTTTATGGCCTGGCAGTTGCTGCGCAAACATAAGATCGGTAGCCTGCCAGTCGTCGATGCAGATCAGCGCTTAATCGGCATTATCGCTACTGTAGATATTCTAAAACAGCTGCAAGTGCCCAGCTATGCCGCGCTGCTAAAGCAAGTGAATGCGCTGTTGCTACAGCGCCATTATAAACAGCAGCAAAAGCTGACCGTTGCTGATCGCATGAGTACACAATTAGTTACCGTAGGACCGAATGAGCACCTTGTTACGCTGGTGCCCTTGTTATCCGATAAAGGCCTGCACCATATCCCGGTCACTGCTGCTGATGGCACCCTGCTGGGATTAGTGACTCAGTCAGATGTGATTGCCGCGCTGTTTCAACATCAGCTGCGGCAACTTCAAACAACCTGAGCGGACTTTTAGCTCTAGTAAAGCGGAGTACCCCAGCAGAGGCATAGCACTGTGCTACTGCAGGCGGTAAACTCTGCTCAGCCGTCGTCTCAGAGGAACACCCCATGAGTGCTAAACCCGATCTGGCTACTGCGATGCAGCTACTGATCAGCGAGGTGAAGCAAAGCCTCCCTCTATACGAACCCGCCACCTATGTCTGTGGTATCACCAACAGTGACTGTCAGGGTTGCCCGAAAAAAATGCTGGAAATGGTCGATTCTGAGCTATGTTTTTGGGAAAGCGCACTAAAGCAAGGCCGCATCCCGAAATTTGATGAGCTACGTCGCTTTGGTAAGCTGTGTCAGAGTGTACGCCGCAATCTGGTGCGCAATAAGATTTTATAAGTCTTAGCTTATCTGGCACCGATGCTCGAACCTATGGCATGAGGAGAAGTCGGCTCCGACCAGTACAGCAACCGGAGCCCTTTAGCATTAGGCTAATTTAAAGCGGCCAATTAGGGATTCTAACTGCTCCGCCAATCTTGCCAGTTCGCGACTGGTCACCGCGGTTTGTTCAGCGCCGGCACTGGTTTGTACCGCCACATCGCTGATACTCAGCACTTTCTGATTGATTTCATCAGCCACTGTGGTCTGTTCTTCAGCAGCAGAGGCAATCTGGATATTTTTATCATTAATACCACTGATCCCTTCCAGTACTTCACGCAGAATACGGCCGGTTTCATTGACATTACTGGTACCCTCTTCGGCTTGCTGCAAGCTTAAACGCATGGCTTCAGACGCCTTGACTGACCCTTGTTGTAAGCCCTCAATCATGCGCTGAATTTCACCGGTTGATTTGGCGGTGCGCTGCGCCAGGGTACGAACTTCATCTGCCACTACGGCAAAGCCCCGACCTTGTTCGCCGGCACGGGCCGCCTCAATCGCCGCATTTAACGCGAGCAAGTTGGTTTGTTCGGCGATGCCGCGGATCACATCCAACACTGAGGTTATGGCATTGCTATCCTGTTTCACCTGCTCAATCACTTGCGCCGTACCACTGACTTGCTGTGCCAAACGCTCAATCAAGGCAATAGTGTGTTGTAGTTTTTGTTGGCCATTACCCGCATTCTGCTGTACCTGCTCTGACAGAGCCGCCGCTTCGGCAGTGCTGCTGGCCACATCACGCACCGTAGCACTCATTTCATGCATCGCGGTGGCGACCAGTTCCGTGTCCTGCTGCTGTTGCTGCACCCCTTTACTGGTTTGCAGTGTCACGGCCGAGGATTCCTCTGCTGCCGTAGCAACCTGCGCCGTGGCCGAACCAATTTCCTGCATCACGCCTTGCAGCTCATCGGCCATATTATTGGCATACAGGGCAATGCGACCCAGCTCATCCCGCCCCTGATATTGACTGCGTTGAGTCAAATCGCGTTTTGCCAGTGCCGTCATCACCCGCTCAATTTCCTGCACCGCCAGACGGATATTCCGGGCAATCAATATCGTCAGGATCACGACAGCCGTCAAAGCCAGCAAAATCAACCCTGCCAGTATCACCAGGCTCTGCCAGGCTTGAGCTGCCAGCACTTCGGCCTGTGTCGCAATCTCAGCACTGAGTTCCCGCTCATAGGTCGTAAGCTGGTTGATCCGGCGGCTGGCTAAATCAAACCAGGCACCATCATCAACACCCAATGCCTCGCCAAGCGGCACGGTAAAAGCCAACTGCTGTAACCGGCTGACTTCGGCAAAGCTCGGATCCTGCTGTAAGGCCCGCACGCGCTGCAACTGTGCCGGTGCCAACGCCTTTAAGAAGTTCTCTTCATAAGCATTAAAGGCGCCGAGGTTATTGGTAAAGCGGGTTAATAATTCAGGGGTAAAGCTATTGCGACTAAATGCCAGACCGAGGATCGCCCGCTCACGCCCGGCGCGCTCTTTCATTTCAATAAACTGGTTAAGTAAATTTAATTGTCTGGCCATCGCCAGATGGGTCAGGCCGGCTTCTAACTGTTGGTTAAAATCCATTAATGCCCGGATCAGACTGGAGTAACGCTCTGCCGATTGGTTGGCACTGATGCTAAAGCTTTCTACTTGCTGCCGCAGCGTACTTAACTCAGTAAAACGTTGTTGCAGTTGCAATACTTCCGGCTGGCGGTACTGTTGAAAACGTGCCAGCTGCTGGTCACTGCTTTGCCGTAACTGACGCAGCCGCTCAGTAAAACGCTGGCCCTGACTGTTAATCACCACGCCACTGGCGCCACGCTCCGCTTGCAACGCGCCAATTAGCTCGCCCATCACCACACTGACCTCAATCGCTGAGCCTACCTGCTGTGCCACCTGCACCTCCTGCAGCCGGTTCATTAGTTGGCTACTGGCCAGCCACAGTAATAACAGCACCGGTAAACTGAGTAACAGCATTAACTTACGACCGATGGATAAATTTCGAATAACCTGCTGCATAGTGGCCTCTTTGGTAAAAAACACCTACGCAGTATAGGTGAATTTTACCCTAAAGCCTTAAAGGCAAAATAGGCTACCCCCTCAGAGGTAACTCAGGCTCACCTTTGCCAGATAGCCGTTACGTTCCCTTGTTGTTAGCATAAGACGAAATTTTCCGGCTTACTGCAGGTTGTTGCGATGAATATTGAAAGTTATCAGGATCTAATCCAGGCGGCACAAGCACAAACAGAACCGCAGCGCTTGTTGTTTGTGTTTGCCAAAGCGGAACTCCCTAATGGTTATACTGAACACCAAAAGCAGCATTTTGAGCAAGGACAGGGCGGTGCACTGGAGCCCGTTTTATGTGTAGATAAACTACCGCAGGATGTAGCGAACTTTCAGCAACTTGTGGAAGAGTCCAGGCATACCGGCCTGAATTGGGATATTGCTTTTGTTTCAGCTTTAGGCGGCCGTGGTGGTTTTCCACCGAATAGTGATGAAGCAGTGCAACCGCTGCAAATGATGATGCAGAAAATTCAGGGCGGCATGATTGCCGACTTTCTGACCTTTGATAAAAACGGCGAGCTGGTCGCGCTCTACTAGGGCTCATGCTGCTCTGCAGCCGGCAGCCGGCAGCCTAACGTTTAGGCTGCCTGTAAGCAGGTTGGCGTAAGCTACACAACAACGAATCAGGCCCCATCAGTTTGGCCTGCAACAGTAAGGCCTGCAGCTCCTCCAGCGCCAATTGCACCTGCGACGGTTGCTCGTAAAAGCTGACCGCAAAGCTGCACGTCAATGCCCGGCTTTGAATAGAAAGCAATTCCGAATCAGCTAACTGCCAGCGCAACTGCTCGGCTAATTCTCTGGCGGCAGCGAGTGGCCGCAAGGTGATCACTAACCATTCTTCTTGATCCGGGTTAAACAGCAACTTCTCTCCTACCTCCAGCTGCTGTTGTAAAAACTGCTGAAAGCGCTCAGTAATCAGCCCCGAAATTGGCAGTTCATTAAAGTGATGCGCCTGATCTAAGCGGTCTGGGCTAAATAAGATTAAACTGGCCCGGGCCGGCCAGAGATCTGACGCATTTTGTTGCGGCCCCACAGTTAACCAGGATAAGGTTTCGGTCTGTATACCTAAGTTCATCCCTGCAATATCTCTCTACTATAAAATACAGAGAAAACTTAGCACAACATGTCAACCCTTACCACTTTATAGGTATTAAAATTCCCGTTTTCAGAAAAACAGCCGTTATACCAACCGTAACTCAAGACTCAAACGACTTTGGAATATCTCTGCTGCCCCTGTTGTAAATAGGCATCAAAACAGGCACAGATACTGCGCACCCAGAGCCGGCCGGCGTCTGTTACCCGGATCTGCTCGGCATAGACTTCTACCAGAGCATCCTCCATAAAGGGCTTAAGCAAACTCAGCGCGCTGTCGAAATACTGCCAGAAGCTCGGCAACTGCCACTGCTGGCTAAAGGCGGCAATATCCAGCTCAAAATGGCAGATTAACTGGCTAATCAGCGCCGCGCGTAGCCGATCATCTGCCGATAATACAAAGCCGCGCTCAACCGCCAGCTGCTGCTGGTTTATCGCGGCATAATAGGCCGGCAAGTCTTTGCTATTTTGCCACAGCACGCCGTTTACCTGGCTGATACTGGATACGCCCAGACCGAGCAGCGCATCCTGCCCTGCCGTGGTATAGCCCTGAAAATTACGCTGTAATTTGCCGGCTTGCTGGGCTTTGGCCAGCGCATCATCTGGCTTGGCGAAGTGATCCATACCGATAAACTGATAACCGGCTGCCACCAGTTGTGTGATCGCCAGCTGCATCAGCGCCAGCTTGGCTGGCGCATCCGGCAAACTGCTATCCGGAATTTTGCGCTGCGCGGCAAAGCGCTCCGGTAAATGGGCATAGCTAAATAATGAAATACGATCCGGATTAAGCCGGATAATTTCAGCGACCGTCTCGGCAAAGCTGGCTGGCTGCTGATAGGGTAAACCATAGATCAGGTCCAAATTGACCGAACTAAACCCCAGCTCGCGACATAATGCCACCTGATGTCGGATCAGCTCAGTGTCCTGCACCCGGTTAATCGCGATCTGGACCTTTTCATCCAAATCCTGCACCCCAAAGCTGACCCGATTAAAACCCAGTTGTTTTAAATGCCGCAGCTTGTCGTCGCTGCAACTGCGTGGGTCAATTTCAATACTGATTTCGGCAGCCGGCAAAATCGTAAAGTGCTGGCGTAACAAGGCCATTAAGCGACTGAGCTGCGCTTCGGTTAAAAAGGTCGGGGTACCACCGCCTAAATGCAGCTGATTAATCACTTTTTGCTGCAGATGCGGGCTATACAGCGCCATTTCTGCCGCCAGCGCATCGAGATAGGTATCGGCTTTATGCTGATGACGGGTAATCACTTTATTGCAGCCGCAGTAGTAACACAGCTTATGGCAGAACGGGATATGCAGATACAGACTTAACTCTGAGCCACTGCTGGCCAGCGCCTGAAATAACGCCGCCTGCGGAAAGGCGGTATTAAGCGCCAGCGCGGTTGGATAAGAGGTATAACGCGGCCCGTTAATATTGTATTTGGCGATTAACGCCGCGTCCCACTGTATGCTTTGCATCTGCTGTCTCCGGAAAACTCAGGGCAATTATAGGCTGCCACGCACAGCGGCAGTTTGATCTGCCGCAACCTCTGCCGTTGCCAGCAGACTTTGCCAGCCCAGTAGTAAGGCCGGCAGGGGCGGCGGCAAGCGGCTTAACTCAATAGTATCGAGCAGGTTCTTGCAGTACAGTCCCAGCTCAGTATCCCCTAACATACTGAGGCGTCGCCGGAAAAATAAGGTATCCGGATCGACTTTGCCACAGATCAGTTCCAGAAAATCCTGGCTGCTGGCTTTAATCAGCAGGTCCTGCTGCACAGGTGCCAGTTCAACCTGTAATTTGTTGTTTTTTAACGTTATGGCAAAGCTTAGTTGCCAGTCGCTTACCTGTAGCACTAAGTATCGCTGTGCCAGAAAATCCAGACTGCCGGCAGTTAGCTCTGGCTGAAAAAACTTATTCAGCAGCAGCGTTAAGCCCTGCTGCTGCACACGCTTGGGCGTCAGCTGTTGCACCCGCTGCGCCAAAGTAGGTAGCAGCGCTACCAATTTATGACTAACCCTTTTAATATCAAACATATAGAAGCAACCCACCAGCTAAATTCCCTATAATAAAAGCATAGTTCTACGGCGCTGCCTATAGCCTTTCGGGGGTACAGCAGGCAGGGTCACAGTAATGAGGCTGATATGGAGTTACTCTGTCCGGCTGGCAGTATGCCGGCAGTCAAGGCAGCGATTAGTCAGGGGGCCGATGCGATCTATGTCGGCTTAAAAGATGACACCAATGCCCGGCACTTTGCCGGCTTGAACTTTACGGAGTCGCAGCTGGCAGAGGTTGCTCGCTATGTGCATCAGGCGGGGCGTAAATTGCATGTGGCCATTAATACCTTTGCTCACCCCGCGGCTTGGTCGCGCTGGCAGCAGGCGGTCGACAGTGCAGTACGGGCTGGCACCGATGTACTGATTCTGGCCGATATGGCAGTGCTGGCCTATGCCGCTGAACGCTATCCGCAGGTTGAATTACATCTGTCGGTGCAGGCTTCGGTCACCAATGTCGCCGCCATTGAGTTTTACCGGCAATTTAATATCCGCCGGGTAGTATTACCACGGGTGCTTTCGATGCAACAGGTGCGCGCGCTGGCCCGCAGCTGTGATATCGATTTGGAAGTCTTTGCCTTTGGCAGCCTGTGCATTATGGCTGAGGGGCGTTGCTATCTGAGCTCTTACTTAACCGGGCAGTCACCGAATACCGCCGGCGCCTGCTCACCGGCGGCCTTTGTTCGCTGGCAAGAGCAAGACGGCGTACTGGAGTCGCGCTTAAATGATGTGTTGATCGACCGCTTCGCCGTGGATGAAACCGCCGGCTACCCAACCCTCTGTAAAGGACGTTTCAAAGTCGATGACGATACCTACCATGTGCTGGAAGAGCCAACCAGCCTGAACACCCTGGATTTACTGCCGCAGCTCTATGCCGAGGGCATTAGCTCACTGAAAATTGAAGGCCGGCAACGCAGTCCGGCTTATGTGACCCAGATCACCCAGGTTTGGCGGGCGGCTATTGATGCGGTAATGCAGGATCCAACGCATTTTCTGGTGCAACAACACTGGCAGCAGGTGCTGAATAATCTGGCCGAGGGCAACCAAACCACCCTCGGTGCCTATCATCGGAAATGGAAATAGCCTATGCAATTCTCACTTGGCCCGGTACTGTATTTCTGGCCCAAAGCACAGATGCTGGAGTTTTACCGCCAGGCTGCCGATTCAGCCGTGGATATTGTTTATCTCGGCGAAACCGTTTGCAGCAAAAGACGCGAGCTAAAACTGGAAGACTACCTTAAGCTGGCGCATATGCTGCGCGAAGCCGGCAAACAGGTGTGTTTATCTGGCATGACGCTGTTGGAGTCGCCGTCTGAACTGCGTGAATTACGCAAATATGTCGACAATGGCGACTTTATGCTGGAAGCCAACGATGTCGGTGCTATCGCTATGCTGTACGAGCAGAGCTTACCCTTTGTCGCCGGTGCCGCGATTAACTGTTACAACCAGCATAGCTTGCGCCGTTTGATTGGCATGGGGCTGCTGCGCTGGGTAATGCCGGTTGAGCTGTCTGGTGATTGGCTGCAGCAGGTCATCGGCGACTCGATGATTCAGGATATCCGCGATTGCTTTGAAACCGAGGTGTTTGCCTTTGGCCATTTACCTCTGGCCTGGAGTGGTCGCTGCTTTACCGCCCGTTCTGAGAATCGCGCTAAAGATCAGTGCGAGCTCTGTTGCATTAAATATCCGCAGGGGCGCACTGTCCACAGCCAGGACGGTACCCAGGTTTTTGTGCTAAACGGTATTCAAACCCAATCTGGCTATCGCTATAACCTGATTAATCAGCTACCGGCTATGCAGGGGTTAGTTGATGTAGTACGGTTAAGCCCCGAGCCCGAGGGCACCTTTGCCTGGCTGCATAAATTTAAGGCGAACCAGCATGGCGCCGCGCCACAACAACTGAGTGATACCGACAGTAATGGTTATTGGCTGAAGCTTGCAGGGATGGCGACGGGCTGACGTTGAATGATGAGTGTTGAATGTTGAATGTTGAATTTTGAATTTTGAATTTTTATCCGGAGCACAGATGACGCAGCAACAGGCAAAAATCGGTATTGTGACAGTAAGCGACCGCGCCAGTGCGGGGGTATATGAGGATTTATCCGGCAAGGCAATTATCGATACCTTAACAGAGTATCTAAGCAGCGACTGGCAGGCCGAATACCGTTTGATCCCGGATGAACAGCCACTGATTGAACAAACCTTGATTGAACTGGCCGAACAACAAGGTTGCTGTTTGATTGTCACCACCGGCGGTACCGGGCCAGCCAAACGCGATGTCACGCCAGAAGCCACTGAAGCCGTCTGTGACAGGTTGATGCCGGGCTTTGGTGAGCTGATGCGTCAGGAGTCGTTAAAGTATGTGCCAACCGCTATTTTGTCACGGCAAACCGCTGGCTTACGTGGCAACTGCCTGATTATTAACTTACCGGGCAAACCCAAGGCAATCCGCCAGTGTCTGGATGCGGTGTTCCCGGCGGTGCCTTACTGCATCGATCTGATGGACGGCCCTTATCTGCAGTGTAACGAAGCAGTGATACAGGCGTTTCGGCCTAAAGGCTAGCAGTTGGCCCCACCCTATCCCACGACTCCGCTACATCAGGCGGAGCGGAGTCGAAGAGCAGAGTAACCGTTGGCATTACGCTTAACGTTGTTGCTCGCCAGCGCGCTCTGGCTGGAATAATACTTCCAGAATTTCTACGGTGCGGCTTTGTCCATGCGGCATTGGCCATTCCAGCGACTGGCCCACAGCCAGACCGAGCAACGCACTGCCAACCGGTGCGAAGATCGAAATTTGTTCGTCATGTTTTAGTTCATGCGGGTAGACCAGGGTTTTCTGAAATACCTTGTCATCACCGGCAAACTTAAAGCGCACCGTTGAGTTCATGCTAACCACATCGGCAGGCAAGTCGGCCGGCTCGACCACAGTGGCACGATCCAGCTCATCTTCCAGCCGTTCCAGCTCAGGCGTTAACCGTGGCATTTTTTCCAGCAAAGCTTCAATACGATCCATATCCAGGCTGGATACAATAATAGGTACTGCTGACATAAAACACTCCAAATACAGCAAAGAAAAAAGCCCGCCGGCAAACGCCGTCGGACTTTTCAGAATTTAGGCAGTTATACCCCCGCGGCATAAAAAAAGCAAGCTAACGCCGCAACAGAAACAACCAAATCACCAACAACAGGGTGATAAACCAAAACCCGGATAATAACTGCCAAAACAACAACGGATTAGATTTACTCTGCTGTTTGACTTCTTCATGCAAAAACGCTGGATTCGGTTGCTGTAAATCGGTCAGTAACTGACCGATAGTTTGATAACGGTAACTTAGATCCAAACTAACGCCCTTTTGCAGCGCCCGGTCGAACCAGGTTGGGATCAGCGGATTAAACTGGTTAGCGCTGCGATAACGCAGCCGGTCATAGTCGCTTGCCACCCGACACTCTTCTACTGCCGGCCCATAGGGCAGCTGCCCGCCGCTAAACAACTCATAAGCAATGGTCGCCAGCGCATAGACATCGCCCTGCACACCGGAATTATGCCCCAGTAAATAATGCGGATCAGAATAGGTCGCCGTACCGAGCGCGCCCTCATGGTGTAGCGGGCTGTATATTTCGGCCAGGCCAGCAACATATACCGAGCCAAAATCCACCAGCTTTAAGTTGCCATCAGAGAGCCGCATAATATTGCCGGGCTTTAAATCCTGGTGGATTGCGCCCATCCGGTGAAATGCCAGCAAGCCCTCAGCAATTTGCCGCACCAACTTAATCGCCATTGAGGGTTTTAGCGAGGGTTTTAGCGGCTGCGGCTGTGCTGCAAACCAGTCTTCCAGACTTTGCCCCTGCAAGTGCTCCATCAGATAATATAAAAACGTTCGTGGCCGGCTTTGGCGGATCACTCTGACCACCCGCGGCGAGCGAATGCGCAAACCAATCCATTCTTCACGGATAAAACGGTCAATATAAAGCACATCATCGGCAAAGTTTTGCGACGGACTTTTCAGCACCAGCTGCTCGGCTGTCTCTTCATCTTCCACCAGATACAGATGGCTGCGGCTACTGGCATAAAGCTCACGTAACACCTTATAACCATCCAGCTTCATGCCGGGGCTAAGTGCTGGCGGAAAGGGTAAGCGGGTCAGCTCTGAGCTGAGATCATCCAAACTTTGTTGCGGCAACTGCCTAACGTCGACCACGATGGCACTGACATTATCATCACTGCCATTGGCCAGCGCCTGCTGCAGTAATTGTTGGCTGCATGGCTCTGGCTCAGGGTTGCTTGCCAGCAACGATGTTAAGCTCTGGTCATCAATAAAATCATGAATGCCGTCTGAGGTCAGTAAGAAGCGATCACCGGCCTGCAGCGCTAAACTGCCCTGCTGCGCTTCGACTTTGGCATCCATTCCCAGCGCCCGGCCTAAAAACTGCCGTTGCTCAGACAACACCGTAATATGATCCTGGGTTAATTGTTGCAACACGCCATCGCGCAGCAAATAAATCCGGCTGTCACCGATATGAAAAAAATGTGCGGTACGCGACTTTAGCACCAGGGCGCTAAAGGTACATAGATAGCCTTTTTGCTCGTGAGCAAATTTATGACTGAACTGATAGAGCTGATTGTTAATAGTGGCCAGCAGCTGTTCTGCACTGTATGCCACCGACCAGCTATCCGGAGTTTGCGGATATTCCTGACAAAACCGTTCGGTGGCCAGTTTACTGGCCTGAGCGCCGGCTTCGGCGGTGCTAACACCATCCGCCAGCACAAAACAGGCACCTTTGTGTTGCAGCAGATAGGCAGAATCAGGTACCTGGCAGGCCACCGCATCTTCGTTGGCGGCTTTAATGCCAGCCGCCGTCAGGGCACCAAACTGAAGTTGCAGTGCTAACTCTGCCACCTGGGTACGACCTTAATTAACCGACATTGATTTTATGTACTGTACCATCTTCTGCTACCTCGACAATATGCCCCTTCGGATCGTCCAGGAACATCACCGCCACTAAACCCACCAGTGCCGAGGCCGCAATCACATAAAAGAAGGTACTGTAATCAACATAGCTTAATACTGTCAGATACACCACCGCACCCACATTACCATAAGCACCGGCCATACCGGCGATCTGGCCGGTCATACTGCGTTTAATCAGCGGCACTATGGCAAAGACTGCGCCTTCACCGGCCTGCACAAAGAACGAACAAGCCATTACTGCTAATACTGCCAGCGGAATCCACCAGTGGCTGTCCATCAGGCCCATCAGGAAGTAACCGGCGGCTAAGCCACCAATCAGAATTACCATACTCTTGCGCCGGCCGAACTTATCAGAGAACCAACCGCCCATGGGCCGTGATATCAGATTCATAAAAGCAAAGGCCGATGCCAGTAAACCAGCTTTTACCGCACTCATGCCCTCAAAGGTTTCCAGGAAATACAACGGTAACATCGACACGACCGCCAGCTCAGAGCCAAAGGTGGCAAAGTAGGCAATATTTAAAATCCCTACCTGCTTAAAGCTGTATTTATCATGCTCTGGCACCCCTTCGCGTAAATGCTCAGCATTCACTTTCCAGGTTTGCTGGGTTTGTACAATAAACAGCACCAGCAGCGCAAACCAGATACCATACATCGCGGTTTCAGAAAACAATTCCACCCCAGCCGGTGATAAACGCCAGGCCAGCATCCCCAGCGCCAGGTGCATCGGGATATTCATTAAGATTAACGTCCACAACGCACCCCAGCTGGTCACCACCATGGCGCCGGTTTTTTTCGGTTTAAAGTAAGTTGAGCCTTTGGGAGTATTGCGGGCAAATTTATAGAAAATCAGTGAGTAGATGGCACTTACTACACCTACTGAGGCGATAGCATAGCGCCAACCATTTTCACCACCGAACATCAGCGCAATAGTAGGCAGTGTCATGGCTGCCGCAGCAGAGCCAAAATTACCCCAACCACCATAGATCCCCTCGGCAGTTCCCACCTGATGATGCGGGAACCATTCGCCGACCAGCCGGATCCCAACCACAAAGCCCGCGCCAACAAATCCTAACAAAAACCGGAACAACGCTAAGGCGTCATAAGTATTGGCAAAGGCAAAACCGATACATAACAAGGCTGAGATAAACAGCAGTACTGAGTACATGATCCGCGGACCATATTTATCCACCAGGATCCCGACCACAATTCGCGCCGGGATGGTCAGCGCTACGTTTAAAATCAGCAACGCCCGGATCTGAGCATCGGTTAATGCCAGTGCCTCTTTGATATGCACCAGCAAGGGCGCATGGGCAAACCAGATAACGAAGGTAAGGAAAAACGCAAACCAGGTCAGGTGTAACATTTTTATTTTTTGTTCCGCAAAATTCAGCAGATTGAGTTTACTGCCTTGCCCTGCCGCAGACGCTGCGCCAGCCATAGAGACCTCCAGAAAGAGTCAATCAATTAATTCCAGTACAATTCTAGGGGTTTTTAACCGGAAAAAATTGATCTGGCACAACTGCAATCGGGCGGCAGACCGCACAGTTGCTGGCTTACTACCTCCTTCGGGCAGCCAGGGTTCAGCCTGCAAGTCGCCTTAACGCTACAACCCTTACCTACTTTGAGGTAGTGGCACGGCACCGGCACCTACCAACAGAACTTAGGGGGTACTGCTTTTTGGCTGAGCAGGTTGCAAGCTTTTTCGTTATGCTTAAGCAGTATCCTTTGACGGAGTTTTCGATGCAGGCAACCCATCCTCAGGCTGGCCGGGCTCTGCTGCTGGCCACATTGGCTTTTGCCGGCTGCTTTTCGGTCTGGACCCTGTATGCTGTTATGGGGCTGGACATTCAGCAGCAACTGGCATTATCCGCTACCGAGTACGGTATTTTACTGTCGACGCCAATTTTTAGCGGCGCGCTATTGCGCATTCCACTTGGCATTCTGGCCGATCGTTATCCGGCGCGTAACCTCTGGTTGCTACTGATGCTTAGCTGTATACCAGCATTAGCCATATTACCCTGGGTTGAAAGCTACATTGGCTATCTGGTTACCGGCCTGTGGTTTGGCCTAAGTGGTGTCTCTTTTACCTTTGGCATTCGCTATGTTACCGATTGGTTTGCTTCGCGCCAGCAAGGATTGGCAATGGGCTTATTTGGTGTCGGTAATGCCGGTGTTGCCATTACCTTTGTGCTGGTACCGGTTATTGTCAACTTCTGGGGCTGGCAGTGGGTAGGGCTGTTATATGCCATAGGGCTGGCATTGATGCTGGTGCTGTTCTGGTTATTATCGCCACCAGCCCCAACTACCAGCAGCGGGCCGGCGGCGGCAGTAATGACGCTACGGCAACTCTTGGGCGACGCCAGGGTGTGGCGTTTTTCGCTGTATTATTACTTTGTGTTCGGTGGCTTTCTTGCCTTACTGCTGTGGCTGCCGCAATACTATATGCAGGCCTATCAGATGAACGCACAACAGGCGATGGCCTTTACGCTGTTTTTTGTCGCCACGTCCAGTATGGTGCGCGCCCTGGGTGGCTGGTTTGCCGATCGCTATGGCGGCCGCGCCGTTAACTGGAGCGTATTTTGGGTTTGCCTGGTCTGTTTGTTTTTTCTCAGTTATCCACCCACCACGCTGGTGATTCATGGCCTGGATAAAGACGTGACGCTGGAAATTGCCGTCAACGTCTGGTGGTTTACCCTACTGATTTTTATTATCGGCGTGGCGCAGGGTTTTGGTCGCGCCAGCGTCTATAAAGTGATTCATGACTACTATCCGCAGCAGATGGGTGCTGTTGGTGGCTTTGTTGCCGCTATCGGTGGCCTCGGCGGCTGCACTCTGCCGGTGTTATTTGGTCTGGCACAGGATGCGCTCGGCATCGTGACCGGCTGCTTTATGATTCTGTATGGCGTGTTGGCACTGTGCATGATCACGATGTTTTTTGCCAATCAGGCGGCGCAATATCAACAACGCCTGACTGACGCCCGCAGTAATAATTTTTTATTGGATGAAGACGAATGATGCAAATAACCGATCTGGCAACAGAACAAAAAATGCTACCGCTGTTACGCCAGGCCTTTCGACCCATGTTTTTATTTGGTGCGGCCTTTAGCGCCATTGCCATGCTGCTGTGGGGCTTAATTCTCGGTGGTCAGTTAAAACTTCAGCCGGTAGGTCAAGTCTTGTTCTGGCATAGCCACGAAATGCTGTTTGGTTTTGCCTGCGCCATTGTCATTGGTTTTTTACTGACTGCAGTACAAAACTGGACGTCAATGCGCGCGCCCCACGGCAAAAGCTTGTTGTTGCTAACGTTGCTTTGGCTCAGCGGCCGGCTGTTGCTGCTGTTTGGCCAGAGTTTGCCACTGTGGCTGGTGGCGACGGTGGATCTCAGTTTTCTGCCATTGGCGGCCTGGCTACTGGCCAAGCCTTTACTGGCAGTAAAACAGTATCGGAATTTGTTTTTTGTCCCGGTCTTGTTGCTCCTTACTACCTGCAACCTGATCATGTATCTGGGGCTTTACCTTGGTCGGTATGACTTACAACAACTGGGCAGCTTAAATGCCATCTGGCTGATCACCCTGCTAATGGCGATTGTCGGTGGCCGGGTGATCCCGATGTTTACCGCTAACGGCACCAAAACGCCAAAAGTTGAGGCGCTGCTCTGGCTTGACCGCGCGGCTTTGGGCAGCCTTTGGCTGATCTTTGTCTTGCATTTTTTCAGTCTGGCCTCGCTGCTACCCGCTAGCCTGTTAAGCGCCCTCTTTGCCCTGAGTGCGCTGCTGACCGCTATCCGCTGCGCGCGCTGGAAAATCTGGCTGACCTTCAGAGTATCACTGCTGTGGTCGTTACATCTGGCTTATTGGTTTATCCCGCTGGGCCTGGCGTTATTTGCGTTACGTTATGCCGGCTTTGCCATCAGCCAGAGTATCGCACTGCATGCGTTAACGGCTGGCGCCATGGGATCAATGATTCTGTCGATGATGGCCAGGGTCTCGCTAGGCCACAGCGGCCGGCTGTTACAACCAAAGCAGATTATGGCTTGGGCTTTTCTGCTGGTGGCGCTGGCCGGTATCAGCCGTACCTTACTGATTTGGTTACTGCCAGCGCATACTTTTAGTTTGCTGTGGCTGGGTATTGCTTGTTGGGTTCTGGCCTATGGTTGTTACGTGCTAGTGTACTTACCGGTATTAACCACGCCCAGAGCAGATGGCCGGCCGGGCTAGCCGGCCTTACCCATGAAGGGGTAAAGCTGGTGCCGCTTTGATTTATATCAAGCTGCCGACGCAGTGGACTTCTAAACTTCAGCTATCGCAAGTTTTAGGAAGCCACATTATGAGTCATAGTTACGAAACAAAGCCGCTGGTTTATGCCTGTTCTGGTTGCTCCAATGTGGCGCAACTGGCGAACGATCTAGCCGTGGTGATGGATCGGGAAGGCCTGGCGGAGATGTCCTGTATTGCCGGCGTAGGTGGCAAGGTTAAACAACTGGTTAAGGTTGCGCAATCTGGCCGGCCGATTCTGGCGGTCGATGGCTGCCCGCTTAACTGTGTTAAGCAAACGCTGGCCACGGTAGACGTGGTGCCGACCTGGCATCTGGAGCTTACGGCTTTGGGTTATAAAAAGCGCGATCATGAAAACTGTGATCTGGGCGATGCTTACCAGTTGTTGCAAAAAGTGCATAGCGACGTGCTGCCGCAACTGACAAAACAGCAAGGAGCCAGGCATTAACGCCGCCGGCATACCGGACAATCAGGATCCACGGTTAACTGAAACTGCTGCCACTGACCGCTTAAGGCATCAAACAACTTTAACTGGTGATACTCGGGTTCACCAACCGCAGCCAGAATCTTTACCGCCGCCAGGGCCTGCATTACTCCCAACACACCGACTACCGGCGACAGGATCCCTGCCTCCATACAACTAAGTTGCTGTTCACCAAAAAAGCGGCTTAAACACTGATAGCAAGGATCGCCAGGCTGATGGCGTAAACTCAATAGCTGGCCCTCAAAGCGAATAGCGGCAGCTGAAACCAGCGGCACACCGGCGTGAACACAGGCGGCATTGATGGCGTTGCGGGTGCTAAGGTTATCAGTACAGTCCAGCACCAGGCTATAGCCGGGAATCAGTTGTTGTAGCGCGGTTTCATCCAGCCGCTGCGCCAAAGCGGTCAGCTTAATGTCACTGTTTAATTGTTGCAGCTGCTGCAAGGCAATACTGACTTTTGGCTGGCCAATATCCTGCTCGCGATACAGTATTTGCCGCTGCAGATTACTGCGATCAATGTTATCGTCATCCACCAGGGTAAGCTCGCCAACACCACTGGCTACCAGGTAAGGCGCCGCCGCGCAACCCAGCCCCCCCATGCCAACCAATAGTACTTTGCTGGCTAATAACGCTTCCTGACCACGAAAGTCCAGCGCTGGCAGCATTAACTGCCGGCTGTACCTCAGTGCCTGCTGCGGGTTGAGTATCTCAGTCATCTGCTGTCTCCTGTGGCTGTGGCCGCCGCCATAGCCAAACGGCTACCAGCAACAGGCAACCGGGTATGATGATTTTTATTACCATAGGTACTGTCGACAACCACAGTAGCAGCATACTGGCCAGCATCATGCCAGACGCCAGCCATTTCGCCCGCCGCGAAACTGCGCCCTGCTGCCGCCATTGTCGGATCGGCGGCCCAAACTGATGATGCGCCAGCAACCACTCTTCAAACTGCGGCCAGCCCTTACCGGCAGCCCAGGCTGACAACAACACAAAAGGCACCGTGGGCAAACCCGGTAACGGAATACCCACGAGGCCCAACGCCAAACTGCACAGGGCTAATAACCGGTAGCCAGTAGTTTTTAGCATGGTTATTTTAATCCCAACCGTTGCGCCAGTTTATGCAAATTACTGGCATCCAATTGCAGTGCCCGCGCTGCCTTCGACCAACATTGTTGATGTTGCTGCAGAGCCTGCAGAATCAATTGCTGCTGTAACTGATTTACTGCCTCTTTCAATCCCTGAGCCGGCAAGATTGTCGGTGCCGGCGACAACGGCGCCCTTAGCGTTTGCGGCAAGTCCAGTAACTCTGGCTGCAGGATCACGATATCACTGCGCTGTGCGCCCTGGCTGAGTGCCTTAATTGCCGCCCGGCTGATCACATGCTCCAGCTCGCGGATATTGCCGGGCCAGTTATAACCCAGCAGCGCCAGCTCAGCGGCCGGCGCCAGGCGCAAACTGCGTAAACCCAGCCGGCTGCGGTTTTGCTCTAAAAAATGTCCGGCCAGTAACGGCAAATCTTCGCTGCGTTCACGAAGCGGCGGAATGGGGATCGGATACACCGATAAGCGGTGATAGAGATCAGCGCGAAATTCGCCCTGCTTGACCTGTTGCTGCAAATCACGATTGGTCGCTGCCACCAGTCGCACATTAACCCGCTGTAGCTTATCCGAGCCCAGGCGTTGAATTTCGCCGTTTTGCAGCACGCGCAGTAATTTCGCCTGCACTGATAACGGCAATTCGCCCACTTCATCCAGAAATAAGGTGCCGCCATCGGCGGCATCGAAACGGCCAGCGCGCTCACTCAAAGCGCCGGAAAAGGCACCTTTGCTGTGCCCGAATAATTCACTTTCGGCCAGACTTTCCGGCAGGGCGGCACAGTTCACATAGATCATCGGTTTGTCCGCCCGACCGGAGCGACGGTGTAACTGACGGGCAAACAGCTCTTTACCAACCCCGGTTTCACCAAGCAGCAACACCGGTAACTCCGAGCTGGCCACCACATCCAACTCCTGCAAAATACGTTGCAACGCCGGACTCTGGCCAATAATTTCATACTGCTGCGCAGCGACAGTACTGGTGCCGGCGGCCGGTAATTCGCCCTGACGCAAAGCCCGGTTTGCCTGCTCCAGCTCGGTAATGCGAATGGCGGCCTCTACCAGCAAGCTGAGTTGCTGTAACTGTAAAATGGCCAGCGCATCAAAACTGGCCGGCGACAGGGCGTCCAGCGTTAACGCGCCCCAGCAGCGTCCTTCAACGTATAACGATACGCCCATACAATCATGCACCGGCACCGCTTCACCCGGGGTTTCCGCCAATAATCCATCATAAGGATCAGGCAGCTCGCTGCCAGGTGGAAAGCGCACCGGCTGGCGGCTGGCTAAAATAGCCGCCAGCCGCGGATGTTGTGCCACCACAAAGCGCCGCCCCAAGGTTTCACGCAATAGTCCCTGCACCGCGACCGGCTTTAACTGTGCTTGCTGCAGCTGCAACAATGCGACGGCGCCACAGGCAAAATGATTGCGCAAGGTGTTGACCAGCCGCTGTAAACGCACAGCTGCTGGCAGCTCTGTCACTAAGTCGGCAAATAAGACCGCATCCAACATGGTTGTTTTTACCCTTATGGTGAAACTCACCCGAAGCAATTAGGGTGCAATTTACCATTCGCTGAAAAAAACTTATATAAATCAAAGGTGGTAGTTCTGGCATTCCGCTTGCTCTACAAGCATAACCGCCTGCTTCAGGCAAACCTTTGATTAGACAGGAGTACGCTATGTTACTGGAACAACCTTTAGGCCAACTGGCCACCCGTATCGCCGGTGCGACGGCCGTCTTCCACCAATTTAAGCTGGATTTTTGCTGCGGTGGTCAGCAAAGCCTCGGTGAGGCCATCGCCAAGCGCGGTTTAAATCAACAACAGGTGTTGGCGGCACTGGAAAAACTACAACGCCAGCCACAGGCCGCTGTTGACTGGCATAGTGAGCCTACGCCAAAACTGGCCGAATATGTACTGACCCGTTTTCATCAACGCCACCGTGAACAACTGCCCGAGTTGATCCGCCTGGCGCGACGGGTTGAAACCGTGCACAGTGACAGCCCACATTGCCCGCATGGTCTGGCCAATCATCTGGCTGATATGCAGCAAGAGCTGGAAAGCCATATGCTAAAAGAGGAGCAGATCCTGTTCCCAATGCTGGTGCGCGGCGTCTATCCGTTCGGCCCAATCAGCGTGATGCTGGAAGAGCATCAGGAGCATGGCGAAGCGCTGGAGAAGCTGGATAAATTGAGCTTTGAACAGCAGTTACCACCCGGCGCCTGTAATACCTGGACCGCACTATATCTGGGGCTGCGCGAACTGAAAGAAGATTTAATGCAGCATATTTTGCTGGAAAATGAAATTTTGTTTGTCGAACCCAAACGGCCAGGCCACGGCGATCAAAGCTGCTGTGGCAGCTGCCAGTAAGATGGAGCGCAGCGCTGCCTGCGGTTAGTCGGGCAGCTCTGCCAAATGCTGGTGCAGGATACGCCGCAACTCCAAAATGGCGGAGGACGTTTCCTGTACACTATGACCAGAGCGAATCACCATCTCCGACTGGGCACCGGCTAGCGACGCACTTAAATAAGGTACAACACCGTCAGATTGCTGCTCAACCGGTAACGCCGGTTGCTCGACTCCAATAATAGAGTGGTAGCGCACTGCCGGGTTAATCGGCAAACCGGCAGTCGCCTTAATAAAGGGATCCTGATCGCTGAGGTTTTCAATACTGGTAAAGCGCACCGGCCGGCTATTGTCCGAGGAGTCAGGATCGATCAGTAACTCGGTGACCTGCGCCAAACGTTCCAACACCGTAACCGGCAAGGTGATTAAGCCGGCCAGCCAGCGCGCCAACCGGTAATCGGCAACCGCAGTACCACGATGCGGTGCGGCAATAAACACCGCCCGACTGACACCCGGCAAAGCCGTTAAAGTGAGATCCTCGCGAAAACGTTGGAAAAACTGCTGCCGGCGCTGTGCATCCAGCCGGCGCTGCTCACTAATCGTTTGCAGCAGACTATCGCCGGAATCGGATACCAGAAAGCGCGTTAATAAACCACCCATGCTATGGCCTATCAGCACGATATCGCGCGACGCCGCTGCACTGCCTGTCGGATCAAAATGCTGTAAGGTACTGAGAATACGCTGGCGGATGCTCTGTACATTAATAATCAGCGGTAAGTTCGTTGGATAATACAGTTGCCACAGCTGATATTGCTCCCGCAGGGTTTCATCGCCTAACACCTCGTTTGCCGTATTCACCCAGGCTTCCGGGCTACTGGCAATGCCATGCAACATAATGATAATTTTACGATTTGGATCATAGGGCTGCAGCATAAAGACCTGCGGCTCGGCCAGCGCATCGCTGGCGCCCATCAAATTCCAGAAGGCCTGCCGCGAAAAGTCTGAGCGCGCCAGCCACAAGCCGTAACCGGCAGTAAAGTTCGCGGCCAGCGGGATCGGATTACCGGCAATCCGCACCTCACGCTGTTGTAATGGGTCGACTAAATGTAGTGTGGCCTGATCACTGGCCAATACCTCATCAAGAGTTGTTCCATCGAAACTTAGCAGTGCCGTCACCACCGGTACCGGCAATTCGCTAAAGCCGCGTTCATTGCGGGCAACACTGGCATCCGGCCCCACCGCAACCAGTTCAGCGCCTAAGCCATCACGACGGTATTGATTGCGCAGGCCCTTAAATGACAGGCTACTGGCGGCCAGCAATTGCTCTGGCAGCGCTTGTTGTCGAAACCGTTGATGCTGCAATAAACTGCGTACCTGCCAATTCTGGGTTTGCAAACGCACGTCCGGATCCTGTAACCAACGGCGCTGTGACTGCGCGAACAACAACGTCGCCGCTTGTTGCACCGCAAAATTGTAGTAATCCCGCACCTGAGTTTGGCGATCGGTAAACAGCCGGTTATATGGTGCTACGCCAGAGTAAAACAAATAGGCATAAGCGTAGCGGGCGCTCATCAGATAGGCATCGATTTCCGCCAGTAAGTCTTTGTGCCGGGGTTTTGCATACCAGAGCGCCTGATATAGCCACAGCTCTGCCATGGTCGACAGCCGCTGCTCGCTGGTCAGCCCCATTGCCGTGGTTAACATTTCCGCACATTGCGCCGCCTGACGCCGGCAACTGCTCTCGTCCTGACCAAGAATTTGTAACACGGTACCGGTATATAAACTCAGCTCACCGGTGGTCAGGACATCACCACGGCGCTGCTTTACATAATCGCGGCTATCAACATTCGATACTGACACCATGGCGCAGCTGGTCAGCAAATTTAAACCCAATAATAACAATAAGATCTGCCAGTAATTAAACTGCCTGGGGCTAATGCGTAACGCTGCGCCTGTGTAATGCAACAAAATCCCCACCCGGCAACGGCCGGCTAAAATAGAAACCCTGATAATGATAACAGCCCAGCGCGGCTAACGCATCACGCTGCGCGGCGGTTTCTACGCCCTCAGCGATAACGCCCAGCCCCAGAGCCTCGGATAACGCTATCACAGTACTGGCAATGGCGGCATCGTTCGGGTCATTTAAAATATCATCAACAAAGCTGCGGTCGATTTTCAGCTGCTCCAAGGGTAACCGCTTTAAATAACTTAGCGACGAATAGCCGGTGCCAAAGTCATCCAGCGCAAAGGCAACGCCATAGTTTTTCAGCAGATTCATCTTCGCCACCACTTCATCCACCCTTGATACCAGGATACTTTCGGTTAGCTCAAACTGCAGCCGGTTGCGGGCCACACCGTAGCGCTCTAATGTCTGAATCACCTGAGGTAAAAAGTTTTCCTGGTGAAATTGCCGCGCACTGATATTAACCGATAATTTAAGCTGCAAGGCCTGGTTGCTTTCACTCCAGATCGCCAGCTGCCGGCATGCTTGTTCGATCACCCAGCTACCAATTTCAAAGATCAGCCCGCTCTCTTCGGCGATGGGAATAAATACCGCCGGACTGACCGTACCTAATTCCGGATGAAACCAGCGTAGCAGTACCTCGGCCCCGAATAATTTACCCTGACCATCATGCAACCCCTGAAAGTACAACTGTAATTGTTGCCGTTTGATCGCTTCGCGCAGCTCGCTTTCCAGCCGGGTGCGCTCAGAGGCTTTGACCTGCATCGCCACATCAAAGAACTTAATCATATTTTTGCCAGCAGCTTTCGCCTGATACATCGCTAAATCAGCCTGCTGCAATAATTCGTCTATCGAGTTGTTATCATCTGAAAGCAACGTAATGCCGATACTGGGGCTACTGACATAACTGAGCTGCTCCAACTTAAAAGGGGTATTCAGCGCCGTGCGCACTTTCTCGGCAACCAACTCGGCCTGCTGCAACGCGACCTGCTGCACCGGCGAGAGATTGTGTAGCAGAATAATAAACTCATCGCCGCCTAAACGCGCCACCAGATCATGCTGCCGTACGCTATGCTGCAAACGGCTGGCGACCTGGCGTAACAACTGATCACCGGTGCCATGCCCCAGCGAATCGTTCAAGTGTTTAAAGTTATCCAAATCAATATATAACAAGGCCCCCAGCTCCTGACCCGGCTGGCGTTGTTTCAGGGTTTCCGCCAGACGTTGCTTTAACAGGCGGCGGTTAGGCAGTTGGGTTAAAGGGTCATAAAACGCCAGTTTCTCGATCAGCACTTCAGCCCGTTTACGCTCTGACAGATCGCGTACCATGCCAATAAATTTATAGCTATCAACCCGCTGAATGCGGCTGATCCTCAGCTCCATATTGAACAAGCGCCCATCTTTACGCTGCCCTTTCGTCTCGCGACTTTGGCCAATAATCTTCGCCTCGCCGGTGCGTTGATAAGCATCGATATAATGGTCATGAGCGCTACGATAAGACTCTGGCATCAGCATAGAGACATTTTTGCCAATCACCTCCTGTGGCTGATAGCCAAAAATCCGTACCGCTGCATTATTAAAAGTTTCAATTAGCCCGGCTTCATTAATGGTAATGATGGCATCGATAATGTTATCGACAATTTCGCGGTGCTGGCTGGCGTATTCAGCCAGTGCCAGCTCATTCTGGCGGATACTGCTGATATCGTTGATATAGCCATGCCAGAGGATCCCGCCCTCGGCATCGCGCCGTGGCGTAGCATTGCCTTCAAACCAACGATAGTCACCTGCCGGGTGCTGATAGCGGAACTGTAAACTCCAGGGGCTAAGGTACTGTGCCGAGTGCTGAATAGTCTCGCGCAGATCATCAACATCGTCCGGGTGCACCCGGGCCAGCGCAGCTGCACTATCTTGCCCGAGCTGTGGTAAGGCGATACCCAGCGCTTTACCGGCACTTTCCGACACCAGTTGCAGCTGAAAACTGCCCTCGGGTTTACGGTAGAGCTGAAAAAAGAACCCCGGCACATTTTCAGAGAACAAATTCAGTAACTGCTGTAGCTGTTGTTGCCCGGATACCAGCATGACGTCTCCTTATGCCTGGCTGCGCTGTTTGGCCCAAAATTGCCGGGTTAAGGCATCAAAGCCCTGAGTCACACCATGCATCTCATCACTGGCTGAAGCCGTATGCTCAGCATTGCTCAGGCTACGGCCCGCCAGATCACGGATGCTGGTGATATTTTGATTAATCATCTCGGCGACATAACTTTGCTGCTCTACCGCCGCAGCAATCTGCTGGTTTTGTGCTGTAATGCTGTGGATTGCCGCCAGAATTTGCTCCAGTTGCTGCGCGGTACTGGCACTGAGTTCAGCACAGTGCAACGCCCCTTGCTGACTTTGCGCCAGCGCAGCCACCGCATCGCCGGTGCTTTGCTGCAAACGGGCAATTTTTTGCTGAATATCGGTGGTGGCACTTTGCGTGCGGCTGGCTAATTGCCGGACTTCGTCGGCTACTACGGCAAAACCGCGACCGGCATCACCGGCACGGGCGGCTTCAATAGCCGCATTCAGCGCCAGCAGATTGGTCTGCTCGGCAATACTGCAAATCAGCTCCAGAATTTGATGAATATCCTGACTACTGTGCTCTACCGCCTGCAGCAGTTTTTGGCTTTGGCTAAGTTGCTGCTGTAAATTGGTCGCTGCAGTCTGGCTTTGCGTGGTAACGGTTTTACTGCTTTGTGCCTGACTCAGTGCATTATCTGCCGCATCAGAAGAGTGGCGGGCACTGCCAGCCACCTCCTGCACACTTACCGATAACTGATGGATCGCACTGGCCACCTGTTCGGTTTCAGCAAACTGGGCCTGAATTTCCTGTCGTGAGCCATTAACGGAATGCGTGAGCTGGCCAATACCCGCTGCAAGTGCCTTGGCCGAATCGGCGACCCGCCCAACTACGCCGGCAGTTTCGGCTTCCAGACTGCGCAGCACTAATTGCAACTGGCCGATATCATCATTGCGACCGGTATAAACATAACGTGCGACAGCATCATCCGTCAGGTTACGGCTTTGCTGGCATAATTGTTTAAAAGGCTGTAGCCATTGCCAGCACAACAGAGCCGACAAGCCTAAGCCCAGCAGTGGAAACAGGGTCGGTGCATAGCTAGCCGGATACCAAAAACCTAACAAGATCGCGGCCAATACCGGCACCACCAGCAACAACAGTAACTGTGTACCTAATGACAGCACCGGTTTTAATTGTTTTAAACTGCGCCCATTATTCAACGCCTGATACACCTGCTCAGCACGCTGCACCTGCTCGGGTTTGGCTTTACGGCGTACCGACTGATACTCGGTAATCTGGCCGTCATGGCTTATCGGCGTAACATAGGCATCGACCCAATAGTGATCGCCATTTTTGCAGCGGTTTTTCACCACTCCCATCCAAGGCTGGCCGCTTTTAATGCGCTGCCAGAACTGCCGGAATACCTCCGGCGGCATTGATGGATGCCGCACAATATGGTGGCTTTGCCCCAGTAGCTCGGCGCGCTCAAAGCCGCTGATCTCAACAAAAGCGGGATTTACGTATTTGATTTTACCCTGTAAATCGGTAGTCGACAGGATATTGGCATCGGCGGGTACGGGTTGCTCCCGGTTGGTTACGGGTAGATTCTGTTTCATGCGGCTCCCTGCTAGCGTTCTTATTATTGGCATATAACCACAAGCTTGTTGTGGTTATATAATGTCCAGTGAATGCCGTCAATACCCATTTGGGTGAGGTCAACCACAAACGGTTTTTAATTCTATTAATAAACCAGAGTGTTAAGATATAACGGCTAAATTATGTTTCACCTTTCTTTGATCCAGATAAAGAAAAAGACTGTCCTGCGACAGCTAAGAGGTCATAGTGCCACTGATCATTTTATTGCCGGTACTGCTGTCGCCAACTGGACGCTGGTTGCGGCCTGCCTGTCGGTGTTTTTGGCCTTAGCCTTCCAGATGTTACACCTGGCATATATCGATGAGCTGACACAGCTGCCACAGCGCCGCGCGCTGATGGCGCACCTGAACCGGCTGGGACGAAACAGCGCGATTTGTATGCTGGATGTCGACCATTTTAAGAAATTTAACGACACTTACGGTCATGATGTTGGCGATCAGGTGTTAAAGTTACTGGGTTCTATTCTTAGCAAGGTCAAAGGGTTAACGGCCTACCGCTATGGCGGTGAAGAATTTACGCTGGTATTTAGCCATAATAAAAAAGCGCTGCTGGAAGAAAAGCTGGAAGAAGTACGGCTGGCGGTTGCCGAATACCCGCTGGTGATCCGTAACGATAACCGACCCAAAGACAGCAGCAGCGGGAAAAAAGCCCGCGGCAGCAGCGGTGCAGAAAAAACCGTCAACGTTACCATCAGCCTGGGTTGCTGTGTTAAACAAAAAGGCGAAACGCCAATGCAGCTGTTAAAACGTGCCGACGAAGCTCTATATGCCGCCAAGAAGGCCGGCCGCAATACCTTTGTATTAAAGATTTAGCCTTAAAAAAAGCCCCGCTTGGCGGGGCTCTGTTATCAGTTTAAGTTTACTTCTTCAGATCAAAGCGATCTAAGGTCATCACCTTGTTCCAGGCGGCCACGAAGTCGCGGACAAACTTCTCTTTACCATCGTTCGCCGCATACACCTCGGCTACGGCACGCAGTTCAGCGTGTGAGCCAAACACCAGATCAACCGGCGTAGCCGTGTACTTACGTTCGCCACTCTTGCGGTCAAAACCGTCGTATAGGCCTTCCTGCTCAGCTTTCGCCCAGCGGGTAGACATATCCAGCAGGTTAACGAAGAAATCGTTACTCAGCTGGCCTGGCTTATCGGTGAACACCCCGTGCTTGCTACCGCCGCTGTTGACATCCAGCACCCGTAAACCACCCACCAGCACGGTCATTTCTGGTACTGTCAGGGTCAGCATGTTGGCACGATCAACTAGCGCTTCGGCAGGTGAATACATGGCATCGCTGCTATAGTAGTTACGGAAACCATCTGCTTTTGGCTCCAGCACGGCGAAAGACTCAGTATCAGTTTGTGCCTGAGTTGCATCGGTACGGCCCGGAGTGAACGGCACGGTAATGTTGAAGCCGGCGTCTTTCGCCGCTTTCTCAATCGCAGCAGCACCACCTAACACGATCACGTCGGCCAGAGATACTTTTTTGCCACCGCGTAAGGTTTTGTTAAAGTCAGTTTGCACTTTTTCCAGCACAGCTAACACTTGTGCCAGCTCTTGCGGATCATTAGCTGCCCAGTCTTTTTGCGGCTCTAAACGTAAACGGGCACCGTTAGCACCACCGCGCATATCGGTACCACGGAAGCTGGCAGCTGATGCCCAGGCGGTTTTCACCAGTTGCTGCACCGTTAAACCAGATGACAGCAACTTGCCTTTTAAGGCGTTAATATCACGGCTTTCGATCAGCTTGTAATCAACAGCGGGGATCGGATCTTGCCAAATCAACACTTCTTTTGGCACTTCAGCACCCAAATAGCGGCTCATTGGTCCCATATCACGGTGGGTTAATTTAAACCAAGCTTTAGCAAAGGCCAGTTCAAACTGCTTCGGATCTTCTTTAAAGCGCAGCGCAATTTCACGGTAAATTGGATCTTCTTTCAGCGCGATATCGCTGGTAAACATAATAGGTGCATGACGTTTACCTGGGATATGTGCATCCGGTACTAAGTTTGCAGCCTGACCGTTAGCCGGGATCCACTGAATCGCACCGGCCGGGCTCTTAGTTTGTACCCAGTCAAACGCAAACAGGTTATCCAGAAATTGCGTAGTCCAGGCAGTTGGGTTAGCAGACCAGGCACCTTCTAAACCACTGGTCACCGTATCTTCAGAATGGCCTTTACCGCACTTACTGGTCCAGCCTAAACCCTGCTCTTCAATATCTGCAGCAGCCGGCTCTTTACCGGTACACTCAGACGGCTTGTGGGCACCGTGTGCCTTACCAAAGGTGTGACCACCGGCAATTAACGCTACAGTTTCTTCATCGTTCATTGCCATGCGGCCGAAGGTTTCGCGAATTTCTTTCGCTGACGCCAGTGGATCCGGCACGCCATTCGGACCTTCCGGATTAACATAAATTAAGCCCATCTGGGTTGCGCCCATTGGCTTTGCCAGCTCGCCTTTTTCGTTGTAGCGTTTGCTGTCGAGCCACTCTTTCTCTGAACCCCAGTTTACAATTTCTGCTTCCCAGTCGTCAGTACGGCCACCGGCAAAACCAAAGGTTTTAAAGCCCATAGATTCCAGCGCCACGTTACCGGTTAATACCATCAGGTCAGCCCAGGAAATTTTGCTGCCGTATTTTTGCTTAATTGGCCACAGCAGACGACGGGCTTTGTCGAGGTTGGCGTTATCCGGCCAGCTGTTTAACGGCTCGAAACGTTGCTGACCACCGTTGGCACCGCCACGACCGTCGAAAATCCGGTATACGCCGGCGCTATGCCACGCCATCCGGATCATAAAGGGACCGTAGTGACCCCAATCTGCCGGCCACCAATCCTGCGAAGTTTTTAGCAGAGTTTCAATATCTGCTTTAACTGCTGCCAGATCGAGAGTTTTAAACTGTTCGGCATAGTTATAGCCGGGGCCGTAAGGGTTATTCTCAATACTGTGTTGGCGCAGTGGGGCTAAGTTTAATTGCTCTGGCCACCAGAACTGGTTGTCAGTCATATTGCCTTTCGCCATGACAGCACCTGAACTCATTGCCAGGGTTACCGCGAGGGTGAGAGCCGATAAAATAGGACCTTTTTTACTTTGCATTTTTGTCTACCTCTGGATTACACAGCGCCAAAACCGGCGCAAGTTAAACACCTGATAAGTATTAAAAACTGGTCAACACCCAGCCGACAGCCTATACCGGCGCCGCCTTGGGTCTCAGTGTGTAAAGCCTAGTTGAAGTGAAAAAAAGGACAAAATAATTAAAAACGATTGAATCAATCTAAAAAAATGATACTTAAGCAGATAGTGAAGCATAATGCCGGCTCCAGCCCAGTTTGTTTCTATGGACGTGACACGACAGCAATATTTTTTTATTCCCCGACGGGCAATACCACAAACTCCCTGGCACCCAACTCTATGGCTAACGCCCGGATTTCACTGGCCTGTTTTACCGGCGCATAGGCGAAGCAACTGACTTGCAATCCTGCTTCGGCAGCGCAATGAATAAACTGGCACACCTCAGCAAAACCATATTGCAGCGGCTGTACTGCCTGCTGATAGGCAGGCGGATTAGCGGCCGGTAAATAAATTTCCAGCCTCTCTACTTCCAGTTCCAATAGCTGTTGACATAGCGCTTCTGCCTCTGCTGCCGGCACCAAGCCATAAGTGACCAGTGTAACCGGCACGCCATGGCGCTGCGCTTTAACAGCTGGCAGCACTTGTGATAGCAAATCCAGTGCCAGCAAAGGATCACCGCTACCGGCAAAAGCAATGCCCTGTAGTTCAAATTCTGTGGATGCTTGCTGCTCATAGCCATCCTGATAAGCTTGCGCTATCGCCGCCAGCACGGCCGCCGCATCAGGCCTCGGGTTCAGTGTGGCCTCCAGCTTGTCCTGCCCGGCTAACTGCAATAAGGACTGCGCGGCCGGCAAGGCGGTGCCGCTTTGTAAAGTAAGGCGTTGCTGCTGCAAATAACTGAGCATCTGATATTCCATTTTACTAATATCAAAACTGCAGTCTCGGTTTTACCAGCAACCTTGTCAATATTCCGAATTTTTATTGTCGACATTACAGCCATTTAAACGAAACACGACTAGACTTAGTAAGTCTCTATAAAAAAATAAATGGCGCTTGTCTGCGTTTTCTCTGAGTTCACTAGTCACTCCCAATATCGGAACAGCATTATGCTCACTAAACTGGTTAACAATTTGCCAATAGGAAAACGAATAGGTCTGGGCTTTACTCTGGTCCTGCTGCTGATGGCAGCTATGATTGTACCGGTTGTGACCTATCAGTTGAACTCAACCATCCATACTGCCGAAGAAAGCGAACTGCGGCAACTCGCCATTAGCGCCGAAGCAGAGATTGCTTCTGAAGGTCGATTGGCAGTTGCCCTCAGTACTTTCTATGCCAATATTAACTCGCTGCAACAAGCCTTTGCTGACGGTGAGCGCGATTATCTAACCACACAACTACAACCTGCTTTTTTGGTCATGCGCGAAAATTTTGGCGCAGTGCAGTTTCAAATCCATACGCCACCTGCTACATCATGGCTAAGAGTACATCGACCGGATCGCTTCGGAGATGATTTATCGGGCTTCCGGCAAACGGTGGTAGAAACCAATCGCAACCAACGTGCAGTTCAGGGCTTAGAATTTGGCGCTGAGGGGCTGGGGATCAGAGGGATAAGTCCGATAATGCTGTCGGGACATCATTTAGGCTCAGTTGAATTTGGCATGTCGTTCGGGCAGCCCTTTTTCGAACAGTTTAAAACCAAATATGGCGTAGACCTGGGCCTGTACCTGATTGACGGTGATGCATTTAAGCGCTTTGGTGGCTCGCGTGAGGGGGACGCTCTCGTCACAAGCAATACCATGCGGCAAGCCCTGCAAAGCAGCCAAATTGAGCGGGTGAGCACCGCAAATGGCCAATTCGCGGTGTTAGTCAATCCGGTGAAAGATTATAGCGGCAAAGTAATAGGAGTTCTCGAAGTCAGTATGGATCGCAGCGCCTATGTTACGGCGCTTAATCAGGCGCGAATGGTGACGCTGGGCGTATCGGCATTAGCCATTATGATCGGTCTGGTTCTGGCATATTTTATTAGTCAAACTATTACAGTGCCGATCAATAGCGCCGTTAATGCCATGCGTGATATCGCCCAGGGTGAGGGTGATTTGACCTGCAGACTGCCGCAGGCTGGCAATAATGAAATTGCTGCTCTGGCGGGAGCCTTTAATCAATTTGCCGCCAAAGTTCAGGCGATGGTGCAGCAAGTTCGCAGCTCAGTAGAGCAAATTAGTGCCGCATCAGAAGAAATGTCTTCCATCACTGACCAAACCAGCAAGGAGGTCATTCGGCAGCAATCTGAAACGGCACAGGTAGCCACCGCTATGAATGAAATGACGGCTACCGTACAGGAAGTAGCAAGCCATGCGGCCTTGGCTGCCAGTTCGGCACAAAGTGCTGATAAACAAACCCAGGACGGGCGCAAAGTGATGCAACATACGCTGCATACTATTCAGGCGTTGGCGCAGGCAGTAGAAAACGGTGCATTGGTGATCAGCCGTTTATCTGAAGAAAGTACCAAGATAGGTTCGGTGCTGGATGTAATCCGCGGCATCGCCGAACAAACCAACTTACTGGCACTGAACGCCGCAATTGAAGCGGCCCGTGCCGGTGAACAGGGTCGCGGCTTCGCTGTGGTTGCCGATGAAGTTCGCACCCTGGCATCCCGTACTCAGGCATCGACACTGGAAATTCAAAGCATGATTGAACGCCTGCAAGCTGGCACCCGTGATGCAGTTAAAGCAATGGAGCAAGGCCAGTGTCAGGCACAACAGGGCCTACAACAAGCAGCGCAAGCAGAGAGCTCCCTGCAAACCATCAGCAACTCTGTTACCAACATTAACGATATGAATATCCAAATCGCCACAGCCGCTGAAGAGCAAAGTTCTGTCGCAGAGGAAATTAACCGCAATATCGTTAATATCAGTCAGTCTGCTGACGCAACTGCCGAGGGGGCGAAGCAAACCGCCAGCGCCGGCGATGAGCTGGCTAAACTGGCGGTAAGACTACAGACTCTGGTTGGACAGTTTAAGGTTTAACTAAATTTCTCACCCGAGCAATACTATAATACTGTAAGTATGGTACCGCTATTGGCAGATGCAGACAACGGGTCATTTGGCATATCACTGATTACAACGCCTGTAACGCGCAGCATTTTTTGGCTATTTGACTGCGCCTTTGTAGCAACCATAGAGGCAGAAGTTTTTAGATAAGACTTTGCAAAATTTTGTTACAAATTAAACATACAATCACAACTGTATACTATTCACTAAACCATCCGACTTCACTACCATATACCCACAATGAGATAGTGGTTATTTATTACATTCTTCCCTAATATAGCCACGCTTGAAAAAAACAACAGTGCCGGAACACTGATGAAAAAGAATTTACCAGTGACTTACGCCAATTTAACCACAAATTTTTTAAGGGAATTACTGATCTCAATATGAATGCATTCGTAAAACCAAATAACCACACAAAAAGTACAACAATAATAACATGGACCCAATATGAAACAGAATTTACCGGTCACCGGCGTGGAGCAGCGTTTTTCTGCCCAAGCCAATATTCTATCGACCACTAATCTTGATGGCAAAATCACTTATACTAACAAAGACTTTATTGATATCAGCGGCTTCAGCAAAGAAGAGCTAATAGGTCAGAACCACCACATTGTCCGCCACCCTGATATGCCACCCGCTGTATTTAAAATGTTTTGGGCTGATTTACGCGCCGAAAAATCCTGGATGGGTATTGTCAAAAATCGCTGTAAAAACGGCGACCATTACTGGGTTGATGCTTATGCAACGCCGATTAAAAAGAATGGCAGAACCGTGGAATATCAATCGGTAAGGCGTAAAGCAAAGCCTGAATTTATTACTCGTGCAGAAGAAGTTTACGCCGCCATCCAGGCTGGAAAATCTTTACGAAAGCTGGGCGATTCACTATCGCTGCCCGCCAAAATATTGATTACACTCTTTGTCGGCTTACTATTGCCGCTACTGGTTTATCTCTTAAACTACTCCGCCTTACTCGTACTATTAGCCACAATTTTTAGTACCTTTGTTGTCAGCGCCGCAGTCTTCGTCTTTATCCAACCTTTACTGCTCGCATTAACGAAACTCAAAACCATTTCTGATGATAAGGTCGCGCGCTACGTCTACACTGGTCGAAATGATGAAGCAGGGACTTTGTTACTGGCGGTTAAAAAACTTGAGTCTGAGAACGCGGCATTAATTGGCCGCATCAATGATATGTCGTCAACCTTAAGTGAAAATGCCCAAAGTTTAAGTGCTGCCGTAACACAATCTGAAAATGGCACCTTACGTCAGTTTGAACAAACAGAGCAGGTTGCAACGGCAATGGAACAGATGGCCGTGAGTATCCAAAGCGTATCCATCAACGCAGCCGAAACTTCTACCGCCTCTGCTGACGGACTGGCAATTGCCAACTCCGGCAAACAGGTTGTTGATGAAAATGCCAGCACCATTAATGAATTGAAACGTCTCATTCACTCGGCGTCGCAGGTCATCAATAACGTTGCCATAAGCAGCAATGAAATTGAAAAAATCCTCGACGTTATTCTCGCCATTGCCGACCAGACTAATTTGTTGGCGTTAAACGCAGCCATTGAAGCTGCACGAGCAGGTGAGCTTGGCCGGGGCTTCGCGGTTGTTGCCGATGAAGTGCGCTCTTTGGCCAATCGCACCCAAGAATCCACTAAAGAGATCCGCGGCGTCATTGAGCAATTACAAAGTGGTGTCCGACAAGCCGTCAGTGCCATGCGATCCGGTGAAGCGGCAGCGGAACAGAGTGTGGCAAAAAGCCATGCCACGGCGCAGGCGCTGGAAAATATCCTGAATGCGATTAGCACGATTTCCCGCATGAGCGAGCAAATTGCGCGGGCAGTAAATGAACAAACGTCGGTGGCAAACTCGGTCAGTGAAAGCGTGCTTATTATAAAAAGTAATGCGCAGGAAAACCTCGATGCCGTTAAATTAAGCGGAAAGGTTGCCGAAAAGACGGTCAATATCACCAGAAGACTGGATCAGCTAACCAATCAGTTTTGGGCGACACAGCAAGGGACCTAGACATGCGCACCTTAAATCTGATTTATCGATCGGAACAGGAGCTGCAGGCTTACTTATCCGAGCACAGGCTGAGTTCAGGTCGCGGCATTATTCAGCTATTTTCCGGGCGTAGCCCGGAAGAAACTTTGCGTGTACAGCGGATACTTAAAGCCAGTCTCCCTGATTTTGTGCTGATCGGTACTTCCACCGCAGGTGAAATTTATCGCGGTACCTGCGTATCTGACGCCATTGTTATTGACATCATTATTTTTGAAACTGAAATTGAAGTTATACCATTTTACCTGGATCTGACAACCGGCATAGATACTAGCCATGCTCTGCCGCGAACATTACCCCCTAAGGTAATGATTTGTTTCGCTAATGCATTACAGGATAGTGCGGAGCCGCTTTTAAGCTCGCTTAACCAGCAATACCCAGACTGTTTAATTACCGGTGGGTACGCTGCAGATAATAATGTTTTTCACAGTACTTTTACGCTGTTAGAAGATAAACTTTATCAGCAAGGTTTAGTCGGGGTCGCGTTATCCGGTAAGAGACTGCATGCTAAGTTGATGAGTTACCGCGGCTGGCACCCGATTGGCCAAAAGTTTAATGTAACCTCAGTCAAAAATAATGTTCTTTATAGCCTTGATAATACTCCTGTTTTGGAAATCTATCGCAAATATTTAGGCGAGCACGTTCTAAGTGGTTTCCCAAATACAGTAATGGAATTTCCATTGCTGGTTAAAAGAGGCCAGCAACAGTTTCTGCGTGCGCCTGTCGGCATTACCCCAGACAAACAGGGTGTCATTCTGGCCGGTAATCTACAAATTAACGACCAGGTTTCTTTCTCTTTTGCTGATCTGCATGGTTTGCGCACAGAAGTACAACAGCTCGAGCAACAAAACGGCGCAGTGTCGCTGATCTATTCATGTGCAGCCAGAAAAACCTTTATGCAACAGCAAATTGAGCAGGAAGTTTCGAAGCTTGGTACCTTAAATCAAGCCAGTGGTTGCTTTTTATATGGCGAATTTGTCACAGAACAGCAGCATTTCAGCCTGCATAACCTTTCTAGTACTTTGCTAGAGCGTGTTGATCTTTGCTGTTCACTTTTCAATCAATCCACATTGGTAGCCACATCATGCTAAATGCAAGGGCTACCATTGCTTGGTAATTTCTTGC
>Ga0181595_10000670_pt1 | contig 37776 bp, 37 predicted proteins | sample 041ome_7_FD_145604 | JGI IMG/M metagenome (GOLD analysis project Ga0181595, IMG submission 145604) | Coastal salt marsh microbial communities from the Groves Creek Marsh, Skidaway Island, Georgia - 041401AS metaG (spades assembly) | ecosystem: Environmental > Aquatic > Marine > Intertidal zone... | reverse complement strand
CAAGCATGCGTTTTCTCACAGCACTAGTTGCATTAGGACTGATCGCCTCGGCGCCGGTTCAGGCAGCATTCCCTGAAAAAGATATCGAAATTGTGATCCCTTATGGGCCTGGTGGTGGTTTCGACACGCTGACTAGAAAGTTGGCCCCTTATATCGAAGAATACTTCGCAAAGAAGCAAGGAAAGAATTTCAATAACATCAAAGTTGTTCCAAAAAACATGCCCGGCGCGTCTGGTAAAAAGGCAGCGGTATACACGTCGAAGCAGAAGCCTGACGGACATACGATTCAGATCTTTAATATCCCTGGGCACGGTCTCCCTTACATCAAAGGACAAGACGCTGGTTATGACATCACAGGTTTCACTTGGCTAAACCGTGTCGGTGGTGACAGCTACGTGGTAATCGTTGCTAAAGACAGCCCGTACAAGACCTTCAAAGATCTTCTGAACAAGTCTGGTGACCTCAAGATTCCAGAGCAGGGTCCAGGTTCAACATCGAACATGGCTAACAAGATTACGTGGGCGACTTTTGACAAAGGTGGGGAATACATCTACGGATATAAGTCATCTCGTGACTACTCGACCGCGGTACTACGTGGAGACGGTGATGTGACAATGCTGGCGTCTGGCTCTGCGAAGCGCTACAACAAGGCGGGTGACTTCCGGATCGTCGCTCATTGGGCAGACGAAGTTGACCCAGCGTTTGAGGGTGCTGTGAACGGCAATGACGTCGGTCACCCTGAGCTTCACGATCTCGGGCTTCTACGGATGATGGCGGGTCCGGCAGGCATGTCTCCCGAGGTAACCAAGACGTGGAACGAGGCCCTGGCCTACGCGGTTAATCACCCAGACATCCAGGCATGGTCAGCGAAGACTGGTAACCCTGTGCTTGCATACGACTCAGCGGAGAAGACCAAAGAAGTTCTCATGAAGAACCTCGGATACTTCAAAAAGTTCAGCAACCTATTTACTGGGAAGTAAGCTGGGCTTACTGAGTTAGATGGGGGGCAGTGCCCCCCTTCTTGATCGTAGACAAGGAAATGTATGGAAGCGCTCAATCTGGCCATTATTGGTGACGCCTGGTTGCGACTACTCGAGTGGGACTCGATGTTCTACTTGATTCTGGGGACAATCATCGGTCTTATTTTCGGGGTACTACCCGGGCTCGGTGGAACAACCGCGCTCGCGTTACTGATCCCGTTTTCGATGGGAATGGACGCGGGCGACGCGATTATTTTGATGGCGGGGGTGATGGCTTCCACACCGACTAGCGGCGCGGTGACTGCGATTCTTTTAAACACACCTGGGACCGCCCCAAATGCGGCTACAACCCTCGATGGCTATCCGCTAGCACAGCAGGGAAAGGGCGGTCTAGCGATTGGCGCGGCGGCCACTGCGTCTGGTATTGGAGGCCTGTTGGGTATCGTGTTCCTGATCGCGATGGTTCCGATCACCAGAGAGATTGTGTTGGCCTTCGCGCCACCTGAGTTCCTGTTGCTTGCGGTCCTTGGCCTGGTCACAGTATCTCTCTCGACTGGTAAAAAATTCGTCAAGAGCCTGATCGTGGGTCTGTTTGGATTAATTATTGCGTCTGTCGGATACCACGAGGTAACTGGAGAGGAGCGGTTCACCTTTGGTGTTGATTATCTCTGGGACGGGTTTAAGCTGGTCCCGGTCATGATCGGGTTCTTCGCCGTGAGTGAGATGATTAATCTTTGGGCGAAACGGGGCTCTGTGTCGAGTGGCGGTGACATCGAGTCGGTGAACCTGAAACAGGTGTTTCAGGGCTGCTTGGAGCCGATTAAGCAGTGGAAGGTTCTGTTGCGCGGAAGCGCGATGGGCACCGGTGTCGGTGCGTTGCCGGGTGTCGGCGGAACCGTGGCGGCCTTCATGGCCTACACGTTAGCTGTCTCGACCGCGAAGCCCGAAGACAAGGAATCATTCGGTAAGGGCAATATTACCGGTGTCATCGCCCCAGAGTCTGCAAACAACGCGAAAGAGGGCGGTGCGTTGGTCCCCACCCTGGCGTTTGGTATCCCTGGTAGCGCCGAAATGGCCGTCTTTTTGAGTGTATTAATCCTGCACGGCATGGTCCCTGGGCCCACGATCATGACCGAGAGCCTCGATATTATCTGGATTCTGATTGCAGCCACGGTTGTCACGGGGGTGATGGCGTCTATCATCACTATCCTTGCGGCGAGCTCGATCGCTAAGCTGACGTTCGTGGACTCGCGAACGCTGGTGCCCGTGGTCCTGGCCTTCGCGATGATCGGTTCGTATTCGCTCGACAACGAGATTTATGACGTGTTCACAACCCTAGCATTTGGGATTATCGGGTTTGTGTTCATGCGGTTTGGGTTCCCACGGATTTCTTTTCCGCTGGCGATTGTCTTGGGTCCATTGATGGAGACGAGTTACTTCCAGACCTTGAGGATCGGTGACGGAACGTTGAGTATTTTGTTTGATCGTCCTCAGTCGATCGTGATCATGCTGCTGATTGTCGGTTGTGTGATTTACTACCTAAAGGGCTTTATGGCAAGCCCCGCAGCGAAGGAGGTTAGCTGATGATTAAGATCGATAGGAAAAATATCAGTCTGTTGGTCCCGTTGACCGCGTTTGCGGTGGGGACCTTGGTCATCGGCTCGAACTACGGCCCCGTTTCTGCGTTTATCCCATTTTGGGCGTCGGTCTTTATGCTGATCACGTGTCTGTTTGTGATACTTGGGTTCGATAGCGCGACAGAGGAACCCTCAGAGCAGGATGAGAAAAAGGACGCAGAAGGTGGTAGCGACGCCCTAGGTCTTGCTAGGCTCCTGGGCGCTGTTGGCTGGATTACCGCGTTTGTTGTGATTGCATACTATTTGGGCCTCTTGCTTGGGTCGGTTATTTATGCGTTCTCGTCGATGTATCACTTCGGAGGAAAACGTCTAGCTAGCGCACTGGTAATCAGTGTTGGTCTGGGTCTGTGCCTTTTCGGGTTGTTTGAGTATGTCCTCGAGAAGGAGCTGTATGAGGGTATTCTTGTCGAGTATGTTTTCGAGTTAGTCGAAGGTTAGGCGATGCCTACCGACACCGCTCACCTGCTTAGGTGACGATGTCGGCCTCCATAACAGCCCACAGGTTTTTTGTGATCGCGGGATCGATTCCAAACCAAAGCTTCCAGGCCGGGCGTGACTGGTGCAACAACATCCCGAGTCCGCCCACTGTGCGTAGTCCCCTCGATTTGGCGTCAGTGATCAGTGTCGTCTCCAGTGGCACATAAATAATGTCGGCGACAATGGTGTCGGGTTTGGCTAACTCTAGGGACAAATCGAGCGGTGTCTGTCCTGCCATTCCTTGGTTGGTTGTGTTCACGATCAGGTCGCTTTCTTCGACTAGTGAGTGGCGATCAGACCAGGGTCTTACTAAGATATTTTGGTCCTTGAATATAGCTGCGACTTTTTCCGCCCGCTCTTGAGACCGGTTAGTAATGACGATCTCTTTGACACCTTCCTGGATCAGTGCGTAGACGATTGCCAAACCGCCGCCACCAGCGCCTAGCACTAACGCAGACTGCGTAGTTGACTTCCATCCGGGAAAAGTCGCATGTAGATTGTCCCTGAATCCGATCCAGTCGTTGTTGACCCCAAGGAGCGAGTTGTCTCGTCTAACGACAATACAACTCACCGCCCCCATAAGTTTTCCTACTGGATCCAGTTCATCAACTGTTGCGATTGCCTCTTGCTTAAGGGGCATCGTTAGGTTTACGCCCTTAAATCCAAGTTTTGGTAATGACTCGAGCGCTGGACCCAAGGTTCCGGGTTTAATCTCGATAGGGATATAGACGCCACGAACGTCGTTCTCTTTCATTAAGGTGTTATGCATCAGCGGGCTTCTAGAATGGGTGATGGGATATCCCATCACTCCCGCGAGATTAATTTCGGTATCACGTGTCAATTTTGTCATTGTCAGTGCCTAAAGACTGATCGGAGCAAGTTTCGACTTAAAGTGGTTCCAGGTTCGATCAAATAGAGCCGGATTCCATAATTTCTCTCGACACTTCTCTATCTCTTCCTTGCTAAAGGCATATGGAGTCCCGATCTGCATCGCCATGTACTGTCGGTAGCTGTTCTCTTCTAAATAGTTCGCTAGCACGAACGCGTCTTGGATCGTTTCGCCGACGGTCACTGCCCCATGAGCTTTCATCAGCGCCGCAGGGCGATCACCGAGCGTATCCGCCAGCCTGCCGGCCATCACTGGATTGTTGATTGAATTCGGTGAATCGAGAAGTGGAAGTGGATAAACTAAGGTACCTTGGGCATAGACGGGTTGATAATCATTTCCTGTCATTGTCAGGAAGGTAGACCACTTAGGGTGTGCGTGAACGATTGCCTTAACGTCCGGTCGAACTTTATAGATTCCCACATGCAAGTGAAACTCCAGCGGTGGCTTACCGTTACCCGAGATGACGTTACCATCGAAATCAATCTCACAGATATCTGCTGTTGTGAGACAACTCCTCTGGCAAGAGCCGATATTGATCAGCAGCCGGTTATCGTCGAGCTTGATGCTTGCGTGTCCGTTATAATCAATGATGTCGGATGACTCGAGCATCCGGATACAGTCAACAAGGTCTTGCTTTAACGCTTCCATAATATTTACCAGTTGTTTTGTGAACGAATCTCTGTTCGCCAGAGGTTCCAGGCACGCATTCCTGCGGTCTTATTGATCTCGTCAGCCAAGATTCCTTCTTCCGGCTCAAGTGCCTCAATCCCACCATTGTCTGCGATCGAGATCGCAGACAGTTGGATTCGGGCATTGACCTCTGTATAGACGGCTCGGAATACGGCTGTTTGCAGAGAATCACCTGTCGCGACGGAGCCATGGGCCCTCATGAGGGCGACGTGCTTATCTTCCAGTGTCTCGGCGAGAGCAAGGCCTTTCGCGCAGTCGCAGACAAGCATATCAGTCATTCCAAACGAATGCCGGATATCGAACACTGGGACGCCTTTCGCGAGGAACGCTGCGTTATGAAACATCGCCTTCATTTGGTTCTTGACTAAACCAAAAGGAATCACTGACGGTGAGTGGGAGTGCACTACCGCATTCACGTCTGGGCGCATCTTGTAGATCTCGCCGTGTATAAATCGTTCCAAGAATGACCCTCGTCCAAGATCCTCGCAGGGGTCGCTGTCGAGTGTGTACTCGATAATGTCCGCAGGCTTTACTAACGCTGGCGCGAGCGACTTAGCCATCAGGTAACGGTCTGGTGCGGTGGGGTGTCTCATTGACACGTGCCCGAATCCGTCTACCACCCCTCGAGCAGCTAATATGCGGGCAGCCGCCGCCAGATCCGCAATAATCGCCGGGTCAACTACGCCAGCTGATGGGGGGTGTTTATTTGCCATGAAATGCCTCTTTAGATAATAACTTTAGTCGAGACACTCGAAGGGAAAATCTCTTCGGGTGTGAACTGCCTGTGAGCGATACCCTGTTGATAAGAGTAGAGAGCCATCTGCTCCCAGGTTTTTCGATTTTCCTCTATCCCATAGGGGAACGGATCCCCATTCATGAAATCACGCATGTCTCTCGCGTAGGTTGCGAGCCAGGGTAGCGGGTATCGAGAGATTGCTGGATCAAGGAGTCTCGAAACGCTTTGTTCTTTCGATTCGAGGAACGCATTGTAGAGGTTACGGGCCACCCACGGATGTTCGTCGTGGATTGAGCGTTTCATCGCTAAGATGTGCATGATTGGCCAGATACCGGTCTCTTTAAAGTAAGCCTCTTCCATTGTGATGTAGTCAGGAAACAGCCTCACAATGTCTGGGTGATTCTCTAGGAAGCACGTCGGTGGACGGGCAATAATCGCGCAGTCAATCTCGCCGTTTGCGAGAAGCTCGCTGAGTGATTTATCTTTAATCCGCTCGAGATTTATACCGTCGGGGAGGTTCAGCTCGACCTTCTCTTCACGCCCAGGAGCGTTTGCTCCGGCCTGGACCCAGTGAATATCGGTGAGGTCGATCCCCTTGTCATTCTGCATCCAGCCGCGCATCCATACCGCTGCCGAGTGAGCCCACTCAGGCGAACCGACTCGCTTTCCTTTAAGATCTTCCACGGCCTTGATACCGCTGTTCTTATTGACGTAGAACGAACTGAACCGGAATAGCCTCGAGCAGATGATCGGTAGCCCGATAATGTCCGGGTTTTCTCGAGTAATTTGGGTGCTGAATTTTGCAAACGAGAGCTCAGAGATATCAAACTCTCGATCCGCCGTGAACCTGGCAAAGCACTCGTGGTGTGTGAAGATAAACCAATTCAGGTCAATCCCCTCGGGGTTCACGTTCCGGATCCTGACATCACGGAAGTGGTCGTAGTCATTGGTAGCGATCGATAGGTTGAGGTGTGACACGCGCAGGATACCCTTATAATGCTGTTCTAACTTAAAGATAACCACCGGTCACCATGGAATCCAGTGCGCCAACGATTTTAACCAGATTAATTTAAGTGCGGCCTAACAATAAATACTTACAGAGCGAGATCTGTGATAGTAAATACATATCAGCTTCCTTGACCACCGATATGCGGAATATCTTTGTCATCTGTTCATTTTGTGTGGGATAGTTGAGTTAGGGCAGATGTAGGAGGTCCAATAATGATAAAAATCTCAAAATTAGCTTCAGTGTTGGCTGCAGCGATGTTTTCGTCAGTTGCCTGGTCAGCGCAATATGCAATCGGCACATCGGGGCAAGGCACAGCAACCTATGGAATTGGTTCGGCAATGGCTAGTGTTCTGGCCAAAGATGCAGGAGACAGCTTTGTTGTGCAGCCACACGGAGGCACCGGGAAGATTGTCCCGCTGGTTAACACAGGCAAAGTTGACTACAGTCTCGCGAACATTTTAGAAGTTACGAACGCCGTCAAAGGTCGTGGTCCCTTCAAGGGTAAGGTGAATGAGAACCTAAGAGTTGTCGCAGTCGTATACCCTTTTGAGGTGGGCTTCTTCGTGAAGTCTGATTCGGATATCAAATCCGTTAACGATCTCAAGGGTAAGAAAGTCTCGACCGAGTACAGTGGTCAGAAAATCATTGGTATTTTAGCGAAAGCTGTATTGGCTAACGCTGGATTATCATTTGATGATGTAGACGGTGTTCCTGTGACGAATATTGTTGGTAACGCCAACGATTTCGCTGCAGGTAAGACAGATGCAGCATTCTTTGCAGTCGGTGCAGGTAAAGTGGACCAGGTGGCTGCGTCGGTTGGTGGGATCAGATTTCTTCCGGTCAACGAAGACGATGCCGCTGAGAAGCGGATGCAGAAGGTTGTTCCTCCGTCTTACGTGACGGTCACCAAGCCACGTAAAGGGCTCACCGGCGTAGATGTCGACACACCGCTGATGAGTTATGACTATCTGCTCTACGCGGGTAAGCATGTACCTGACTCTGCTGTAGAGGCATTACTTACCGCGATGGTTAAGAACCGCCAGGCGCTTGGTGAGGCTTACGGTCCTCTGACCAAGTTTGACCCAGCGAATATGGCAAAGAATATTGGACTGCCATACCATCCTGGTGCTGAGAAATTCTACAAAGCACAGGGCCTCCTTAAATAATCAAGTGAGATCCGTCGCGGAGAGCGTCAGCATCTCCGCGGTCTTGTAGGAGCAACCGATTCATGGCTCGACTGTCTACTGGCTTCGCCTTTCTGACCGGCCTGTCCGTCATCGTTTGGACCACAGATTTTCTCCGGGTAGTGTTTGGGCTGACATTTATGACTCAAGAGTTCGCGGTGTGGATTCTTGGTCTGACCCTGCTTTTGACCTATCTGTCCCGCGATTACCTTGGTGCCCGCGTCGAGATTCCTAGCAAATTGTCAGTGTGTTTGGGCGCTACTTCACTCACACTCTGCTGCTACCTATCACTCAGATACCGTGTAATGGCGGAGGAGCTTTATTATCACCTAGAAGAGGCCGCCATCGTTGGGATTATACTGATCCCTCTTGTCATTGAAGCACTCAGACGACTGGTCGGTTGGTCATTGGTTGTCATTGTCTTGGGCTTTTTGGCGTACGGTCTCCTCGGGTCGTATCTTCCTGAGCCGTTCGTCGCGAGGCCATGGGGAATGCCGGATCTTGCGGCTCATCTCGCTTGGGACACGACTGCCATGGTTGGGTTACCGCTCAACATCGGTGCGACCGTGGTCCTGCCCTTTATCCTGTTCGGTGTGGTGCTGTCGAAGGCCGGTGGTGGAGATTTCTTTTCTGATTTAGCTGTTGCTACGATGGGTGGCCTGAGAGGTGGGAGCTCAAAAATCGCGATCGTTGCCTCAGCATTTTTTGGAACGATCTCAGGTAGTGCTGTCTCAAACGTCGCCTCGACGGGTGTGATTTCGATCCCGTTGATGAAGCGTTCTGGGCTATCTGGTCGGTTGGCGGCCGCCACTGAGTGTGTTGCATCGACCGGCGGTCAGTTGATGCCGCCGGTGATGGGTGCGGCTGCCTTCTTGATGGCTGAAATCGCACAGATCTCATACCAAGAGGTCGCCTTGGCGGCGGTGCTCCCTGCTATCTTTTTTTTCGCGGCAGTATTTTTTCAGGTAGACGCAGACGCCATCCGCCTCCGTATCGAGCCAATCCCTGCAGCAGACAGAAAAAGGACGAGTTCTGTCTTAAAAGAAGGGTGGCATTTCATTCCGCCGTTCGTTGTTCTGATCTACACGCTATTTAGTCTCAACTGGACTCCCGAGTTGTCTGCGCTGTCGGCAGCCGGGACCACTCTGGTTCTTTCATGGTTCAGATCGTATGGCGGTATCAGGCTCGATGCTGAGGTGATTCTCGACTCAATTGTTACTGCAGGCCGTCAGTCCGTTGAGATTATCGTCATCGTAGCTGCGGCTGGGTTTGTGATCGGGATCCTGAACGCGACCGGTCTGGTATTTAATCTCGCACTGATCGTAATTAACCTTGCGGGCCAGGACATGATGATACTGCTCTGTATCACGGCTGCGATCAGTATTGTTTTGGGCATGGGCATGCCTACCGTCGCGGTGTATGTCTTATTGGCCACCTTGGTGGTGCCCGCTCTAGTGAAAACCGGGATCGAGCCAATCGCCGCGCATTTCTTTGTCCTGTACTTTGGGATGATGTCTATGATCACCCCACCAATAGCGATCGCGGCTTTTGCCGCTGCTTCCTTGGCCGAGGAGAAACCGCTTGAGGTCGCGGTCACGGGTATGCGCTACGCGTGGCTCGCCTATGTTATCCCGTTTGTGTTCGTGATCCGACCTGAGTTTTTGCTTGGTGTGTCGGGCGACTGGATCGAGATTGTGACAGTTATTAGTGCGGTTACCGTGATCCTGTTGACAATGGGGAGCGGGCTTTCGGGATTCGCGAGGGTCCGCTTGTCGTTGGCTCAGCGTGGATCTGTTTTGCTGGCCGGCGCCGCGTTATTCGTTGCTCTGATCAGCCAACAACATACACTTTGGATGATTGGAGTGGGGTTGGCCGTCTTGGGCTGGGTTTGGTTGCCTCGAGAAAGGGTTGAAGCTACCCATTCTGATTTAGCTGATAAGTAAAGTTTGGTTCAAGAGCCCCATTAATTCTGCTCTCACGAATCGCTGGCATGCACGCACTGTTACAATATGACGAGACAGCAGCTGTTTTTCCTTCTATAAAGGAGGTGTAACTTGACTTTAAACATCCACTTGCCTCGTATTTATCCAATCACAAGGCAAATATTTTTATTTGCCATGCTATCGATGTGCTCGGGATACGCCTTAACGGAATCTTCTCAAACAGTTCATCGATTCTATGACTCGGTTGTAGATATCTACGCAAAAGTTCCCGCCGAAGCCAGAACGGCTAATAGCCTCGGTCAAGAGAGATCCGGAACAGGAGTAGTAATTGATGGGGGATATATCCTCACCATCGGATATCTTGTTATTGAGGCGAGTGAGATAAAAGTTGGCTTGCCGAATGGTCAAATAGTCCCTGGGATGCTTGTGGGATATGACCACACGACCGGGTTTGGCCTATTGAAAAGCGTTGTTCCGATATCTGTCACGTCCCTGACGTTGGGAGACTCTGACAAGATTCAGGTAGATGAGAGTCTTCTCATTCTTCCCTCACCACAACAAGGATTCAGTTCTCTTGCTCAGATGGTCTCGAGACGGCCTTTTGCTGGTTGGTGGGAATATTACTTAGAAAATCCGATCTACACATTTCCAACCAATCAGGCGTGGGCCGGGGCGCCGTTACTAAACGCCGAAGGTAAAATCTTGGGGATCGGATCTCTATTCGTGGCTGATGCTGTTAGTCAAGGCATGATGTCACCAGGGAACCTATTTGTTCCCATCAATCTCTTAAAACCAATTCTTGCGGAGCTGACAGAGTTTGGTCGCCGGAAGACAAATGTAAAGCCCTACCTCGGTCTATCCTCTGACGACAGCAGTGGACAAGTGGTCATTACGCGGGTAAATCAGGGAAGTCCAGCAGTTCAAGCTGGAATTCTAGCTCAAGATATAATCACCCACGTCAACCAGATTCCGGTAACAACATTGAAAGATTTTTACGAGGCTTTGTGGGGTTCTGGGGAAAGTGGCTCAATCGTTTCGTTAGGAATTACCCGTGGGGATCAAGAAATCTCTCTCAGGGTTCAGACCGTCGATCGCATGGATTACTTTGTCAAACCCAAGTCATATTGAGCGGAATCCAGATTACAACAACAAGTCGTAGCTACTTTTCAACAAACTCCTGAGGCTATTGTTGTGGCAACCCGCTTCACTGGACAGACAGCTTAGTTTTTCTTTCTCTTCAAAATAAAAAGTAAACCTCCCTGGAGAGGGTGAACATAACTTTACTAAATGGTGAGATCCAGACCCGAATTTATCAATATATTCAGTTAGATTAATGGTTTATCGTTTAAGGTAAGAGCCTGATATGAGCCCACGATCCGAGATGTATTGGCTGAAAGGGTGCGAGTTTGATACATCTCTAGTAGTGAAGTTTTTTGATAAGGAATTGCTAGATGAGTCATGACGGGAAGGTTGCGGTTGTCACCGGTGCTGGCCGAAATATCGGTGAAGCGATCGCACACAGGCTGGCAGACGAGGGCGCGGCGATCGCTGTCGTGGACCTCGACCAGGGACGGGCTGATAAAGTCGTCTCGGATCTTACTCAGAGGGGTGTATCTGCGGCGGCATTTGTCTGTGACGTGTCGAGCCCGGAACAGATTGAAACCACGGTAGGCGATATCCATGCACACTATGGGCGGATCGATATCTTGGTGAATAATGTCGCCATCTCAGATAACAAGAATATATTGGATATCGATCTCGCGACTTGGCAGAGAACGCTTAACATTACACTGACAGCGCCGTTCTATTTCGCGAAGTGTGTCGCACATAAGATGGTCGAGGATCAAACGGCCGGGAACATCGTGAACGTATCCTCGACGACCGGATACTTCGGGCGGGGCAGGGCGATTGCCTATGCTGCAGCAAAGGGTGGTGTAGTGAACCTGACCCGGGCGATGGCGATCCAGTTGGCTGAATATAACATTCGCGTAAACAGTGTTGTACCTAACAAGATCGGCTCACCGGTCGGTAAAGACGAGTTTGACCCGAGCAGGCCGATCGTTAATCTTCGGAACCGTGCAGGTGTCCCAAATGACCTCGCTAACGCGGTGGCCTTCTTGGTCTCGGATCAGTCAGATTTTATCGTCGGTACGGACCTGTTTGTGGATGGTGGATGCTCCATAATTATGCCAGGCGGTAGCGGCTAATTTATCGCTAAAGCTGATTCCGATTTAATCGTGAGGTCTTTGTCTATCGATTAACCACCGCTTTCGACAAGATAAAGTCGATGGGCAGATTAATAACTACAGCCATTCCAAAAATTGTGATAAGTGACGCATACAGGGCTGGCACGTTGAACATGTTGTAGTATTCGATTTCAAGGATCACATTGGACCAAAGTCTCGAATTAAGAACGAATCGAACATTTTTATGGTACTTGCTCTCCACATTCCTGGCCGGGATGGGTTGGATGATTCAGTGGGTCGCCATTACGTGGATGATGGTCGAGATTGACGGCCGTCCAGAGATGGTCGGACTGGTCCAGACTTGCTTGTCTCTACCGGTGATATTCTTCGCGATGCCCGCGGGTGCGTTGTCCGATCTGTTCGGACGGAAGGCGGTCGTCGTTCCAGCACAGATGCTTATCGTTCTGGTTGTGCTGTTGCTTGTTTACCTAATCATAGATCAGTCACTTAACGTTCCCTGGCTTCTAGCTTTAGCTTTCGTTCTTGGTGGTGCGCGAGCGAGTGTTAGTCCGGCTTGGCAGAGCTACGTGTCCCACATCGTTCCAAAGCCAGCCCTCCGGAAGGCAGTGTCGCTCAACAGTGTTGGGTTTAACTTGGCACGTACACTAGGCCCAGCATTAGGCGGGCTCACACTAAGTGTCCTGGGTCCTGCGCTGACTCTTGTTCTCAGTGGTCTCTTATCCTCGTTCTTGCTCGGCGTCGGACGCAGGCTACCTAGACGTCGTGGCCGTAGGGTGAGACCCACACAGATATGGCGGTCGATCCTGGCCAGCGTTGTTTACGCTTGGAATGATCATGTCCTGAGGGACGCGTACGTCACGGCGAGTCTGTTTAACTTCTCGGGTATCGTGATTATCTCCCTGATGCCGTTTCTTGCGGCCAGCCTCCTTGAGGCTGGGTCCACGGGATATGGGCTACTCATGGGAGTGTTCGGTGCCGGCGCCATTTTTGGCGCCTTCGTGCAGACCAAGTTCGCGCTTCAGGTCGATCTGGGTGTCTACATCAAGCGTCTGTTCAGGGTGTTCGCGTTATCCCTATCGGTTATGTTCTTGGTCGACTCGGTTGTCACTACTGTGGTGGGTATTTTCGTCAGCGGTTCTTGCTGGCTGATGCTCCACTCGTCTCTGAGCGCACTGATCCAGACACACTCAAAGGAGCGCTACCGGAGCCGTTGCCAGGCGCTTTTTCAGTTCATGATTTTTGGGGGTAACGGGATCGGTGCGTTGGTTTGGGGTATCGTTGCAGGATCGTTTACGGTGACCGCAGCGTTTGGTGTCAGCGCGTTGACGATCTTTGTGGGATCGTTTTACGTCTTCTACTCCACAAACCGGGCTCGCAAGAGCCCGCCATCCGCTCAGATCTCGAGCGCCCTGGAGAACGGTAGCCCCGAGTAGTTATCTGCGAAGTGCTGCTGCAGCCCGGGCGATTTCAGGAAGTGTTCCAACTCGGCCTTTAGCATCCGCTGTTCGAACCTATCGCAACCGAGCTGGCTGTGGAGCAGACGCGTGCACCACCAGCTAAACCGTACGGTCTGTCCGGCCCGCTGGCCAGCAAGTTCTGAGTAGTCTTTCAGGCCAAGCTCCGAGCCACGGTTATAGAACTCGTTTAGGCATGAACCCAGGCAGACCGCATCGGCGATCGCCAGGTTGAGGCCCTTCGCACCGGTGGGTGGTACGATGTGTGCTGAGTCTCCGACCAAGAAGCACCGGCCGAGCCGCATCTGGCTGGACAGGTAAGACCGGAGGGGGGTCTTACCCTTGTCGGTGATCTTTCCGCGGTTCTGGGGCAGCCCGATCCGCTCGTCCAGCTCGTCCCATATTCTCTCGTCGTGCCAGTCTTCGAGTTGCTCTTCGTTTCCTATCTCAAGGTATAGGCGGCTGATCGTATTCGAGCGCATTGATTGAAGCGCGAACCCGTCGTCGTGTCTCGCGTAGATCACGACCTCGTTCATCGGCGGGGCCTCAGCCAGGATTCCGAGCCAAGACGACGGGAACTCGTAGGACCAGCTGTCGACCTTGGCGGCTTCAAAGTGCCTCCGTCCGACGCCCCTGAAACCGTCACAGAATGCGACGAACTCACACCCGATGGTTTTTTCGTTGTGTTGATCGTCGGCGATGGTGACCATGACGCTGGACCCGTTGGGTTCGTCGACCCTGACGACCTCTTGTCCGGTTAGGGGAAGTGTGCCGTTCGTCTCGTGGTGGTTGAACAGGTCCTTGACGATTTCGGTCTGGGCATAGGCGTAGACCTTCCTCCCATCGGTGAGATCTTCGACGTTGATGTTGTGGAGTGTCCCACCGGAGGCAATGTCGATTCCCTCATGCGGGATGGCTTGGGTGGCCAGACGTTTACCGACGCCGGTCAAGTTCAGAACATCAAAGGTACCTTGCTCAAGGATGCCGGCGCGCTGACGCTTCTCGCAGTATTCTCGTGACTGCTGCTCGACGACCAGGTTATCTATCCCGTGGATCTGTAACAGGTGGGACAAGAACAGCCCTGCAGGTCCCGCCCCGACGATCAGGACGCGCGTCTTGAGGTCACTCAGATCACTCGTCATGCCAACTAGTCGTCGTGGAGCCGCTTAGCGCGACCCTTGAAGTCGGACAGTGGGGGCATTAGGTACCTCCTCAGCGAGTCGCGGGACGGTGGGGGCGCGTCCGCGATCGGTCTGTCACCAGCGATCGTGACACGCTCCATCAGACGTCGAGACGGGTAGTAGTCGTGGAGAGCCGAGTGCTGAACGTGGCGGTTATCCCAAATGATGACCATATTCGGCTCCCAACGGTGTCTGTACTGGTACTCGTGCCTCAATGTCTTCCCGTACAACATCTTCAGGATCATGTCGCTTTCGTCGTCTGCCATGTCCTTGATCCTCAGTGTGAACTGGGGATTCACGAAGATCGCTTTCTTTTTCGTAATGGGGTGCACACGGACCACGGGGTGGGTTACCGGTGGGTACAGGTCCTCGTAGTAGCGAAGCTTGGTTTTGCCCTCTTTCGAGTCATCGAACAGGCCCCTGAACGGCTTGAAGTCGTGGACCGCTTCTAGGCCAGATAGGAAGCTCTGCCAGCGGTCAGATAAGCCCTCCCAGACTGCGCTCATCGAGCAGAATGCCGTATCACCTCCGTGCTCGGGGGTGATTTTTGAGCACAGCGCGGTCCCCATTGGTGGGCACTCTCGGAACGTCTCGTCCGTGTGCCAAATATCTGTCGGCGCCGGGGGGTTACCCTCCTTGTTGTCGTAGACGATCAGCTCTGGTGACTCTTCGGTGCTGGTCGAGAACGGATGCACCGTCAGGTTCCCGAACAGGCGTCCGAAACGTTTCAGGTCGTCCGACGAGATCTGCTGGTCCGGGAAAACGAGGACACCATGCTCTGCATGCGCCTCCTTCAATATGGCTGCAGCTGACTCGGGTAATGGTTTTGAGAGGTCGATATTGGAGACCTTGGCCCCTAGGAATACGCCAACACGTCGGATGATTGGATCAGTTGATTTGTTGTCTGTCATGGTGCTCGCATCCCTAAATTAGAAGCCGTCGGTTTTCTCGGTGCTGATGTCCAGTAAAACAGACCGACCGCTATCAATCGTCTCCATCGCCCAGTCTAGGGCGCCCTCGATCTCGGTGACCATGTTTACCTGTCGAGCGGCCACGGAGCAAGCCTCGGCGACCGCCGAGAACGGCAACTGGGGCGAGAGGTCGGTCAACACCGGCGACTCGTTCCGTGCAGCCGAGCCGTCGGGGTACATGTTATATGCCGCGCGTCGCGTTGCGTTCCATGCGGCGTTGTTTAGCACGATGATCAGTATCGGTACGTGGAGCGTGTTCATGGTGTGGAAACACGAGAGCGGGTTCGCGAACAGGAACGATCCGTCCCCGATACAAGCGATGACACGTTTTGAGGGACAGGCTAGCTTAGCTCCGATCGCGGCGGGTACTCCCCAGCCGAGCCCCCCGGAGAATGGTGGCGTGTACCACTGGTTCGCGAAACGTGGACTGGCGAAGTCCTGTGGCGGACCCAGCTCGGAGAACACGACAGTATCCTCTGTCAGGTGCCGGCGTAACCGGTCACCGAGCAGCGCAGGAGACAATATATTGGCGCTTCCGTGGCGGTCTATTACGCTGAACCGGTTTTCGCTTCGTGACTCACGCTCGGTCTGAATCCACCTGAGCCGGTCCTCGATCATGGTGTCGGCGGTCTCGAGCGATGACTCGATCAGGCTGACCGTCTGTGCCGGGTCACCGGCAACGAACTCTGTCGCCATATGGCTCCGGCTCGGTAGGTTAGACCACAGTGGGTCGTGTCCTATATGAAAGATGTGAGATGCCTCGAGACTTTCGAACCGCTGTATCCACGGGCACGGTGATTCGACCACAAGGATAACGTCGGCGGACGAGATGATTTTGTTGGACTGATAACCGAGGTGGTAGGGGGCCTCACTGTCACACACGTTCCTGAGCGCGAAGGGCTCAATGACCGCGATCCCGTGATGCCTCGCTAGCCGGTCGACCGCTGCAGCAAGCTCACCACTTGGGTCAGTTTTCTGGATAATAATCAGCGGGCGTTTCGCGCGCTCGAGTGCCTCCGTCAGGCCTCCTGGAAGCGAGGCAGCTGTTCTCGATTGTGTCCTCGCGATCGGGAGCCTGGAATCTCGGTGGCCCGGGACCGGTCCCGCGAGTGTCTCCCTCGGCAGCGACAGCATTGTCGGGCCTTGGGGGTGTTGCCTAGACAGGTGGACCATCCGGTCGACCAGGTCCACGATCTGCTCCGGATGTCTAAGCTCGGAGTCCCACTTCAAGAACTGCCTACAGATACCGTTCTGGTCAAACACGTCTTGCCCGGACTGTTGAGGTGTCATGCGCGCGCCGTCCTCGGAAAATTCAGTGATAGGGGTTTTCCCAGCGAAAACGAGGACAGGGATATTGTCGCTCTGCTGGTTGATGACACCCATCAGCGCGTTTGCGAGACCGACATGGACGTGGACCATGATCGCCTGAGTGTCCCCGGTGACCAGGTAGGCACCGTGCGCCATCCCGACCGCGACGGTCTCGTGGGTGATTGTCAGAAGCTCTGGGAACCCTCTTCGTTCCTCATTGGAGGCGGACTCATAGGCCTCGATGATCGGAGCGAAGTCAGTCCCCGAGTTACAATACATGCGATCCACGCCGTGCTGTTTTAGTCTGGTGAGGAAAGCCCATGCCGCGCTGTCTCTGATGTCGGTCACGCGCATATCACCCTAGACAGTAGATCGGGAGGGAAATCATCATCGGAGCCCTTGGCCGCGACGAAGTGATCAGGACGTACCAAGATCCAGTCGGCCTCCCAGCGACTGAATGCCTCCTCGTCAGCTTTGAGGAGCTTCAAGGGAAGTGTGTTCCCGTTGGCTCGGTCCTGGATTTCTTGAAGGTTCGTTTCTTCTTTATGTATTAAAACAAAGTCGTGTCCAAGCGTTGCCTGAAAATTCGTGTGATTTGTTGGCGGCGACAGGTGGTGGCCCGGTCTCGCGACCGAAGAGTGCTCACCAACCGCGGATGGAGCGGCGTTGGCTGGGTCGGTATCGATAATGCTGCGGGAGCCTCTGTAGTTGGGTTCGTACTGGGTCACCGTGAGGTTGTTCGTGGTCCGGCTATTCCACGCGTCCTCGAACGCTGGATCCTGCTCGTTACCATCCCACTGGTCCAGGAACTGCTTGTCGTCCTCGATGAGGTACTCGATGAAGTGCTTCGAGGTCGATCGAAAGACTGGCTGTCTCTCGTCGGTGTAGCTCTGAAGGAGATTCTCTGATGCGATACCTTTCAGCACGTAGGACAACTTCCAGCCCAAGTTTCTCGCGTCCTCGAACCCCGTATTGATCCCGTAACCGCCGTAGGGAGGATGGCTGTGGGCCGCGTCGCCAGCGATCAGGATCCTACCGCTCTGGTAGGAGTCAGCGACAGCAAACCGGAGGTCCCAGAACCCGACGTAGCTGATCTCCAGTTTAAACTTGGTACCGACGGTCTCGTGGAGATAGCCGGGGAAGTCGAAGCTGTCTTTGGTTGCGTCCTGCGGCACCGGTGCGTGGAAGAACCACTCACCATCAGAATTCACTCGCCCCACAAACTTCCAGTAGCCCTCGAGCTTAGGGTCGAGAGCGTTGTAGAATGCGCTGAAGGGCAGCCCACTCAGGAGTTGGTCGAGCTCAGGTGACCGGAACACGACTAGCGCCATTTTCCTGTCATGGTCATTCATCGTTTGGCTAATGTTAGCCGATCTGCGGATCACCGAATGGCTTCCATCACACCCGACCAGGAACCGTGCCCTGAGTTCGTTCACTGAGTCGGTCTCCCGGTCACGAACACGGATCCTAGCGAGACTGTCTTCGGTTGAGCAACCGACCGCCTCGTGGTTGGACATCCAGCGAATATTCGATAGCTCGGACGCACGCTCCCTGAGCGCGTTCTCTGTGACGTACTGTGGGAGTCGCTCCACGTCCTCGTAATAAAACGATCGGACACTTTCCCGGTTGAGCCAACCGTAGTGGTAGCCGCTCAGCAGGCTTTTGTAGCAGTTGAGTCCGCCGTTGCCTGTGCTCCGTGATGTCGGTCGTTTTGATCGAGCGATCCGGTCAGCACCCCAAGCCGCGAGGTGTTCCATGGTCCGTGAAGTCAGATTCTGTCCTTTCGGTACCAGCTGTGGCTGGGAGTATTTCTCTACAACCAGCACGTCATGACCGCGCTGCGCGAGGTCGATCGCCAACCCGACGCCGACCGGTCCGCCGCCGGCGATAATGATCTCTGAGTCTAGCTCTACCATTGTTTGCTTTCGGTATAGATGTGTTTAGTTTCAAGGAACGGGCCGAGACCCTCGACGCCATGCAACCGCCCTAGACCCGAGTCCCTGTAGCCACCAGTCTCGGCCTCGACCATCAGGCGGTTGTGGCAGTTGATCCAGACTGTACCCGCCTTAATTTTCCGCGCCGCCAGCTGTGCGACCCGATGGGTATCTGTGTAGACCGACGCAGACAAACCATAACGAGTCGCGTTTGCTCGTGCTATTGCCTCCTCCGGGTCGTCGAACCGTTCTAGGACGATGAAAGGGGAGAATAACTCGTTCTGGATCAGAGGATGACTGAGGTCGTCGATCTCGGCAAGCGTGGGGGACACGTAGCAGCCGGTACCGTAGGCCCCACCAGACAGCTTTTCGCCCCCGACCAAGACTGATCCATCACGACCAGCCGCATCCACGTAGCTGATGTATCTGTCAGCCGCCGCCCCATTGATCAGCGGTCCGAGGTTTGCTGACTCATCCAGAGCGTGGCCTACCGTCAAGACCTCGAGTCTCTTAACAAGCGTGTCCCTGACCTGCTTATACGACGAGGAGTGAACGATGACGCGGCCAATCGCTGTACACATCTGTCCCGAGTGCGCCATTGATCCCCGCACGATCTCACTCACAGCGTTCTCAATATCTGCGCCAGGGAAGATGACCGCGGGAGACTTGCCTCCTAGCTCGAGTGAGAGTCGTTTCAGTGACGAGGACGAGGCCTCCATAATCAGCTTGCCTGTCTGTGACGAGCCGGTGTAGCTGATTACGTCAATCTCTGGGTTGGTCACGAGTTCCTTGGAGATCGAGACCCCGCCGTCGTTGATCGAGTTAATGGCTCCCGGTACGAGTGAGGGGCAGTTCGCTATGCAACTCATTAGAATACCGTGGGTTCCGGCTGACTCGTGGGCTGGCTTGATCACCGAGGTACATCCCGCCGCAACCGCCGGTGCGAGTGACCTGATCAGGAGCGTCGCCGGCGCGTTCCACGGAACGATGATCGCCGCGACACCGATCGGCTCACGAGTGAACAGCGACTGCTGTCCCTCATCGAACTCTGCGGTTCGTCCGAAGGTTGCGCGTGCCAGACCAGCGTAGTAGACGCACTCGTTGATCGCGGCCTGGACCTCGTGCCTGACCTGAGTGATGACCTTCCCGCTCTCGAGGGCGATCTTGACGGATAGCTCCTCTTTGACGGCCGATATTTGATCGGCGAGCTCGAGCAAGAACTGGGCCCTGAGTCTCGATCTTGACCGCCAGGCGTCTGACTCGAAGCATCGCCGCGCAGATAAGGTAGCGAGACTGAGTATCTTGGAGTCGCTCCGGTGATACTCGGTGACTGTTTCTCCATCACTTGGGCTTATATTTGTAACTGACTCGCCAGAATAGATCCACTGGCCGTCGATGTAGTGCCCCACAGTCATTTTTTGTCTCCGTTTATCTACTTTGAGCAGTGTAAAAAATCAGAACAGTTGAGGCCATGTTTAATCAGAGGTTAGATACATTTATACCTCAGACAGACTTCGTATAGCGTCACTGACTGGTTAATAGTGCTGGGCCGCTTATCATGGGCCGGTAAGCACATCACCAACATGCCCACGATAAGGAGACATACTTGAACGTCTCAACTGCAAGGAACTCACTGCCATTTCTAACGATTTGTTGGTTATTTTTTGTGCTTGGATGCACGTGCTTTGGGGGTATGTGGGCTGCCATGGACCGCTTGCAGAAGGAGCTGGTCGAGCGTAGGAGGCTGCTTAGCATTGAGGACCAGCGGTCGTTGATGTTGGCGGCCGCTATGATCCCGGCACCCAAGTTTCTTGCGTTTGCAGCGATGGTGGGGTACCGGATCGGTGGGATACTCGGCGCCATCGGCTCTTCGATCGCTATCCTGCTACCCGGTACGATCCTAGTTTTGGCTGCGTGTGTGTTGACCGTTGTCGCGTCAGAGAATCCCGTTCTCTTAACGATCCAGCACTACGTTGGGCTAGGTGTCGTCGGACTGCTCGCAGGGAACGCTGTAAGGATGTTCGTCGGAGACGGAGTAAACAGACGATCGGCTTTGTTTGGGTTGATGATCAGCGTCGGGATACCTCTCTACGTGATTGCGTTCGAGGGCCCACTCATCGTAGCGGCCTGTGTTGGGCTTGCGGTCGGCTCGATTTTGATTCGTGGCGATGATAAGAGGGGAGCGGTCAATGTCGAGTGACTCGTCTATCCTGGTCGAGATCCTTGCGGTCATCGCGTTCAGTACGTTGTTTTCGCTCGGCGGTGGGAATGGCCAGCTTGCGATTATTCAGGACCACTGGGTAGACCCCGGCCTCTTGAGTCCAGCACTTTTCGCGTGGGCCTACGCGATCGGAAACTTCGTTCCTGGCCCGAAGTGTAGCTTCGTGGCGGGCATCGGTTATTTCTTGGCTGGTTTTCCCGGCGCTATAGCTTGCCTGATCGGTATCTCCATCCCGACCGTTTTTGGTGCGTCTTTGGCCGCACACTGGCACGATAACCTGAAACAATACGTTGCTTTATTCATGCCGGCGTCCGGATTCGTCATCGCCGGGATGATGTTGACCGCGGGCACAGGGCTCGCTCGGAATATTTCTATTGATCCACTGGAGTATGTGTTGGTTGGGTTAGTCGTATTAGGGGTATGGCTCAAGCGGTGGGACCCCGGTGTTGTCGTCCTGGGATCCGCTGGGTTGGGTGTGTTGGTCTATGTTTCAAGCTGAAGGCCTCAGACGTTGCTGTGTATCCAAGATTTTACGGAGAGATAGGATCGATATGAGTGGCCTGAACCTGTTTCGATTACTCTTGATCGATAACAAAACAAAACGAGAGATCAACAGTCATGAGTGAAGGTAGTTATCAGGTTTTCAAATACGAGAAGCCATCCGATATGCCGGGTGGGAAAGCGATCGTTCAGCTCGCTGGCAGCGACATTATTCGCGGACGAGTGCAAGTCGTGCGTGAGGGTGGTGAGAACAATCTCCATTCGCATCGTGGCATGGATGGTTTCTGGATGGTGCTTGCCGGTCGGGTGAGATTTTACGGTCCGGGCGACGTCGTTATTGGTGAGTTTGGGAAGTACGAAGGGATACTGATCCCACGTGGCGAGCAGTATTGGTTTGAGAGCGCCTCGGATCATGAGGAGCTTGAGATACTCCAGATGGCTGCATTCGAGAAGGGCACCAAGGTTGAGCGAGTGGACGCAGAGGCTCAGAAGCTGAAGGTTGGCTCGGTTGAGGTCAGAGAGGTAACCGAGACGCGCTAACAAATGGACTGAAAAAGGAGGTACTGAATGGAGATAAAGCTGGCGATCGACCGGTACGACCGGCATTTTCCGTTTTTTGATGGGTCCTTATCCCATTCTTTTGACTTCGATATCAAATCGTTCCAGGTCGGGCAGAGCGCAATGTTGCAGCATGGTACCGATCGGCATGAGCTGTTCCTCGACGGTCAGTTTGACGTTGCTGAATTTTCAATGTCGTCGTTCCTGGCTGCGAAGACACGGGGTTATCCCATTGTGGGTATTCCGGTGTTTCCAAGGCGGTTGTTCAGTACCAGTCAGATGTGGGTTAAACAAGACTCAGATATGACCGAGCCCAAGCACTTGATTGGTAAGAATGTCGCATTGAGTGCATTTCAGACAACCTTGTCACTACTCGCCAAGGGCGATCTTGAGTTTCACTATAAGGTTCCGTGGCGGTCGATCAATTGGAAGCTGACTACGAAGGAAAAGATTCCACTTGAGCATGGGCCCGATGTGAGCGTCGAGTTCATTGGGGAACGGGATCGCTTGGGTGATCGGCTTCATTCGGGTGAAATCGATGCGTTTTTCTTGCCGCACCCACCTGCCAATGTGATGAATGGAGAGATCCCCGCGAGACGGCTCTTCCTCGACCCTGAAACTGAGGAGAAACGCTACTTTGACGAGGTTGGATCGTTCCCGATCATGCATGTCATAGCGATCCAGGAGTCATTGGTCAGTCAAAATCCTGATCTGCCGTTACAACTGATGGAGATTTTTCACTCTGCGTTTGATATTGCCGAGGGCTACTATGCTGATCCGAACTGGTCAATGTTACCTGGGGCTCGACACCAGTTTGAGAGGGATCGTGAACGGTTCCAGGGTGGCGCTTGGCCACGCGGTTTTGCTGCAAACCGGTCGAACATAGACAGGCTTATGCGTTATGCGGTCGATCAAGGAATCGGCGCAGAGTACTTACCCCCAGAAGCGCTCTTTGCCAGCGCTACTTTAGGGGCCTAGCGATGAAACTGATCAATAACGATGAGGTCAGCCAAGTCCTCACGATGGCAGACTGTATCCGAGTCCAGGAAGAGGCATTCCGAGGTATGGTTGAGTATGGCGCCGTGCACCGGCCAAGGGTCGATCTGTACTATCCAGCGGAGGATCGCGACAGTTATTTCCGCTGGGGTTCGATGGAAGGTGCGAGTTCAGAATACTTCGCGATCCGAATGAAGTCAGACATCGTCAGTTGGCCCAAGTCCGATGACGGTGGGTGGACTGAGGAGAAACATTGTATCGAGCCGGGCACCTACTGTGGGTTGATTTTTCTATTGTCCACTAAAAACGGTGAACCGTTAGCGCTGATCAATGATGGGATCTTGCAACATTTTCGGGTCGGAGGCGGCGCGGGTATTGGCGCGAAGTACCTGTCCCGAGAGGATTCAGAGGTCATCGGTTTGATCGGTTCGGGTGGCATGGCAAGGACTTTTTTGGAGGCGTTCTGTTGCGTGAGATCCATAAAAGAGTGCCGAGTGTACAGCCCAACGAACGGCCACAAAGAGGCCTTCGCGGAGGAAATGTCTGCCAAGCTCGGGATCGAGGTCATACCGGTGTCGAATCCCCGTGAAGCGATCGCTGGTGCGGATATTGTATCGTCTGCGACTGACAGCATGGTCCCGGTTTATGACGCAGCTTGGCTCGAGCCGGGTCAGCACGTGACCAATCTTGGGCGGCGGGAGATGCCTGAAGAGGCTATCTCGAGGTTTGACGTTGTCGTTCGGCAGGGTGTTGCGGGTCTTCAGATGAAGCAGAGTGATATTTTTCAGGCTGAACGAGGACATTCGCCTGCGGCTTTTATCGGGGGTACTCCGGAGCAGCAGCATGTAATACCAGCAAAGAATCCGTCGCCAGGATTTGGAGGCGACAGTCCAGATTTTATGGATCGTGGAAGAGGCGGCGACAAGCCAGAGTTTAGGGATCTCGTCACCGGTAAGTGCGAGGGGCGGACTTATAGAGATCAGATTACATTTTATCGGAATGTTGGAAATCAGGGGCTGCAGTTCTCGTCAGTCGGCGGTTTGGTTTATGAAAAAATTTTAGAAAATGAGATGGGTCGAGACATCCCGACAGATTGGCTTCTACAAGATATTAGGGACTAGCTGGGATGAACTTGAGTGCACGAGTCGAGGCAGTATCAGTCAACATCGATCATGGTTTTTCAAAAGCAAATATGGACGTGATTCGCGTAATCCGCGGATATGGGGTCGAGGCTGATGCTCATTTTGGTACTAAAGTCCAACACCTTCATCTGATTAAAAAGGATCCGACCAGACCCAATCTTCGCCAAGTGCACTTAATCGCGTTCGAGAGGATCAACGAGTGGAACACCCTGGGCCATCCTGTTCGGTGTGGGTCCTTGGGTGAGAATATTACCACCAGCGGAGTTGATCTTGAGCACCTGCCGGCGGGCACACGGATCCGGTTTCAGAGCGGCGCTGAGATCTTACTGACCGGTTTACGAAAGCCATGCCACCAAGTCGATAAGTTCTCGGCCGGGCTGTTGAAGCTGACTGTATCTGGTACGGAAGATACCGAGATTCCCTACAGGATTGGTGTGATGGGTATTGTGTTAGAAACTGGTGAAGTACGAAAGGGTGAAGAAATTCAACTGCATCTCCCGGCAGAACCATATAAAGCTATGGAAAAGGTCTAGCCTTTAAGGCAGTACATGACAAGACCGATGTTGTTTCTATCTTGTTTTTTGTTGGGACTCATGAACTTTGGCGGCGGCCCACTATGGATTTAGGTTGAACCTAAAGAGTTCTGCGGGATTATGGAACAATAGTTTTTTGTGATGCTCAGATGGAACCCAATCTAATGCTATATCTAGAAGATCCATATCATTGGGATAGTCTTTTTGTGATTTCGCACTGTTATGGGGCCAGTTTGTTCCCCATATAATGCGCTCAGGTGCGTAATTAGCAATCACTCGAGCAATAAAGCCGTTGCTCTTAGGAATTTTGGATTACCACTATGTTTACTGCTCGTTTCTCTCTCATTTTCTTAAGTCTTCTATTGCTCTCCGGTCCTGTAGCAGCAGAGCTGGTAGAAATTCATTTGATTGATCTATTAGATGAGGACAGAGGATATTGCTTGGACATTAAGGGTTTTAAATCAAAAGCGAAAATTGAGAGGGGTCTGCAAGCGCATACCTGTTATTCCTACCAAGGAAACATTGCTGTTGACCAAGCGTTTGACTCATTTGTGTTTGGGAAGAATCGACTGTACCTACCAGCCTTTGATGTTTGCGTTAGAGCAGAATTAATGGGACTTACAGGATCTTTGAAGTTACAAGAATGCATGCAAGAGAAGTTGCAAAAGTTTGGGTGGGACAAAAAAGGCAGAATTTACCTAATTGAAAACCCAAGTTTATGTATCACTGCAGCGCGAGGTGAGGCCCGAAGGGGAGGCGGCGGTTCCCCACGCCATCTGATAAGAAATATTTCAATGGAGCAGTGCAGCGAACTTCTGAAACCTTTTCAGCAGTGGGGATTTAGAACAATAAGCAGTTAGAGTAGTCCCGTCAGTGCAGATTCGAAAGTTTTACGACCTGACCGTACTTGTGTTGGATATCGTATAGGTTAACCGCGTGGCTAACTGGATTCTGGTCAAATACGCAGTTTTCTATGACACAAACCTGATAACCCAATGAGAACGACTCAACAACACTGGCTCGGACGCAACCACTCGTACTCTCTCCCACGATGAACAAACTATCGACATCCAGTCTTTTAAGGTGATCGTGTAGTTCTGTCTTGAAAAATACGCTGGCCTTAAGTTTTTTGACCAGTTCGTCGGTCGCTCTAAAGTCGATCGCTGGATAGATCTCGTAGTCTTCTGACTTCGGCCTGTTTCTCGGACGATGTGTCGCATTTCCGCTTTGTTGAGATCGCTCGAAATCTTTGGTCGAAAAAAAGATTGGTAAGTCTCTGCTTCTGAAAAGATTTATCGTTCTATTGATTGGCTCAATAGCCCGGTACGCGTGCTCACCGCAGCTTGCAGGGAATTGATTAATCAGCTCGCTGACTGGCTTGTTGCCGCCCTGATAAACTAAGTTGTAGAGATCTACAACGATCAGCGCAGATTTTTCGGTGATCTGAGGCGGATTAGATTGTCTGGCGACCCGAGAACGGAACGGCTCGTCTACATATCGGTCCCAGACTCTTTTCTCAGCCGGCTTTCGGTTCGATTCAGACATTTGATGGCCTATTTCGCTTTGATTTTGTTATCAATCCATAAGCAATGGGTCCGAGCATTGTGATAATCAGCGATCTGAAGACGTGGAGAACCATTACTACCGCTAAGTTAGCGTCCAAAGCGATCGCGATGAGTGCAATCTCAGCCTGCCCACCTGGCGCGAGGCCCAATATGATCGAGGTGAGGTCAATATCAGTAAAATGATCGAGAAGAACGGCCATCGCTCCCCAGACTGGCACAAAAAGAAGCAGCAAGACAAACACTTGTTTCAGGATCTCGATGACTTCTTTTTTCGAGACGCCCTTAAAGCGGGATGCGATGCTCCATCCTAAGAAGTACTGGCCGAGTATCAGGACGATATCGGTGAGCCTGAGCTGGACATCAAATACTAGATTAATGATCAGACTAGTGAAGAGTGGTGCCATGAATGAATGAGCTGGTATTTTGAGGTACTTGCCTCCCCAAACGGACACAACCATGGTCAGGAATACCAATGGCTGAATGGTCCAACTGACTTCACCGAAACTCAGGGATCCGGTTGTAACGCCGGCAAAAAAATAACTTACAACGGATGCCCCACATACAAGACAGAAGATTCTAAGCGAATGCGATAAAGCGACCTTGGGAATGTTTGCCCCAAAAGCTTCTGCACTGGCGATCATTTCGCTCATTCCTCCAGGGAACGCAGCAAACCAAGCCGATGGTCGGTCCCACTTACAGAAATGGCGAAGCCAAAGGAACCCAATCCCACCGCCGAGTGCGACATAAATAAATAATCCGACGCCTAGGTCGGGGTGATCGAGCATCCAATCAATGTGGTCATGTGTGATGCTGGCTCCGATCGCGACACCCAGCAATCCTCGACCACAATCACCAAAAAAGTAGTCAGTTCCGATCGGCTGGCTGCGGGTGGCTAGAATCAGCCCGATTGTGGCCGGACCGAGTAGCCACGCTAGCGGCAGGTCCAAAAGTAACCAAATAGATGCGCCAGCCAGCATCTTGGCGTGATCGCTAATCATGCTGTACTTATCGGACATTTGTTGAGCCTTTAAAAAAATAAAAGGCGCACCCGCGGGACGGGCACGCCCTGTGTTAGGCGGACTTACTTACAGTCGACCTTTGAGGCTTCGTTCTCGGCGTTACCTGGGTTGTACTCGATCGTGCAGTCCAAACCAGCCTTTAACTTGCTTCGCTTAGACTCCTTGCCGCCAATAGTGATCTTGGTGCGGCTCTTGGAGATCGCAGACGCTACTTGAGCGCCCTTGCCCTGGAACTTGATCAGCTTACCCTTATCCTCAACTGCGTCTAGCTTGGCGGTGACCTTGGTGGAGGGTGTCTCAGAGAATTTCGCGATGACCTCGTCTGAGGCTGCCAGAATATCCTTATAGAGGGTCGCTAGTTCGTCCGCGGGCATGAAGTCGATAGGACGGTCTGCTTTCTTGGCCTCGGCCAGTAGTTCAGGGTCTGACAACGCCTTAGCGAATGCGTCCTGCAGGATCTTCACTCGGTCAGCGGGTACGTTAGGTGTCGTCGCGAACGGACGGCCCGCGGCTAGCGGTGCTACCGCTACAGCCAGTGTTGGTTTTTGGTTATCCGGCATGAAGCTCGCAAGCTGCTCGAGATCAGGGCGTGACGGCACCTTGCCCAGCAGACCGACAACCTTTAGACCCTCTGACTCAGCCTGTTCCGCAATACTGCCGAAGCTACCAGCGGTACCCTGGACCTCTCCGCGGATAATAGCCAGTAGCTTCTCTTGCGTGCCGACGTAACCCGAGATCAGTTTCACGGGCATCCCTGCGTTCTGCAGGAGCTCGGTGTAGGTGTAGGAGTCGGATCCCGGACCGGTTGCGCTGAACTTTTGCTCCTCGGAGAGCCCCTTGAGCTCGCTGAGGCTGTTGAACGGTGCGTCCTTGGCCGCCACATAGGCGTAGGCCTCACCCGTGGCGCTACCCAACAGGTTCCACTTCGTAACGTCGTACGCGACACCTTCCTTACCCACACGCTGCGTGAAGGCCGCACCGCGGTCGAAGATCGCGAGCACGGTACCGTCCTGATCGGCCTGCGAGTCTAGGTAGTTCGCCGCGACGATACCACCCGCGCCAGGCATGTTCTGGACGATCACGTTTGGATTGCCCGGGATGTGTTTTCCGATATGGTTAGCCACCAAGCGGCCATAGGTATCATATCCACCGCCGGGGCCAGAACGAACCACGATGGTTATCGTCTTACCCTTGTAAAAGTCACCGTGTGAGCCGGCGTTTGCGACCTGTGACATTATTGCGGCCTGGCCGACCAAACCGGCGACTACCGCTGCTCCTATTAGTTTCTTAAATTGCATGGCTACGTTTCCTCTCTCGTTATTATGTTTACCCGCCAAACAGCATCGTGGTCAGGATTCCCCTCGGCAGAGGGAGCACCAAACCTTTTTGAAACCCCCAGTAGAGGATCATCAAAACCATTAAACTCAGAAAAATTGATAATTTAAAGGGTTCCCGGTTCGCTAACAGGTAAATAAGTACCATCAGCGGAAGCCCGATAAGAAATCCCAAAAGATGGGCGCTAGCGATCAGGCACGCGAACCATAGAAAGAAGTATCTCACGCGACGGAATGCGTCGACAGAGACCTCGCTCTCAGACACGGCGAGGTCTCCACTTGATTCCTCAGCCTGCGATTTTTTCTCATTACCTTTTTTGTATTCAAGATAGAGCGCCAGAAGCGTCAGAGGCAAGGCGAGGCTTGACGCGAGTACTGGGAGCATGCTCGCTCGAAAAGGCATATCCAGACCAGATAGAAGCGTGTAGGTGAATAGTGCCAGAAAGCTCAACCCAAGGAGGGTTCGGCTGATCGTGAGGCTCATACGTTAGCCTCCTTTTGTTTCCCGAACAGTTTTTTCAGTGTCGGCCACCCCATTATTAGTATCAGGAGTATCAGTAATGAGCCCGTGATGGGTCGAAGAACAAACTCCCACTCGTATAACTGATACGAAGTCCACAGGTGCCGCTCAGCCTCGGGTCCTAGCACCAAGCCTAAGAGCAACGGTGGGCGAGGCCAACCGTGCAGCCGTAACCAGTAACCGAACACACCAAACGTCGCCATCACGATGATATCGCCGAAGTTGTTTGAATTAGCAAATGCGCCAACGACCGAAAGAGCGCAAATTACTGGGACCAAGAGTGTCGGTCTTACTTGGGTAGCTTTAGCGAGAGGCTTGATAAAAATAATACAGAGGAGCGATGTGATGACGCTGGCGATGATCAGAAGCCAGATGAAGGAGAATGTGACATCCAGCTGTGTCGTCAGGATCTCTTTTCCTGGCTTTACACCAACAATCAACAGACCTCCGAAAACGAGAGCTAACGTTGATGAACCGGGTATTCCAAACGCCAGTGTTGGGATCAATGAACCGCCCTCTTTAGCGTTAGTCGCTGAGTCCACTGCGATAACGCCTCGGACGTCACCTTTTCCGAAGCTCTCTTCTGCTCCTTTTTCGGTCGCTCTCGCGTGACCGTAAGCAAACCAGTCGGCGACCGATGAGCCGAGTCCTGGAATCATTCCGACCCACACGCCGACAAGGCTAGATCTGATGACCAGCCACCAGTGTGTGAAAGAGTCCCGAATACCTTGCCGCCGTCCGCTATCAAGGTTATTGAGCTCCATTTTCGATATCGATGATCCCGAGGCAACGAGTGATATCAGCTCGGGGATGGCAAACAGACCAATCGTAACGGGTATGAGGTTAAGTCCATCCATCAGGGTTAGATTACCGAATGTAAACCTTGGTATTCCACTGACAAGATGAATTCCGACGGAAGAAATCAGTAATCCAAGAATCCCAATCACAAGACCCTTAGCTTTGTTTTTTCCGCTCAACGTGGAGACCATCGCGATACCGAAAAGGATTAAGACGAAGAACTCTGGCGGGCCTAACAAAATGACTAGGGGCTTTAGAACGGGAAGTGATATTGCCAATACCATAGCCCCGAAAATACCGCCCAGAGCGGAGCTTGTGAATGCGGCCGACAAAGCGCGAGCTGCTTCCCCATTTCGAGCCATCGGGTAGCCGTCTAGGATTGTCGCCTGCGAGCCAGATCCGCCAGGAACCGCGAACAAAATTGAAGTGATTGAATTCGCTGTATTACTCACCGCCCAGACGCTTACTATCAGACAAATGGCTTCGAATTTATCTAGCGTAAATGCTAACGGGAGCAACAGTGCAATTGCGGTCTTGGAGCCGATTCCGGGGAGCGCAACGAGTGTAGAACTGATAACGATGCCGAGCATCATATAAAAAAATGCAGAAGGTTCTAAAATATGAATTAAACCGGCCCAGACGGCGTCCCAAGTGCTCATCTTATAATTATTCTCTGACCCTAGATTTTAATAATTGTGTTAGTGAATTGAGTGAAGTCACATGACCATATTTGTGGTGCATATCGAACAGATTGATCGCGTGACTGATCGGGTTTCTGTCGAACACACATTCCTCGACGAGCACAGGTGGAAGGCCTCTGGAGTATGCGTCGACGACGGACGCTCGAACGCAGCCGCTCGTACTTTCACCTCCGACAACAATTGAATCTATACCTTGTTCTTTAAACACTTCGTCGAGTTTGGTTTGAAAGAAGACGCTGGCCCGACTTTTCCGTATAAGAGTGTCGCTCGGTGATAACGGAAACTCTTGATATATATCATAATCGGCCTCGGAAATATTTTTGCGTTGTCTTTGGGTCGAGTGCTTCCCCGAAGAGTGAGCATCCCAGTCGCGAGTCGTAAAAATAATCGGCAGATTATGATCTCTGAAAAGCCTAATGAGTTTCTTCGTCGGATCGATGGCACGATACGCATGTTCTCCACACCCCGACGGATTGGTTTTGATTACCTCCGAGACAGGTATATCGCCACCCTTATAAGAGAGATTGTAGAGATCGATCAGCAACAGACAAGGTCGGGTTCCGATCCTTGGTTCGGAACGATAATGTTGATACATCGACTTCACGTCAGGCGTTATGTACTTTTCCCAAACACGCATCCAGTGCACTCCTTACACAGCATCAGAATACATGGATGCAAGTTTTTGTCAGTGGCCGAGCCAAATCGTTTTACTCTTTGGGGGGGCACTGATTTTATGTGGCCGTCCGTCTTAGTGGTGATGGTGGCTGTGATCATGAGAATGCCCATGAGCCACCTCAGAAGACACATCTTGATCGATCGAGCGACCGACACTTACTCCCTCCAAAAACTTTTGGATTCCTATCTGCTGAAGTGTTCCATCGTCCAACAAAACACCGGTTAAAATCCCAGACAGATATGCATGAATCTGAGCCATTTGAGCGATTGATTCGAGCTGCTCATTCTCATTGCGGCGTTTGCTAACAGCAGATCCCATGGCCATAAAATGAGCTAAGAGTTCCTTATTCGATGAGGGTAGATCAAGATCGGCTATATCCTGAGACCAGGTACTCGACGAGGCTATTCGCGGGGTGCCGATATGCGTCTTGATCCCGTCAAGCAGTAGCTCGACGTGTTTTCCTGGATCATAATCATCTAAGTCACCACACATATTTAATTCCTCTTAAAGTCTTTCGTTAATTCTGGACGCTATATCTATCATACGAGATGCAAACGCATACTCGTTGTTGTACCAAGCACTGAGAAAGATCGTGGATCCGTCGATCACGCGGACTGATGTTCCATCAATTACGCAGCTCCGTGGGTCAGTGACATAGTCGCTGCTGACCAACGGCTCAACATCCATGCCTAGAACGGTTGAAGCAATCTTGGTATTCGCAAGACAGCTGAGCACAGAGTCTCTATCAATTCGATGACTGACCTCAAAACTGCACGTCACATAACTCGTGTGATCGACAGGTGCCCTCACTGTTCTACCGATCAGCTGACCTTCTAATTCTGGAAAGAATTTGTTGATCAAGCCCATGTTGTCGTGTGGGGCTGGGATCAAATTTGACCCGGATGCCCTCGACCAGCGAGGCGAACGTTGAGCTCTATCGAGACTCGGCTGTGTATTTGTGACGCTGTGCACCGAAACAAAAGACCCTTTGGCAATTTTAAATTGCTCAGAAAGACATGAGATCAGCGGAATCAGACAATTGTTCAGACACCCTGGATTGATGATGTTTCTGGGTAATCGGCGATTGAAGTCATGATCATTAACCCCGAATACCCACACCTTTGTGCCACTGGCTTGTTTTACTGCATCGAGCGCCTGAGCGAACAAATGATGTTTCGATTTTTCGTCTGGGAGACTTATCAGTAAATCTGCTGTTTGGTGAGATCCAGAGCAATCGATCACTAAATCCGGAGTCGTCTCGTTGATTGCTAGAGCGACGTCATCGAATAACGGGACGTCTCCTTGATTCTCAACCTTGAAAGCATCACCGGTATGTCCAATTTTTGAGGTAGCGGCACCGTAGGTTGAATCATAATTGAGTAGATAACTGAAGAGTTCTGGATCTCTAAACTGTTCTACTGCGCCGACCCATTTAAGTTTCCTCCCATCTTGGGATGCTAGTTTGCGGGCAACCAATTTGCCGATTCGACCTAATCCGATTAACAGAACTTTCACTTCAAATTCTCAGACAAAACCACAACAGTTATCCCAGAAACTAATTCGTTTTTGGACACTTGTGAAGTGCGGTAGCAATATACCGACAAGTTAAAATATGTCTGGAGCAGACCATGAATGAACAATATCTGAACCAACTCGCCGAAAGCATCTTGTCTTTGATCGAACATGAGGACCCATCGGAGCAAAATATTGGTGTCCGTGGGACGGCTCTGATTAATGCATTCATCCGCAAGCCCGGGGTCGAGGAGTCACTAGCGCAACTGGATGTAGAGAAAAAGGTACGGTTGTGGGGAAGCAAAGGATCAGGTCTGCAGATTCTATTTCACGGTGCAGATACACCGAAAAAGGGTTCCCCGCATGACCACGGACAGTCTTGGGCGCTCTACTTTCAAGTGATAGGGGTGACTGAGATGACAACATACGAGAGAACCGTTGGTGAACCCGGTCAACCAGGGGAGGCAGTTCTCGAGAAAGTTAATGAGAGAGCCGTCACACCCGGGAATGCGATGTTCTTTGGGCCGCAGGTAATCCACTCGACACAGCACTCGTCCCCTCCGGCGAGATGGATTCGAGTTACGGGAACAGATTTAGACTTCGCAGAGCGGCTGAGATTCAGTATTGAGCGCAGAGAAGCAGTGATCGAAAAGAAAAATTAAGTAGGAAAATAAGTATGAAAAGTTGCGTAGTGGGTATTGGAGCGATGGGCTTGGAGATGGCCCTGCATATTCAGAACAAGGGATTGGAAGTTGTCGGCGTTGATCTGGATAAAAAACAAGTCGCTGAGGCAAAAAACCGCGGTCTGGCCGCAGGTGACGATCTGGCGAGCCAGGTATCTGATATCGATGTGTTCATCGTGATTGTTGCGACCGATAAGCAGACTGAATCTGTTGTAGAGACTATATTGACCAATAACCCGAAAACTGGCGCTGCAGTGGTTGTGGCGGCAACAAATCATCCGGATACGATGACAGCTCTTGCGCCAAAGTGCGCTGCAGCTGGAGTTCGATTTGTGGACGCTCCTGTTGTGTTTGGTATGCAGGGAGCACGGGACGGAAACCTGGCAAGTCTTTGTGGCGGGTCTAAAGATGACGTTGAGTACGTGACGCCAGTATTGATGTGTTATAGCAGGGCAGTGCACCGTGTTGGTGACGTAGGCGCGGGGCAACTCGGAAAGACATGTAACAACATGATGCACTGGGCTGCTTGCTGTGCAAATTTCGAGGTCCTCGCGTTGGCCAAGCGCTACGGTGTCGATGCACAGCATATGCGTGAAATCTTGTTGGAGTGCCCTGCTAGAAACACGACCCTTGATCGATGGGACAACACTAGGTTTACATGGCAAGAAAAGGACATGGATGTTGCGATGGAGTTGGCGCAGACCGCGAAGCTTCCGTTGCCGCTATTCGGCACAATCGATCAGCTGATCAAGATGTTTTCAGCTGATGATGTCAGTGCCTTGTTGTATTCCGACAAAGCAGAGTATTTAGGCGTTGATATCTCGGCGATGAAGAAGCATGATTAATTTTTGATCATTGACTTGTAGAGGGTTGTCTATTGGATATTAAGAGCTTGCGCTTGTTTCTCGGCATTATTAAACACCGCAGCATTACAAAAGCGTCTAGACATCTCTACATTGCTCAGCCCGCACTTGGTTTGTATTTGAGAAGACTAGAAGATGAGTTAGGTGTTGAGCTCGTGACCCGGCACGCCCGCGGGGTGACCCCGACCGCAGCAGGCTTGAAGCTCGGTGAACACGCAGAACGGCTTATCAGCCAAATGCACTACATTAAAAATGAACTTCAAAATCTCCGTGATACGCCCTCGGGCCCTGCTCTTGTTGGATTGACACATGGGACGGGACAATTACTCGCAGCGCATCTTGTCAAACGTATCGCGATTGATTATCCGGATGTGTCGGTTTGTTTGCGAGACTCGATTAGCGAATCTTTAGCAAAGATGCTGAATGACGGGCGGCTGGATTTAGCTCTTTGCTACGCTCCCTCAGATGATCAGGACCTGAGATTTAAACCGATCGGCACGGAAACATTAGTCCTCACATACTGGAAAGATTCAGCGACCCAAGACATACCGGAAGAGATCGAGTTTAAAGATTTAGTGGATTATCCGCTCATCCTTCCATCAAAGAAGTTCGAATACCGAAAGCTGGTAGATGGTTTTGCTGATGAGATAGGGGTTGAGCTAAACATCGTTCATGAGGTTGAGTCCGTACAGCCGATTCGTTATCTGATTAGGGAAGGTTTAGGGTTTTCTGTTGGTTCCATTGGGGCTGTGAAGTGGGAAGTGGAGAGTGGGCATGTTGGCACCGCCCGGATCGTAAACCCGACGCCGGTTAGAACCCTTTACCTCGCTGAGAATATGAGTAAACCGAGTTCAAGAGCTATCGAGGTCGTGCGAGACCAGCTTGTAGCATTGGTTGCCGAGGTTGCGCACGAACATCCGGACATTCTCTCTGTTGACGGTTTTGATCTAAACGATGACCCAGAACAATTGGACTAGCTTTTGGGTCATATCATTATGATTTTGGTAGACGGGGTCACGATTCGCCGCATCACGATTTGATATTACTAGGCCGAGGCTTTCCTCAGTAGTCTTACGACCGAGTGTAGGAGAAAAAACATTGGTCGATTCGATTACTGAGGAAATTCTGAATGCATCCCTTGCAGGAGTGGTAAAGCAAATGCAAGAGGCCCTGTTCCGTACTGGATTTTCGACAATCATCCGAGAAAGTCATGATGCGAGCTGCGCTGTTCTCACTTCAAAAGGTGACGTCGCGGCGCAACACATTGTTTTGCCGCTCCACTTGGGCGTCTTTCCTGTGTCCATCAAGGCCGTATTGGAGAGCTACTCGGCCGACAACATCCGTGATGGTGACGCGTTTTTGGTGAACCATCCATACATTGGGGGCAGCCCGCACGCTCCTGACATGTGCGTGATCGTTCCAGTATTTGTTGAGAGTGAGTTGGCTTACTTCACCGCCAGTATTGCCCATAAGAGTGATATCGGAGGATCCGTGCCAGGAAGTTGTTCGGGTAAAGCGACCGATATTTACTCTGAAGGCATCCATTTTCCGCCGATACGCTTTGTGAGGAATCGAGAAATATCTCCTGAAATTGAGACGTTGATCCGTGCAAATAGCCGGTCTGCTGAACTTGTGATGGGAGATATTCGCGGTCAACTCGGATGTGGGTGGCTCGGACTAGATAGAATCATAGAGCTCGTGGAAAAGTATGGTAGGGGAACCATAGATAGTGCTATTGACCAGCGTATAGCTAGCGTAGAACGCACGATTCGTGAAGAATTCAGACAGTGGAAAGACGGATCAGCATGTGGTGATCGTTTACTCGACGATGACGGCGTACGAATTGGGCAATCGATCAGGATTGCAGTCACGGTAAACATAGACGGCGATCAAGTCGTCTTTGATTTCTCCGATAGCGATGACCAAGCTGTTGGCCCTGCTAATATCAGACCATCACTGGTAAAGGCCGCTTGTGCTTACGTCGTGATTTCGTCGCTCAATCGAGAGATCACTGTCAATCAAGGGGTTCTAAACGCCTTTGAAATTTTGACGCGACCAGGATCCCTCCTTGAGCCTGAGTTGCCGGCGCCGATGAATACATATAACCCGACGGTCCACGCCGTTATCAACGCGACCTTCGACGCTCTTGGCCAGTTGACTGAGATGGTCCAACGGGCTGATGGATCTGACTCCAGATCGCTGATTTTTGGATTCCCTAAGAAGTCCAATGAGGTGAGGCCCACTATTTCGTATGAGATTTTCGCTGGTGGCTCTGGTGCATCGAGTGCGAATCGGGGACTGACTGGCTGTCACGTGAATCAAACTAATGGCCGGATTACTCCGATCGAGATACTTGAAACAGAGTATCCGCTTCGAATCACCGAATTTAGCGTCATGAAAAACTCGGGTGGTCGAGGCCTTTTTTCTGGTGGCGATGCTTTTCGGAGGGTCTATCAGGCCCTGGAGGATGGGATACGTCTCTCGATCCGGTCGTCGAGACATCAGATTCCACCCCGAGGTGTTGGCGGTGGCGAAGATGGTAAGCCAGGGAGTGCTGTTTTATACCCCGATGGGGAATCGAAATTGCTCTCATCTAGGGAAGTAAATGTCCCGCTAAACAGCGGAGAATCCTTTGCTCTCGATACTCCCAGTGGCGGCGGGTGCGGCGATCTATCAGAATTTGGTCAAAAAAGTACACGGGTCGCGTAAAGGCCTTGAGGTTTGGATGAAAAAAGTACAAGTTGCTGTTGATACTGGCGGAACATTTTCAGATTTCACCTATCTTGATGAATCGGGAGCGTTGCAATCTTTTAAGGTTCCATCTACTCCCGCTGAGCCCGAGCGGGCAGTTATTCAAGGTTTGACGAAAATAGTTGATGATGGAGTGAGTCCTCATCTGATCGATCTTTTTATTCATGGAACAACTGTCGGTACGAATACATTGTTACAGGAGCATGGCAGTAAGACAGCGCTTGTAATTACCGAAGGCTTCGATGCGATTTATGAGGTCCAAGAGCAAGCGAGACCCTACGGGAAAGAAATTTTTAACATCCGATACCAAAGGCCCAAGCTTTTAGTTGATCGTCAGAATGTCATCGAGATCCCGGAGCGGATCGGCTCAAAGGGCGAAATCGTTCGAGCAATCGATCTTGACGTGACGCGTTCTAGGTTAGAAACACTGAAAACCGAAAATATTTCAGGGGTAGCTATCTGTCTCCTGTTTTCTTTTATTAATCCTGACCATGAACGCGCGGTCCGTCGCATCGCAGAGGAGGTTCTGCCGGGGATTCAGGTGACCTTGTCTAGTGAGATTTGTCCATTTATCCGTGAATATTATCGATTGTCGACCACCGTCATTAATGCTTACCTCAGACCTAAAATGGACAGATATCTATCTCAATTGGATCGAGCCATTTCTGACCTCGGGGTGTTGACCAAGAAACGTTACGTCATGCAGTCGAATGGTGGTGTTGGCTCGATAACTAGCACTGCTGAGCGACCTGTCTCGACCCTGATGTCTGGCTTGGCTGGAGGGGTGATGGCTTCTCTATCTA
>Ga0181595_10000661_pt1 | contig 37918 bp, 35 predicted proteins | sample 041ome_7_FD_145604 | JGI IMG/M metagenome (GOLD analysis project Ga0181595, IMG submission 145604) | Coastal salt marsh microbial communities from the Groves Creek Marsh, Skidaway Island, Georgia - 041401AS metaG (spades assembly) | ecosystem: Environmental > Aquatic > Marine > Intertidal zone... | reverse complement strand
GCTTTATGTTGAATATGATTGCAGGGCTTATCGCCTATCAATTGAAGGACTCCAAGCCACAACTGAACATCACAAACGCGGAGTTTAATGCGATTACAGTCATGGCTCGTTAAACCGATCTCAGGTTAATTATACTCAGGACAGGCCAGCAGCAGCGCATCAGCCGCGGAAATTCCTGCAGCAAGGTGTCGACGGCAGCGGGTTTAGCCGCTAAGTCGGCATTATAAAACGGTACATCCAGTAAATCTGCGACATGAATTTTCATGCCTGCTGGTGCATGCGCCTGCGCATAGCGCACTAAACCACGGTTAGTTGATTTGGCGCGCAAGCTACCGCATAGCGCTAACACTCTGATTGTCATAAGCGGCTCCTCGATAACGGACAATTTTAGCTTAGCCGAAGCTGAACTTTTTGCCGCATTTTATTAACAGCCTAAACTGGTTGTTATCGCCCCGAGCTGTTAGAATGCGACCTGCTCTGGTGAGCAAGATGCTTGAAAAGGGAATCAGGTGTAAAACCTGAACTGTACCCGCAACTGTGAAACGCGCTGCAGCTAATACCACTGTATCAGTCTTGATTACGGGAAGGTGGTTGTGGGTTATCGCGTTAAGTCAGGAGACCTGCCAGACACTGAACGCTCTTTTGCGAAAGAGTGAAAACGCCCGTGCGGGAAGACACGGTAGCGCCTGTTACTCTGCCAGTCGGTGGAGGCTTGGCTGCTGCCATTAATATTGCATCTGGACAGCAGCGTGAGCGCAATTTTTACCCTTGATCAGGTTAGTCTCAGTTACCCGTCGTCCAGCCATGGTGCGGCGAGCCTGGTGCTGCAGGGTATCAGCTGTAGTCTGCCTGCCGGGGAATTAATTGGCATTATCGGTCCTAACGGCGCGGGTAAAAGCTCCTTGTTGTCGCTGTTAAGTGGTTGTCCGGCGCCCAGTCACGGCAAAGTGCAGTTCGCGGGTAAGCCACTGCACAGCTATCCACCGCGGCAACTCGCACAGCAATTAGCCTTCTTACCGCAACATAATCCGCCCTTACCCGGACTCAGCTGCTATCAGGTGGCGGCCATGGGGTTGCTGCCGCACAAGCACTGGTTTGAAGCAGATAATGATCATGACAGACAGCAGGTAGAACTGGCGCTGCAACACACCGGTTTGTTGGCTAAACAACAACAACGCTCAGATACGCTATCGGGTGGCGAGTGGCAGCGGCTGACACTGGCGCGGGCTTTGGTGCAGCAAGCCAGAGTGTTATTGCTGGACGAGCCGACCAACCATCTGGATGTCAAATATCAACATCAGTTATTACAGTTGTTGTTGAGTCTCAACAAAACCGTGATCTGTGCGCTGCATGATCTCAACCTGGCTGCCCGTTACTGCCATAAACTGCTGCTGTTGCAGCAAGGGCAACTGAAAGCCTTCGGCAGTGCGGAGCAGGTGTTGCAACCGGCGCTGCTAAGTGAAGTGTTTGAATTGCCGGTCGAGGTCAGTCGCCATCCACAGTATGGCTGGTGGCAGGTCAACTTTATCAGCCCACAGGTGGCAAAGTGAGTCGCTGGGCGGGCCAATATCCATTGGCACTGGCTGTGCTGGCAAGTTTGCTGCTGGGTAGTGTGCTCGTCAGCTTGTTACTGGGTAGTGCTGACTTAAGCTGGCCTGTACTCTTTGCTGCATTGCAGCTTAATGGTGAACAGCCGCTGGCTGAAACCATTATCTGGCAATTACGTTTGCCGCGGATTTTGACTGCCTTGTTGGTCGGGGCCGGGTTGGCAGTGAGCGGTGCCGTGTTACAAAATGCCAGCCGTAATCCCTTGGCGGATCCCTACTTATTTGGTTTGATGGCCGGTGCCGCGCTCGGTGCAACCATTGTCAGTATTGTGCTGCCTGAGCAGCAACTGAGTATGGCGCTGGGGGCTTTTGCCGGTGCCATGTTGGCCATTGCTTTAGTTTTAGCCGTCGCGTTTGGGCAGGGCCGGCAACGGATTGAAGTCACGTTGCTGGCCGGTGTTGCCGTGTCCTTTATGCTCAGTGCCATTAGCAGTTTTATTTTGTATTTTGCCGAGCCCTTTGCTGCCAATAAGGTGATTTTTTGGCTAATGGGCAGTTTAAGCCGCAGTAGCTGGCAAAGCCTGACGTTGATTGCCCCGCCGGTGATGGCGCTCTTGCTGCTGGCCGTGGCATTACGCCGGCAGCTGGATGCCTTGTTACTGTCGGATACCAGCGCCCGCAGTTTGGGGATCCGGCCGCAGCGTCTGCGTCTGCTATTGCTGATTAGCACCGCTCTGGTTAGCGCCGTGATCGTGTCACAGTGCGGTGGTATTGCCTTTGTAGGCTTATTGGTACCCCATATGGTGCGGGCGTTATTTGGGGTGACCGCGTTGCCGCTGCTGCTCGGTTCAGCGTTACTCGGTGCCTGTTTTATGCTGTGGGTGGATAATCTGGCGCGAAGTGTGCTGGCGCAACAGGAAATTCCGCTGGGGGTTATCACCTCTGTCATTGGCAGTATCTTTTTCTTAATGTTGCTGCGGCGACGGCTTTAAGTGCTACGGCAATGGGTTTAACAGAGGATGGAGTCATGTCCGAACAATTAAAACAACAGCAACATCAGGCCAGACAACAACGCTTAAAAGCGCAGGTTGATGCGGCTGTCGCGAGAGCCACCATTGAAAAAGGCCTGATTCTGGTGTTAACCGGGAATGGCAAAGGCAAGTCGACCGCAGGTTTTGGTACCGTCGCCCGGGCCGTCGGTCATGGTTTAACCGCGGCCGTGGTGCAATTTATTAAAGGGAGCTGGGATTGCGGTGAGCGTAATTTGCTGCAACAACATGGGGTTGAATTTGCGGTGATGGCCACCGGCTTTACCTGGGATACCCAGGACCGGGCCGCAGATATGGCCGCCGCCGAGCGCGCCTGGCTGGAGGCAGAACGCTTTTTGGCCGATGACAGTATCGACCTGGTGTTGTTAGACGAACTCACCTATATGCTGACCTTCCATTATTTGCCATTAGAGCGCATTGAGCAGGCGCTATTACAGCGGCCCGCGAAACAGCACGTTGTGATCACCGGGCGGGCTTGTCACCGACGGTTAATTGAACTGGCCGACACGGTAAGCGAAGTGCAGGTGGTTAAGCATGCGTTTGACAATGGCGTCAAAGCGCAGCGCGGCCTGGATTGGTAAGATGCGAAAGCTGATTATTGTCGCCCTGGTATTGCTGAGTGCTTGCGCCGCCGCAGCCACACCTCAGCGAGTAATCACCCTGACCCCGCATCTGACGGAGTGGGTATTTTTACTCGGTGCCGGCGATCGTTTGGTGGCGGTCAGTGATTACTCCGATTACCCGGAAGATGCACAAGATCTGCCATCCTTTAATACGTTCGGGGCACTGAATGTTGAAGCGATCCTGGCGCTGCAGCCCGACTTGGTGTTAGCCTGGCGTGGGGGCAACCCGGAAGCAGATTTGCAACGCTTGCAGCAGTTTGGCATTACGATTTTCTATTCCGAGCCGGTGTTACTGGACGATATTGCCAGCGAGTTACAGCAGTTAGCGGTGGTATTGGGTGTACCAGAGCAGGGCGCACAACAGGCCAGGCTGTTCCGGCAGCGTTATCAGCAATTACAGCAAATCTATCAGCAGGCACCACCGCTAGCGGCGTTCTTTGCTATGGGCACAGAGCCGTTGTTAACGGTGGCCAATCATGCCTGGCCAGCACAGGTGATGCAGCTTTGCGCGGCCGCTAACATCTTTGCAGATGCGAAAACTGATTATCCACAGGTGGCATTAGAACAAGTACTGGCTCGGCAACCGACGGTAATTATTCAGGCCAGCCGCGATGCGGTGGCGCCGTCATCGGCTTTCTGGCAGCGTTATCAGAGACTGCCAGCCGTGCGGCAGCAGGCCTTTATTACCCTGGATGCCAATCAATTATATCGGGCGACACCACGGATCCTGGACGCCGCCGAGCAGTTATGCCGTCAGCTACAAGCCTATCGCGAGCGGGGTTAATGTAGTAAGTCGTCCTCAGCATTAGCGACTTGGCGACACTCGGTAATATTATTTCTTTTACGGCAAATTTCTTGCGGTTTGTCCGGCTTGGCGCCGACGACTTTTTTGATGCCGGACACAACGGTCGCATCCACTGCCATGCCGAGTTCCGTCAAGATCATTGGATTACTCTCTCGTTGTAATGGTTTTGCCGGATCGACAGTCTGGTTTTGATGCTCACCTAACTGGCTATCAGCCAACATTCCGATTGCAGTACAGCCGCCAAGCGGCAATAGTAGCGCGCTAAGCATGAAGACGCGGATTAACATGGGCATAGCTACACTTTCCTTGTTCGTTCTAGAGTAACTCTAGCTGATAATTCCCACAGGCAAAAGCGCTGGCCAGCTCATGTGAGCGTTGCAGTACTTCCTGCCAATAGGCAATGCGCTGCGCATCCGGTAGTTTAAAGTCTTTGCGATCCGGAATTTTGCCATACGGCAAACTGCGAACCCAGCTGTCGCTTGGGCACAAAATAATCACATTATGCAGTAGTTCGGGTTTTACCCGGCGCCAGGGTAGGGCTTTATCAAACCAGCCAGGTGTCAGGTTGGGATAGAAATGTGGATATAATACCAGGCCGTCTTCACTAAAGCGTTGATTAAAATGATAATCGGTAATGCCGCCATCAAAATAGCGACCGGGTTTAGCATCGCAGATATTTTCAATAGGCTCTAAAACCATTGGAATGGATCCGCTGGCTAAAATGGCTGCCCGCAGATTATCACTGGTCAGGGCGACATGTTCTGTCGGCAGCTCGGCACTGTGCATAAAGGGCGCACAGGCACCCGGGGCATAAAAGTGTACCCGTTGATAAAAAAACTGGAGTAAGGAACGATGCAGCAGGTTGGCGGTGGCCGTTAGCCCCAGCGCCGCGCCTTGCAACAGACTATTACTGACTTTGGTTAAACCGCGGGCGCGATCAACAATCAGATGCAGTTTCATCACCGGATTTGTCAGTACTTCGGCACAGTGTTGTGCGGTAGGTAACACCTGATCAATCACCGTATGTGAAATGCGGGTGACTAAGCTTACGTCAGCCCCTGCCGGATAACAGATTTCAGAATAAGCTTTGGCAAAGCGAGCTGACGCTGCCACCGCATCTTGCTGCGCATAACAACTAAAGCGCCAGGCACCGGCGGAGCTGCCGAGTAAATGTAAAGGTTTACTGCGGCCCGCAAAAAATTGCCCCAATAAATATTGATCCAGGCCGTACAGGCAAAACCATTTCGGGCCGCCGCTGGCGCCCACCATGACTTCGATATCGTCAGCTTTTAAACCTGATTGCTGGATTTTACGCCAGGCGGTTGCACCGGCGAGCACCCTCAGTGGTGACTGCACTGCCTCTCCTTAATTCGTCAACACGGCCAGGCACCTTACTAATTACCGAATAAGGTCTGGTGCATCCGCTCGGCATAATCATCGGTCATACCGGAAATATAATCACAGATCACTCTTAGCTGGGCAGTACAGTCTGCTGCAGCTTGCCAGCGGGCCTGAGTATTTAACGGCAGCAGGCGCTGTGGATCTGAATGAAAGGCATCAAACAGCTTTAATAACATATTCTGGCAACGAAAACGTGACTGTTGAATTTCCGGTAACTGAATGACACAGCGGTAAACCAGATTTTTCAGCGTCTGCAGAATATGCTGCTCATCGTCAGCCAGCCTGGCATTGTAGCGGATCAATGGTTCCTGACAAGCCGGTAAACTCTGATACAGACTAACCGAGGTAATCAGCTGATTAACCAGGGAGCCGATAGCATCTTTACGCAAATGGTGTTTTGGACTGAACAGTTTGCTACCCAGCTGGCTTAGCTGTTGTTGCAAAGCGGGATCAAGCTGGCTAAAGGGTTCAGCGGTGAAGTCCAGCCACTGCTGATAACGGAGATTCCCCAGCACAATCGCATCTTCCAGATCGTGCACACCATAGGCAATATCATCCGCCAGCTCCATAATGGACGCATCCAGCGCTTTATAGCGGGATTTTTGCCAGGGTGATTTTGGCAGCAATTCTAACTGTTGAAAGTGTTGCCGGTCTTGGTCACTTAAGGGTGCCAGTACCCAATCCAGAATATCGCTGTCGGCGGCAAAGATGGCTTTAGCTGGTTTCCATGCTGAGAGACTAAGCGGGTTGTTGATCTCAGGTAGCGCCGGAATCAGCGGCTGCAGTACCGGGTATTTTAACAAGCCGAGCAAGGTGCGGCGCGTCAGATCCATACCGTGGTGTTCAGTATAAGGCTCAAGCTTGGCGACGATGCGTAACGTCTGGCCGTTGCCCTCAAAGCCGCCGGCGCCGAGCATTTTAAAATTGAGCGCGGTTTCGCCGCCATGACCGAAAGGCGGATGGCCAAGATCATGTGCCAGACATAGCGCTTCCATCAGGCTGTCATCCGGAAGTAAGGCCCGTAATTCCGGCGTGCTGTTAAGCCGCAGCTGATTAACTAAACCGGTGCCGATCTGCGCCGCCTCTAACGAATGGGTGAGCCGGGTGCGATAGAAGTCATTCTGGCCAATGCCGAGGATCTGTGTTTTCGATTGCAGGCGGCGAAAAGCCGCTGAGTGTAATACCCGCGCCCGGTCGCGTTGCCAGGGGCTACGGTGATCTTTGGGCCGGTTATCCGGAATGGCGGAGCGTCTTGCTTCCCAGATCGCAGTCATCTTCTTCACCCAACTATGCATTATTCAATGACTTATCATAAAGTAAAGCGCCAACAGAAGCGATGCTGGACAGCGGGTATTTTATACTGTATAAATAACCAGTCTAATTGCTAAGGAGTCGAAAATGGCTGTTATTACCAAATATGTCGTGGAACGCAGTGGAGTCGAGAAAATGACCTTTACCAGTAAAGCAGAAGCAGATGCCTACGATAAAATGCTGGATACTGCCGATGCGCTGCAAGTATTACTGAGCCATGCCAATATCCTGACAGAGGAAAACCAGGCCGAAGCACTGGCATTATATCTGGCACAGCAAAAAGACGAGCTATTGGTTGCACTTGGGGTGAAAAAGGCAGCCAAAGTGGTAGATAAATCAACCAGCGAGGCCGCAGAGCCGGCGGCAGCTAAAGCGAAAAAACTGCAAGCCGTGGTCGCGGAACAGGTGGCTTAACAGCTGAGCAGCAACGCTGTTGCTGTCGTCGCCTTGCCCTTTGTGTCAGCTAAGGTTGAGGCTGATCTAAGCTTGCTTAGTCGGCCGCACGGCTGCGCAGTGCCAGCACTTTTTGTTGCCAGTAGCGCTGCAAGTCGGCTTTGACTTCCGGCAATAATAAGTACAGTGCCAGAATATTCGGGATCGCCATGAGGAAAATCATCGAATCAATAAAGTCGAATACTGCCATAATGCTGGGTACCGCGCCCATCGACACCATGCCGCAGAACAATATTTTGTAAAGCGTGGTCAGCTTAGGGTGGGTGCCGACAATATAGCGCCAGCCGGTTAAACCATAGTAAGACCAGCTGAGCACGGTAGAAAAGCCGAACAGCAGCAAAGCCACCATCAGTACCAGCGGGAACCAGTCAAACACTGAAGCAAAGGCGCTGGAGGTAATCTGTACACCATCCAGGCCCTGCATTTGGTAAGCGCCGGTCAGAATAATCACCAGCGCGGTAATAGTGCAGATCACCACCGTATCGATAAAGGGTTCCAGCAAACCAACAAAGCCCTGTGATACCGGGTCCTTGGTTTTTGCCGCGGCATGGGCGATGGGCGAGGAGCCAATACCAGCCTCATTCGAGTATGCCGCCCGGCGAAAGCCCTGAATTAACACCCCGATAAAGCCGCCATAGGCCGCATCAGGTGCAAAGGCACTTTGTATAATCAGCCATAATGCCGCCGGCACTGCAGTAAGGTGGCTGCCAATCACCACCAACGCGGCCAGCAAGTATATCGCGCACATCAAGGGCACCAGCTTACTGGTAACATTGGCAATACTCTTAATGCCGCCAATGATGACGGCGCCGATTAACGCCGCATAGATCACACCGAATAACCAGGCATTATCAAAGCCCGTGACGCTTTGTACCTGCACAAACCCCTGATTGACATGCACAAAACCGGCTGAGCCGAAAATAACCGCGACCGAGAAGAACAGCGCCAGTGCGGTACCGAGTTTCGGTAGCTGATACTTATCCAGCGCGGCCTTGATATAGTACATCGGGCCACCGGAGACAGTACCATCAGCATTCACCTGGCGGTATTTTACCGCCAGCGTACATTCGACAAATTTGGTCGACATGCCAAGCAAACCGGCCATAATCATCCAGAAGGTGGCGCCAGGCCCGCCCAGGCTAATGGCGACCGCGACCCCGGCAATATTACCGGTACCAACAGTACCGGACAGTGCGGTAGTTAACGCCTTATAGGGCGAGATTTCTCCGCTGCTGCCGGGCTCTGGTTTAGCAAACAGCCGCCGAATAGCATAGCCGAAACCTCTGATATTGATAAAACCCAGATAGCAGGTAAAGATGATAGCGCCACTGATCAACCAAATCATTACCAGCGGAATATCAACGCCATTAAACGAAAAGGCATAAAACACCACTGAGGCAAGTTGGTTGGTAAAGGCTTCAAAACTGGCCTGAAATGAAAATTCAGCAGACATATTGCTATCCGGATGGCTGTAATCTGGCAGAGCATACCTGCTCAGGCCAGAACTGACAACCATTGCTCAGTTGGACAGCGATGATTTGCGATTAACCGCGGATTCAGATAGTTGGGCTAAGCTTAATCCGTTCAGGGTCAAGCAGACCGCGTTAAAGGAGAACTGTAATGTGGATTCGAACTAGTTTGATGGTGTTATTGCTGTGGGTATTGCAAGGCTGTGCTGCCGGCATTAATGCCACCCCGGCAGAACAGCGTGCTGCCATCACTGAGATGCGCCAGCAGGTACTCAACGACCTATACCGCGAAAAAACCAGTGCCCGGGCGGAAGTGGCGGCGGCTCCCGGTTATGCGGTATTTAGCAATGCTAATGTCAATCTGATTCTGGCGAGTTTTGGCGGCGGCTATGGCGTGGTTCGCAATAATCGCAGCGGTGCCGATACCTATATGAAAATGGGCGAGGTTGGCGTCGGTCTGGGAGCGGGTGTCAAAGACTTCCGGCTGGTACTGGTGTTTCATACTGAGCGGGCGCTACAACGCTTTATTGAACAGGGCTGGGCTTTCGGCGCTCAGGCCGATGCTGCCGCCAAAGCCGGCGATAAAGGCGCCGCGGTTGGCGCCGAAGCCAGTGTCGATGAGGTGACTATTTATCAGTTTACCGAAACGGGGCTGGCATTGCAGGCCACCATTAAAGGCACCAAGTTCTGGGTCGATGATAAACTAAATTAGATGTCCGGGGTGACAGAGGCGGCCGCTAACGCGGCCGCGATTTGCAACAACAGTTAATATTGACTGTAGCTCTGTAAAAACTGGCCGAGGCGGCTAATCGCCTGGGTCAGTTGTTCTTTATGCGGTAGCGTGACAATACGGAAATGATCCGGCTCTGGCCAGTTAAAAGCCCGGCCATGCACCAGTAGTACCTTATGCTGGCGCAGAAAATCCAGTACAAAGAGCTCATCGTCCTGAATCCGGTATTTTTTAAGATCGATCTTCGGAAACAGATACATTGCCCCCTTGGGGCGCATACAGCTGATGCCATCAATTTCGGTCACCAGCTTGTGCGCCAGATCCATCTGATCGTATAAGCGTCCACCCGGTACCACCAGCTCATTAATACTCTGATAGCCACCCAGTGCCGTTTGCACCGCATGTTGACAGGGTACATTGGCACAAAGCCGCATCGATGCCAAAATATTTAAACCCTCAATATACTGCCGTGCCGCCTGCTTGGCGCCGGAGATAAATAACCAACCGATGCGAAAGCCGGCGATGCGGTAATTCTTCGATAAGCCACCAAAGGTCAGCATCACCAGGTCATCGGCCAAGGCCGCCGTGCTAACGTGCTCAGTACCGTCATACAGCACCTTGTCGTATATCTCGTCACTTAGCACCACCAGTTTATGTTCACGGGCGATTTGCAGTAATTGCCGTAAAAATGCCGCGTCATAGACTGCACCGGTCGGATTATTCGGATTGATTAGCACTAGGGCGCGGGTTTTTTTGCTGATCTTTGCCTTGATATCATCCAGTGCCGGCAACCAATCCTGCTGCTCATCACAGAGGTAATGGACTGCCTTACCACCCGCCAGATTCACTGCCGCCGTCCACAGTGGGTAATCCGGCATTGGCACCAATACCTCATCACCGTTGTTCAGCAGTGCCTGTAATGACATCAGGATCAGCTCAGAGACGCCGTTACCGATATAGACATCATCCGCATCGGCACCCAGAATGCCACGCTGCTGGTAATACTGTGCAACGGCGACCCGCGCCGGGTAAATACCCTGCGAGTCGGAATAACCCTGGGCGGTTGGCAGGTTATGGATCACATGCTTGAGAATTTCATCCGGCGCTTCAAAGCCAAAGGGCGCCGGATTGCCAATATTTAATTTCAGAATGCGGTGGCCTTCCTCTTCCATGCGTTTTGCTTCGCGTGCCACCGGGCCACGAATATCGTAACAAACTCCATCCAGTTTATTTGACCGTTCTACCGCTTTCATTTTGTTCGCCTGACTCTTCAATTTGGGGTTGTTTATCCATCCAGACCGCTAAAGCTGCCCAGTGCAGTGTTTATCAGTAAACAAATATTTGCAATATTTTCAGGCAATAAAATACAAAAAAAGCCGACTGCGAACTTTTTGTTCGAATCTAAGCCTTATAGGCGGTAGAATATGCGGCTATTTTGGGTTTAACTGAAACGATCTGTTGCTTTAAAAGGTGGTGAATGCTCTTAATCCGTAACCTGATTCTGGTGCTGTTTTGGCTGTTAGTGGCGGTGGCTACCTTTAGTCCTTTTAGTGAACTGGAACCAGTAAAAGAGCCTGAAGCACTGGAGGAATGGCAAATTCCAAGCCGGCTAACCGCCTTATCGGATGCCGACCAAAAGAAGTTGTTGCAGCGGCTCGCTTATCCGAAGGCAGCGATCCCAAAGCAGCCGTTACCTGATTTCAATACCATCGCGAATGTCGATCGCAAGAAACAAGCGTTTTTTGACTACTTACGGCCGCATGTCAAACGCGAAAATCAGCGTTTATTGTGGTTACGTGAACAGCTGCTGGAGATTGCCGAGAAAAAGCAGAAAAACTTAAGGCTCAGCATTGAGGAATATGCGTTTCTGTATAGCTTGTATGACGAGTTTAAGTTAGACGTGGCAGAGACGGATCAGGAAACCCTGGCTGAGCTATTACTGCGGGTAGATGTGATCCCGGAAAGTTTAGTCTTAATGCAGGCCGCCAATGAATCGGCCTGGGGCACCAGCCGTTTTGCCATAGAGGGTTATAATTTCTTCGGCCAGTGGTGTTTTCGCGAGGGCTGTGGCCTGATCCCGCTAAACCGGGCCGAAGATCAGTTTCACGAGGTCGCGAAATTCGACAGTCCGGCAGCCAGTATCCGCAGTTATTTTTATAATCTGAATACCTTTCATACTTACGAGCAGTTGCGGCAGATCCGCGCACAACACCGTGCTGAAAACCGGCCTCTGCGTGGTGAAGCCCTGGCACATGGTTTGAGTGCCTACTCTGAGCGCGGTCATGAATATATCGAAGAAATTACCGCGATGATTCGTTTTAACCGTCGTCTACTGGAAGATTAAGCGATAAAAAAGCCTGCTCAACTGAGCAGGCCTGGTGTTGCTGCCGTAGCCTGTTACGCTCAGCTTAATTCCACTGCCTGATGCACAATTAACTCGTCATCTTCCTGCTCGAAACCTACTGGTACGCTAGGTACTGCAACCTTATCAAAGGCGGTATCACCATCGCTGAGCAGAGCGCTTTCTTTGCTAATCGCCGCAAAATCAAACAGCGTTTTATCGGCCAGATGGGACGGCACAATGTTCTGCATTGCCTGAAACATGGTTTCAATCCGGCCCGGGAAACGTTTATCCCAGTCCTGCAGCATTTCTTTTACCACCTGCCGCTGCAACCCGTCCTGTGAGCCACAGAGGTTACACGGGATAATCGGGAAAGCCTTGGCTTGCGAATATTTTTCGATATCCTTTTCTTTGCAGTAAGCCAAAGGCCGGATCACGATATGTTCGCCGTTATCACTGATCAGTTTGGGCGGCATCGATTTCATCTTGCCGCCATAAAACATATTTAAAAACAAGGTTTCCAGCATATCATCGCGGTGGTGGCCGAGGGCGATTTTAGTTGCGCCCAGTTCTTTGGCAGTGCGGTACAAAATACCACGGCGCAGGCGTGAACACAGCGAGCAGGTCGTTTTGCCCTCCGGGATCTTTTCCTTGACGATGGCATAGGTATCTTCAGTAACAATTTTAAAGTCGACGCCAATGGCTGTCAGATACTCTGGCAGCACATGCGCCGGGAACCCCGGTTGTTTCTGATCAAGATTCACCGCCACAATACTGAAATTAATTGGCGCCGATTGTTGCAGATTCAGCAGAATATCCAGCAGGGTATAAGAGTCTTTACCGCCGGATAAACACACCATCACCTTGTCGCCTTCACTGATCATGCCAAAATCAGCAATGGCCTGGCCAACGTTACGGCGCAGCCGTTTGTGCAGTTTATTCAGATTGTATTGGGCTTTCGCTTGCGCGGCGTGAGACATCATTAACTACCAGACAGAAAAAAGGCGCACATTATACCCAAGGGTGCGCCTACGCAAAAGAGGAATAGGATCCTGCTCTAGGATTTCTCCAGCGGACAGACAAAGTTTTCCGGTTTTAACGCCAAGACATCGCAGTCCAGACGGTCAATCACATGCTCGGCGGTATTGCCGATAATGGCAGCCGATAAACCGGTTCGGCCGATGGTACCAATTAATACCATTTCCGCATCCAGCTTCCGCGCCAGTTTCGGGATCACATCTTCTGGCATACCCTCCAGCACATGACACTGGTCCGCCGGAATCGCATAGTCATCGGCGAGCAGCTTGACGGCTTCTTTATGGTGGCGCTGCATAGTGCTGTTATATTCCTGCGGATTAAACTCCGGGATTTCGATGGCGATATTAACCGGCGTACCCGGATAGGCATTGACCAGATGTACCTTGGCGTGCAGCAATTCAGCCATCTGTAACGCTTTAGTAATGACACGTTTATTCAATGATTTATGATGTTCTTGTTCGCTGCCGGCATTAACTGCGGCGATAATATTTCCTTGCTCCGGCCAGGCGTGTTCTTTTACCAGCAATACCGGGCAGGGACACTTGCGTAAAATATGCCAGTCAGTTGGGGTAAAAATCATCGATTTCAGTACGTCATGATCATGAGTACCTTTAATGACTAAGTCGAAGTTATGCTCCAGTACCGCCTTGACCACGGCTTCGAAAGGTCTGTTGTGCCAAACCACCTGTATCGCAATGTCGAGCCCGGCGGCCGTTGCCGGTGCTAATAAACCGCTAAGCCAGATTTCACGATCCTTAATCACCGCTTGTTTCATGGCTTCGCGCTCATCACCGGACAACATGGTGGTCATTTCGTAAGAGAACTCGTATACCGACAGAAAGGCCGTTAATTTACCGCCTTGTTTGCGGGTCAGTTCCAGCGCACGATCCAGCGCTTTTTGCTGTTCCGTAGTTGGATCCAGTACCACTAAAACATTGTTGTAAATCGACATAATATCTCCGGCTATCCATTCTAACTCACCTAAGTGTAGTCAAAATAACCGGAGTTGGTAGCGGGGCCTTTGTGTTAAATCAATAAACAAGCAACAAAGTTAAAGCGGCGTTGCGGCGCAATAGGCGTTGTTGCTTTACTGAAATCAATATGGGGGGTTAGCAATTCCCTGCCAGATTATTTAGTGCCGACGCATCAAGAATGGTAATCAGTTTACCGTCGACATCAATAATCTGATCTTTATGCAGTTTACTCAGCAAACGGCTGATGGTTTCCACGGTTAAGCCCAGATAATTACCGATATCACTGCGGGTCATCGTCAGACGGAAAGCCTTAGACGAAAAGCCCCGGTTACCGTAGCGTGATGCCAGATGATTGAGGAAGGTCGCCAGTTTTTGCTCGGCAGTTTTCCGGTTTAACAACAGCAACATTTGCTGATCTGCCTGAATGTCCTGGCTCATCAGCCGCATCATTTGTTGCCGTAATTTGGGCAGTTGATCTAACAACAGTTCGAGATTATTGAACGGGATTTCACAAATCATTCCGGTTTCCAGCGCTTCAGCGTAACTTACGTGTTGCTGGGTGTTGATCGCATCAAAACCGATAATATCGCCGGGCAAATGGAAGCCGGTAATTTGTTGCTCACCCTGTTCGGTCAGGGTAAAGGTTTTAAAGGATCCGGTACGCACGGCGAACAGCGATTTTAGTGCGGTGCCACTTTCAAACAGAATATCGCCTTTATGCAGCGGGCGTTTACGCTGGATAATGTCATCCAGCTTGGTCATTTCCTGATCGTTAAGTGAAAATGGCAGGCACAGCTGGCTAAAACCACAATCCTGACAATTAATCGCCGAGCGTTGCATCGAATGGATCCTAAAGTCCCTAATATGGCTGCTAGCTTAAAAAACTAACCTCTGCAAAGCAAGCCATATCGTATAAAAGCCATAGATAGCCAGTATAGCCGCAGTCGCATAACGAAACAGCATATTTGCTTTGAGCTGACGTAAGGCGTTGGCTGCGCTGCCAACGGCGAGAAGAGCGGGCAGGGTACCGATGCCAAAGCCAAGCATCAGGGCGGCACCTTTTAGCGCACTGCCGCTGGCCAGACTCCAGCTTAAAGTGGAGTAAACCAGGCCACAGGGCAGAAAGCCCCATAACAGGCCATAGCGGTAAGCTTTGTTGGCGGAATCCAGTGGTAACAGCGCTTTGCTCAGTGGCTGTAGCCGCTGCCATAGGCCCTGACCAATCTTTTCTAATAGGGTTAAACCAAACCAGAGCCGGCTAATGTACAGCGCCATGGCAATCAGCAGCAAGCCGGCAAGCAAACGCAGCCATAGCATGGATGCCCCGGTCACTTGCATCGCCGTAATACCAAAATAGCCAACCAGGGCGCCGAACAAGGCGTAAGTCGTTAAGCGTCCGGCACTGAGTAACAATGGAAAGTTCCAGCCGTGACGGCGTTGTTCTGCCGGTACACTCAGTTGTAAGGCACTGGCGATACCGCCGCACATCACCAGGCAATGACTGCTCCCCAACAAACCAATCAGTATGGCGGCGAGAAAATCAGGGCTCATCTTGGCGCGACGTGTTGTCGTGGTTTGGCTGCTGGCGTTGTTTGTCAGACTGCACCTGCTGCTTATCCTCATCAAACAGGATGCTTAAGCCTTCTTTTTCCAAATCTTCAAACTGTTTTGAGCGTACCGCCCAAAAGAAAATCCAGATACCGATGGCGACAAATAAAATGGCAATCGGGATCAGTACATAAATAATGCTCATTTCTTCAGTAACCTTAACGAGTTAGATACCACCAGCAAGGAGCTGAAGGACATACCAATCACGGCAATATAAGGTGATACAAAGCCTGCTACCGCCAATGGAATAATAATCAGATTATAGCCTACCGACCAGCCAAGGTTTTGTTTGATGGTACGGGCGCTTTGTTTACCACCGGCAACTAAATCTAATACCAGGCTGACATCTGGCTTTAACAGCACCACATCGGCCTGGTTTTTTGATAAATCCGCGCCTGAGTGCACGGCGACAGAGATATGGGCGGCATTAAAACCAGGGCTGTCATTAATGCCATCGCCAAGCATTAAGACTTTATGGCCATCGGCAATCAGTTGCTGGATCTGCGCGACTTTTTGCTCTGGCGAGCAGCCCTTTACCATAAAATCTAACTGCAGCTGCTGGCTGATCTGCTCTGCTTGCTCAGAGCTGTCGCCGGTCAACATGCCTAAACGATAACCCTGTTGCTGCAGTTTGGCGACCAGTGCCGGCACTTCCGCCCGGATCTGATCACTCAGCTCTACCGCAGCAATCGGCTCGCCATCGATCACCAGATATACCATCGCATTGCTGACTTCGCTCAATTGACAAAACGCCGCACTGCCGACTTTAAGCTGTCGTTGTTGCCAGCTGCCACTGATCCCAGCGCCAACGGCAACGCTCACCTGCTGCAGTTGCAATGGTTCGGTCAGATACGGAGCAAAGGCCCGGGCGATGGGATGCTCGGAATAGCGCTCCAGATTGGCAATGAAATTCAGCACCTCAGCTTCACCGTATTGCGTGCTGAGTAAGGTGACTTGGCAGACACTAAACTGGCCTTCGGTAAGGGTACCGGTTTTATCGAACACGATATGGCTGATTTCTGGCAAGGTTTCCAGCGCCTGAGAATTTTTAATCAGGATCCCCTGACGGTTTAAGCGTGCTAAGGCACAGGTAATAGCGGTGGGGGTTGCCAGGCTGAGTGCACAAGGGCAGGTGGCAACTAAGACCGACAAGGTAACCCAGAATGCCCGGTCCGGGTTCCACCAGAAATACCATAAACCAAAGGTCAATACCGCTATTACCAGTAAGCGTTCGACAAAGTATTTTGCCAGCTGGTCAGTTTTTTCCACCAACCGCGGTTTTTGATTTAGCGTCTGCTGCTGCAACTGGATAATCTGGCCCAGGCGGGAGTGTGCCAAGGCCTCGCTAACGCGAATTTTCAGCAAACCATCATGATTGATACTGCCTGCCAGTACTGTATCGCCGGGCCCTTTACTAATTGGCCGGTATTCACCGGTTAGCATCGATTCATCAACCGAGCTTTGCCCCTCTGTGACGATACCATCAGCTGGCAGAGTTTCGCCGGCTTTGACCAGGATCAGATCGTCAGGTTGCAACCGGCGCGCCGAGGCACTGGTTGGGCCCTGCTCAGTTAATAAAGTGGCGGTGACCGGCATAATCTTTAGCAGGTTGCTGGTGGCCTCTCGTGCCTGGGCCCGGGCGCGGTATTCAAAAAACTTACCCAGCTGCAGCAGAAAGGTAAACATACAGACCGATTCAAAATAGACTTCACCGGTATGAAACAGCGTGGCATAAGACGAGGCGAAAAAGGTATACCAGAGCGCCAGACTAACCGGCACATCCATATTCATCTGCCTGGCTTTAATGCTGCGCCAGGCACTGAGAGTGAAAGGTTTGGCGGCATAGAGCAGCACCGGTATGGTCAGCAGCATACTGATCCAACGCAGATAGCCTTCATGCGAGGCTTCGATACCCGTGTATTCGCCAAAGTACAGTGCGAAGGCCAGCATCATCACTTGCATGGTGAGAATGCCCGATACCGCCAATCGTTTCAGATAGCGGTTTAATTCCTGTTTAAAGGTCTGTTCTTCCTGATCGGCAACAAAAGGACTGGCCTGATAACCCAGCTCAGAGATTTGCCGTAAAATGCCGCTTAATGGCAGCTTATTGCTGTCCCAACTGACCGACGCACGTTGGGTAGAGGCGTTAACCGTAACCTTGGCAATGTCTGGCAGTTTTTTCAGTTGCTTTTCAATTAACCAGGCGCAGGCAGCGCAGCTCATGCCGGATAGTGACAATTCCAGTTCAGTTAAATCGCCATGCTGGCGGCTGATATCGGCCAGTACGTCTGGCTGATCAAAGTTGGCTAACTGGTTGGCAAGCTCGTCGGGCAGGGCGGTAACTTTAGCCGCGGCTTCGGTACGGAAGCGGTAATAGTCTGCCAGGCCGTTATTAATAATGGTATCGGCAACCGCCTGGCAACCTGCGCAGCAAAAAAACTGCCGGTTACCATCGATATGCAGGGTAAAACGCTCGCCGGTAGCTACCGGCTCATGGCAATGGAAACACTGCAGGTCGCCCAAGACGCCTCTTCCTTAATCATTACAGATAACAGTGATTATTTATAACCCAGTTTAATTTCCTGCTCAGCCGGCAGCACCAGATTGGCTTTGAGTCGCCATTCATTGGACGCATCCGATACGGTTAAGCGCCAACGACCATCTGGTGTCAGGGGTAGGGTGGCAACATAAAGTAGTTCACCACTGCGTTCGGCATCGACAGCAAAATCCCGGGCGCCGAGGGTTGGATGATAAAAGTCTAAATGAATGCTGTCGCCCAGCACCGCATTTTCGGCAAAGCGCACTACGGCTCTATTGCCGGCGACCAGGATGCTGGCATCCAGATTACGCAACGCCGCTTCACGGTACTTGGCAAGTTGCAAGTTGATACTTTTACCCGCCGCATAATAATCATCAATGACGACTTCCGGTTTGTGTTGTTGCATCACTACCACGGTATGCACCGCTTTTAGCGCCGTCAAAACCGGTATCGCAATTAATACCCAGGGCCAGACATATTTATACCAGGGTTTGGTATCCTGTTGCATTCGTAACCTCATTATAAAACTAAGCCCCTTTACGGGGCTTAGATTCTATCAGAACATCCTGCCTGGTGTTAGCGCAGGTCTTCCGGATTCGCTAAGCGATAAACATAGGCTGTCAGGATATGTACCTTGTCTTCACCCAGTGTTTCTTTAAAGGCAGGCATCACACCGTAACGGCCATTGCGCAGCGTTTCTTCGATATCCCGGGCAGAGCCGCCATATAACCAGATATTATCAGTCAGGTTCGGCGCACCAAACGGCAGATTGTGGGCGACGCTACCGCGGCCATCAGCGCCATGACAGGCGGCACACATACCAAACTTGGCTTTACCGGCTTCGGCGTCTTTTTCATTGACGGCGCGACCGGAGAGTTGCAGCACATAGGCAGTCATTTCTTTGATGCCCTGGTCGCCCAGTGCGGCTTCCCAACCTGGCATTGCGGCTTTACGGCCGTACAGCAAGGTTTCTTTGATCTTATCTGGCGTACCGCCATATAGCCAATCGTTGTCTGTCAGGTTCGGGAAGCCTCGTTGACCGCGGGCATCTGAGCCGTGACATAGCGCACAGTTTTGCAGGAACAAGCGCTGACCGATTTTTAAAGCTTCAGTGTCATAAGCCAGATCCAGTACATCACGCTTGGCGAAAGCTTGGAATACCGGGCCATAGACTTCGTCGGCTTTGGCGTTTTCTACGTCCAGCTGCACGTGACGGCCTTCAGCACGAGCCAGCTCAACCGCCTGCCGTGACTCTTCCAGCGACTTAATGCCCTGATTGGAGCTGGTCCAACCGAGGAAACCTTTGTAATTTCCCAGACCCGGATAAGCAGCCAGATAGAACACTGACCAAATCAGGGTGGCAAAGAACATATAGGTCCACCATTTTGGCAGTGGGTTGTTGTACTCTTTTAAGCCATCAACTTCGTGATCAGTAGTCTGATCTTCAGGTACGCCCACGAAGTTTTTCAGGTTCCACAATAACAGCACTAAACACAATACCAGTACCGGTATGGTCAGTACCCAAATCCAAAGATTCCAGAAGCTACTCATGCTCCTTCTCCCGTTTCGAATGTTGTTTTCCGGATTCCGGTTCGTCGTCAAATACTAAGTTAGCGGCTTCTTCGAAGTCAGACTTACGTTTTTTGCTGTAAGCCCAAATCACAAACGCCACAAAGCCAACGAACAGGATCACTGTCAGAATGCTGTGAACTGTTGCAAATTCCATAACCGTTACTTCAGCGCTGTGCCCAGTGATTGCAGGTAGGCAATCAGGGCTTCCATTTCGGTTTTACCTTTAACTGCTTCTGCAGCACCGGCGATATCTTCATCGGTGTAAGGTACGCCGAAACTCCGGAAAATCTCCAGCTTACGTGCCGTGTACTTGCCGTCCAGAATGTTGGTATCTAACCACGGGTAAGCCGGCATATTCGACTGTGGCACCACCGAGCGTGGATCCATCAGGTGCGCATAATGCCAGTCATCACTGTAACGACCACCCACACGGGCCAGATCCGGACCAGTACGCTTTGAGCCCCACAGAAACGGATGTTCCCATACGCTCTCACCGGCAACCGAGTAGTGACCGTAACGTTCTACTTCAGCGCGGAACGGCCGAATCATTTGGCTGTGACAGTTGGTGCAGCCCTCACGGATAAACACATCCCGGCCTTCCATCTGCAGGGCAGTGTATGGCTTCAGGCCGTCAATTGGCTGGGTGGTTTCATCGAGAAACATCAGCGGAGTAATTTGAACCAGCGTACCAAAGCTGATGGCGATAATGGTGAAAATGCCCAGTAAACCAACGCTTTTTTCAATTTTTTCGTGATGATTTTTTGACATTTGGCTCTCCTTAGGCGGCGGCTGCAGCAGGTTGGGCTGCTGGTGTTTTACTGCTTACTGTCTTGTAGACGTTGTAAGCCATCAGCAACATACCGGCGACCACGAAGGCACCACCAATAAAGCGCATCAGATAGAACGGCATCGAGGCTTCCAGGCTTTGGACAAAGCTGTAAGTCAAAGTACCGTCAGTGTTAACTGCGCGCCACATCATGCCTTGCATAATACCGCTGATCCACATTGCTACGATGTACAGCACCACACCAATAGTGTGCAGCCAGAAGTGGGTGTTAATCAGTTTTAAGCTATACATGCCGTCTTTGTTATATACCGCCGGGATCAGGTGGTACATAGCACCGATAGAGATCATCGCAACCCAGCCCAGCGCACCTGAGTGCACGTGACCTACGGTCCAGTCAGTGTAGTGTGACAGTGCATTCACGGATTTGATCGCCATCATCGGGCCTTCGAAGGTCGACATACCGTAGAATGACAGCGATACAATTAAGAAGCGTAAGATGGGGTCGGTTTTCAGCTTATGCCAAGCGCCTGACAGCGTCATAATACCGTTGATCATGCCGCCCCAGCTTGGTACGAACAGCACCACAGACATCACCATACCTAAAGACTGGGTCCAGTCAGGCAGGGCAGTGTAGTGCAGGTGGTGTGGACCGGCCCAGATATACAGTGCAATCAGCGCCCAGAAGTGGACGATTGACAGCCGGTAAGAATACACCGGACGACCTGATTGTTTCGGTACGAAGTAGTACATCATACCCAGGAAGCCAGCGGTTAACAGGAAACCTACCGCGTTGTGGCCGTACCACCACTGCACCATGGCATCTACCGCACCGGCGTAAATTGAGTAAGACTTACCCAAATTCAGCGGGATCACCATGCTGTTGACGATATGCAGCGCGGCAACGGTAATAATAAAGCCGCCATAGAACCAGTTCGCGACATAGATATGGCTGGTTTTACGTTTAGCCAGAGTACCGAAGAACACGATAGCAAAACTGACCCAAACGATGGTAATCAGCACGTCAATTGGCCACTCCAGCTCGGCATATTCTTTGCTCTGGCTCAGGCCCATTGGCAGGGTAATCACGGCAGCGATAATAACCGCTTGCCAGCCCCAGAAAGTAAACATGGCGAGCTTTTCTGCAAATAACCGAACCTGACAGGTTCGTTGCACCACATAATAACAGGTGGCGAATAAGGCACTGGTACCAAAGGCGAAGATAACGGCATTGGTATGGAGAGGACGAAGACGGCTGTAGGTCAGCCAAGGCGTATCAAAGTTAAGCGCCGGCCAGTATAACTGGGCTGCAATTAACACTCCCACCGCCATGCCGACAATACCCCATAATACGGTAGTGATGGCAAAGAGGCGGACAACGCTATAGTTGTATTCAACATTTAACGGTTTGGTCTGGCTCATGTTGAGTTCCGCTGCAGTTTTGCTGGTTACTAAAATACCACCTGAAGGTGGCCCTTCTTGTTATAAATGGATACGTCCGCTGGATGAGGCCATCGCAGTTGGTTGTACCCACTTTATTTGGCCCGAATGATAAGGCCTTTACCCCATAAAAGATAGGCAAAGCCGCCTATTTTATGATGTAGAACAAAGTCGCTGTTCAATTTTCAGGCAATTAGGCCTGTTGCTGGTTTTTTGCCTGTTGTTAGCGCTAAGATAGCCACTTCTACGAGTTTAGCAGGCATTACCCTGAGATGAAGTTTGCAGTGAAGTTAGTGTTGTGTTTCATTTTTTTATTTGTACTGCAGGCTTGTACACCCGCTGCTAATGATAACAGCCAGCTGACCCTGCTGCAAACCGCTGACCTGAGTGTACAAATCAGTCCGGCAACAATACCGGTAGAAAGCCCGCTGACGCTAACGGTGAAAACAAACCTTGATATTCAGCAACTTAGTGGTGAAATTCGCGGCATTTCGATGTATATGGGGCGGATCCCGTTACACTGGCGTAAGGTCAGCGACACAGAGGGCACCGTCTGGCAAGCGGAGTTTTTGCTCGGCGCCTGTACCGATCCGCAAATGCGTTGGCAGTTGACGCTGACTATGGCAACCGTCAGCGGGCAGCAGCAACTGCAGCTGATCGATTTTACCTCAAGCTGGTAAGTCGTTGATTCAGTTGTAAGGCAGCTGGTTGGTTTAAATCCAGTTTTGCGGTTTCAACACAAACAAACTGCTGATAACTGTTTTCCGCTAAATCCGGCAGCGCTTTGCTGCGCTCCCGCCATGGATTCCAGACCACAGTAGCATCCTGGCCCAGTTGGCTGATGTTTAACTGCTGTGCGCCACTTTGTAACAACAGCTCTGCCGCAGGCTCCGGATAAACCCGATCAATTTCCCGCTCAAAGCGAAGCGGCGCAGTGCTTTGCACCCGTTCGCCGCCCAGCGTTTTATCCAGATAGGCGCCGGGTAAAGGACTTACACTGGTGTCTGACAGTGACGGTACCGCAAAATAACTGTGTAACGCAGCTTGTTGCAGCATCGGCTCGGCACAGTCCAGCTGTAAAGTCAGAGTGTCTGCGGTCAGCTTCAGCGTCAGGTTTAGCGTTACGCTGTGATGCAGTGCCGGGATATCATCAACATCGATGCTTAAGGTAACCAAAGCGTGCTGTGCCGACGGCTTCGCCTGCACCTGACGCCACAGTCGGTTACGTACTAAACCATGGTTGGGTAGTTTAGCCGCGCTGGTATTAAAGGGCTTGCCTGCCGGGCCAAACCAGGGCCAACATACCGGCACGCCGCCGCGGATCGCTTGTTGCTGTTGCCAGACCGCTTTCGGGGATAGCCACAGCAGCTCCCTTCCGGGCGCTGGCTGATAGGATAACAACTGAGCGCCATACAGCGAGATCACGGCCGAAGCTTCGCCACAGACTAATTTCAGGCAGGGCAGGTCAGTTAAATGGGCAAAGCCGGTCTGAGTACTGATTTGCGATAGTGTCTGCGACATCCTGATTCCTTATTACTCGCTCAAGGCGTGGTAAAATAATGTGCTAAATCTACTGCCTTAAAATGCATACAGCCAGCAAAAGCTGGCTGTAGTGATTAGCAGGAGACAATTAGAACTTCATTAGCTCTACCGTGTTATCCAGCATACGGTTACTAAAGCCCCACTCATTATCGTACCAGCTCATCACTTTGACCAGCCTGCCCAGTACCCGGGTTTCCGTGGCATCAAATACCGATGACATTGGGTTGTGGTTAAAGTCAATCGACACCAGCGGCAGATCGTTCACCGACAGCACTTCGCTCATTGGGCCGCTGCTGGCGGCCTTACGGATAATATCGTTCACTTCTTCAGCAGTGGTATCGCGGCCAGCAATAAAGGTCAGGTCGACTAAAGATACGTTAATCGTTGGCACCCGTACGGCCAGGCCATCAAATTTGCCTTTTAGCTCTGGTACCACTAAACCGACAGCAGCAGCGGCGCCGGTCTTGGTCGGGATCATCGACATTGCCGCGGCGCGGGCCCGGCGCACATCAGTATGATAAACATCACTTAAGCGCTGATCGTTAGTGTAGGCGTGGATAGTGGTCATTAAACCGGATTCAATACCCAAGGCTTCATACAGTGGCTTGGCAACCGGCGCCAGGCAGTTAGTGGTGCAGGACGCATTAGAGATAATGTTCATTTCTGGCGTCAGGATCTGATGGTTCACGCCGTAGACCACAGTGGCGTCGACATCTTTACCCGGTGCTGAGATGATGACTTTCTTCGCACCGGCCGTTAAATGGGCGCCTGCGGTTTTACGATCGGTGAACAGGCCGGTACATTCCAGTACCACATCGACTTTCAGCTCGGCCCACGGCAGCTCGGCCGGATTACGCACGCTGAGGGTACGGATTTCGTCATTGTTCACATAGATGGCTTTGTCATCGTGGCTGACGTTGGCAGCAAAAATACCGTGCGCGGTGTCGTACTTTAACAGGTGGGCGTTAATCGCCGCATCGCCGAGATCGTTGATGGCTACGATCTTAATGTCATAGCTTTTGCTGCTTTCATACAGTGCCCGCAGCACATTACGGCCAATCCGGCCAAAACCATTAATCGCAACACGAATAGTCATAAGAACCCCGCTGTTAAAGTGTTAAACTGTTTGAAAACGTATTCATCAGGTATTTTGTAGTAAAATTACATTATTCATGGCAATTTTCAAGCTTAAAAGCATTTTTGTTGCTGATTTTGTAATTTAATGACATAAATGACCATGACAAGCAGCAAACCGCTCCTTACAATAGAGTGCTCGTTAGCATAACAAGCATGCAGACTCTATTTTAGGCACATAAAAATAAGGATTTCCAATGGACGCCGCCTTACTCGCCGAACTGATTGCCTTTAACGGCATTGAAACCACCTTTAATGATGCCTGGGGGCAGCCGTGTCAGGTCAGCGAGCCGGATCAGTTAGCGCTGCTCAGTGCCATGGGATATCCGGTGCAGGATGAAGCCGCCTGTCGCCAAGAGCTGTTACAGCGGCAACTGGATTACTGGCAACAACTGATCGCGCCGGTATCGGTGCAGCAGCAAGATGAGCAGGGCTGGCAGCTGGAAGTGATGGTGCCACTGGCGCTGGCGAATACCGATTTTACCCTGACGCTGACTACTGAGCAGGGCGCAACACAGCAGTGGCCACTGCTGCCGGTAGATGGCGAGCTGACACAGGTGGTGGTGTTAGAGGGCGAAGAGTATCAGCAGTATCTGCATCATATCGCCTACCCATTAACAGCCGGTTACCATCAGCTGGAGCTGCGCTGCAGTGGTACCGATTTACTGGTCAACCAGCAACTGATTATCAGCCCCGGCCATTGTTATCAACCGGCAGAGTTTAGCCAGCGCAAACAGTGGGGTAGCGCGATCCAGCTTTATGCGCTGCGCTCGGAGCGCAACTGGGGGATCGGTGATTTTAGCGATCTGCAAACGCTGATCCGCTATCTGGCGAAGCAGGGGGCAGATTTTATTGGCCTTAACCCCATTCATGCGCTTTATCCGGCCTTAGCGGATAATGCCAGCCCCTATAGTCCGTCGTCGCGGCGCTGGCTCAATATTATTTACCTTGATGTGACCGCCACACCTGGCTTTAACGATAACGCCGCGCTACAGGCTCATCTAAAGCAACCTGCGGTGCAACAGGCAATAGTGGCAGCGCGGCAGCAGGACTGGGTCGATTACCCGGCCGTGATGGCGCTAAAGCTGCCAGCATTAAAGTTGTGTTATCAGTGGTTTATCGACAACAAAGCTTCGCAGCCCGAACTGGCTGCCGCCTTTGATGCCTTTAAAGCCGCCGGCGGCAACAGTTTAGCGCAGCTGGCGCTATATGATGCGCTGCATGCCTGGCTGTATCAGCAAGACAGCCAATACTGGGGCTGGCCCAACTGGCCAGAGCAATACCGGGATCCGGACAGCGACGCCGTGCAGCAATTTGCCGCTGAGCACGCAGCTGAACTGGATTTTTACGTTTATCTGCAATTCCTGGCGCAGCAGCAGCTGGCAGAGGCCCAGCAACTGGCAACAGCACAGGGCATGTTATTAGGTTTGTATCGTGATTTAGCGGTTGGCGTTAGCGAAGCCTCGACCGAGATCTGGGGGAATCCTGAGCTGTATTGCCGTGACGCCAGTGTCGGTGCGCCGCCGGATCCATTGGGGCCGACCGGCCAAAACTGGGGTTTGCCGCCGATGAAGCCGTTTCAGCTGTACCAGCAGGGCTATCAACCTTTTATTGAGCTGTTGCGTGCCAATATGCAGCATGCCGGTGCGCTGCGGATTGACCATGTGATGGCACTGCTGCGGCTATGGTGGGTACCAAAAACTGCGGCTAATGCCGGCTCGGGTGCCTATGTTTATTACCCTATTATGGATCTGCTGGGCATTCTGGCGCTGGAAAGCCAGCGCCAGCAGGTGGTGGTTATTGGCGAGGATCTGGGCACAGTACCAGAGGGCATCCGTGAGTTACTGCAGCAATTCGGTATCTATTCCTACCGGGTCTTCTTCTTTGAAACCGCGCCGGATGGCGGCTATATTTCGCCGGCACATTATCCGCTGCAGGCGATGGCGACCTTAAGTACCCACGATTTGCCAACCTTAATCGGTTTCTGGCATTGTGAAGACTTAAAACTGGGCCAGCAACTGGGCTTGTATCGCGACGAAGGCCAACTGCAGCAACTCTATCAGCAGCGCCATGCCAATAAACAGCGTATTTTAGATTCGCTGCACGGTCATGGCCGCTTACCGGCTGATTACCCGCGTAGTGTTGACCATCTAGCTATGGACCGAACGTTAAATTTCGCTATGCAGCAGCATCTGGCCGCCGGCGCCCAGCAGCTGTTATGCCTGCAAATTGAAGACTGGCTGGAAATGACCCAGCCGGTGAATGTGCCCGGCACCAGCAATGAATATCCAAACTGGCGGCGCAAATTGAGTCAGCCGCTGGAGCAGTGGACGCAAGAGCCGCATATTGCCGCCTTATTGCAGCAATTAACGGCGCTGCGACGCCAATAAATAAGCCGCTGTAAGGCTCGTTCAGGTAACTCTCAGACATTTTATTAAGGACAGAATCATGACTGCACAGCTGTTAACCGAAGCCCGTTTAAATCAGCCGTTTGGCTTTTTAGGTTGGCAGCCGCGAATGCAGGACGGGAAAGTGCGTGGTTTGTTGCTGCGCTGCTATCTGCCGCACGCAAGCGCGGTCAGTGCTTTCGATAGCAAAACCAATAAACTGTTAGGTGAGTTAACGCCCGATAGTAGTTGTCCCGGCTTATTTGTGCTGGAGCTACCGACCAAGCGTAAGGCGGTGCCCTATCGGTTACAGGTTACCCAGGGCCGCTATCAGCACCAGTTGTTTGACCCTTATCAGTTTATCGAGCAAGCTTATTATGCGGTGCACTTTGTACAGCATCAGCCGGAAAATCTGTACCGGCAGCTTGGCGCCCAGCTGATTGAGCTGGACCATGCCGGCAAACGGCTGCCGGCAACCCGTTTTGCCGTCTATGCACCCAATGCCAGCAGTGTCAGTCTGGTCGGTGACTTTAACCAGTGGGATGGCCGCTGCCATCCGATGCAACGCACCGACTGTGGCCATTTCGTGCTGGTGCTGCCGGAAGTTGCCGCCGGCGTGCGTTATAAATTTGAAATTAAAGATCAGCATGGTCATCTGTTACCACACAAGGCTGATCCGCTGGCCTTTTATGCTGAGCAATATCCGTCGCATGCCTCGCTGGTTTATGATCATCAGCAGTATCAGTGGCAGGACCAGGCCTGGCAAAGCCGCACCGCGCCCAATCCGTATCAGAGCCCGATGAGTATTTATGAAGTGCATCTGGGCTCCTGGCGCCGCGGGCCGGACAATCAACCGCTTAATTACCGTGAGCTGGCGGCGCAGCTGATCCCTTACGTGCTGGATCTTGGCTATACCCATATCGAACTGTTACCGGTGATGGAGCATCCGTTTGATGGTTCCTGGGGTTATCAGCCACTGGGGCTATTTGCCCCCACCTCGCGTTTTGGTCATCCGGATGATTTTAAAGCCTTTGTCGATGCCTGCCATCAGGCCGGTATCGGCGTTATTCTGGACTGGGTACCGGCGCATTTTCCGGAAGATGGTCATGGTTTAGCCCGTTTTGACGGCTCGCATCTTTATGAATACGCCGATCCGCGCCGTGGCTGGCACCCGGACTGGAATTCCTGCATCTATGATTTTGGTAAGGATTATGTGCGTCAGTTTCTGGTAGCCAGTGCGCTGTATTGGCTGGAACACTTTCATATCGATGGTATCCGCGTTGATGCGGTGGCCTCGATGCTGTATTGGGATTACTCGCGCAAAGCCGGGGAATGGATCCCGAATATCGACGGCGGCAACCACAACTATGAAGCCATTAGTCTGTTCCGCTGGCTTAACCGCGAAGTGTATAGCAAGTTCCCTAATGCGATGACCATTGCCGAGGAATCGACGTCTTTTCCGATGGTGTCACGGCCAACCGATATTGGTGGCCTGGGCTTTGGCTTTAAATGGAATATGGGCTGGATGAACGATAGCCTGCGCTATATCAGTAAAGACCCTGCCTACCGGCAGTACCATCATAATGATCTGACCTTTTCGATGGTGTATGCCTATAACGAGAATTTTATTTTGCCGTTATCGCACGACGAAGTGGTGCATGGTAAAGGCAGCTTATTGCAAAAAATGCCGGGCGATGAGTGGCAGCAGGCGGCGAACTTACGTGCCTACATTGCCTTTATGTACGCGCACCCGGGTAAGAAAATGAATTTTATGGGGAATGAGCTGGCGCAAAGCCGCGAATGGAATCATACCCAGAGTCTGGACTGGCAGCTGCTAAGCTATGATAAGCACCGTGGGGTACAGCAGCTGTTCCGCGATCTGAACCTGACTTATCGGCGCTGCGCACCGCTGTATCAGCTAGACTATGAGCCAGCGGGCTTTGGCTGGCTGGAGCATCAGGATGCAACCCACAGTACGGTGAGCTTTTTCCGGCAGGATGCGGCCGGCCAGCGTATTTACGTGGTCAGTAATTTTACACCGGTGCCACGCGAGCATTTTGCGCTTGGCGTGGCGGAAGAGGGCGAGTTTGAAGTGATCCTCAATACCGATAGTGAGTATTTCTGGGGCAGTAATTATCCGGTGCAGCAGCAGGTACTGGTCAGTATTGCCGAAGCCTGGCAGGGCCAACCTCGACGGCTGAGCTTGAATTTACCGCCGTTGGCAACCCTCTATCTACGAGTTAAATCTTAGGATCCGCGCGATGGCCGATCAGATAGCACTGTTAAAAATGAGTCCTGGCAAGCCGGTGCCATTGGGGCCAACGCAACTGAGTGCCGGCTGCTGGAACTTCGCCGTCTATGCCCCGGATGCGACCGGACTGCAACTGTGTTTGTTCCGCCCGGATACGGAAGAGCTGCTGGCGGAGATTGCTTTTAGTGGCCGCACCGGGGAGATCTGGCATTTGCAGGTGCAGGGCGTCGCTGAGGGCACCCTCTATGCACTAAAAGCCGCAGGCCCGAATCAGCCGGATCGCGGTTTATTGTTTGACAGTAACAGGTTGTTACTGGACCCGTATTGCCGGCAGTTAAACCGGCCACAATATTGGCATGAACAGCAATATTTAAGCCGTAGTCACTATTCATTGGCCAAAGGCGTACTCAGCGCCACTGAGTTTGACTGGCAGGGCACCACGAAACCACAGATCCCACGCGAAAAAACCGTACTGTACGAGGCGCATATCAAGGGCCTGACCATGCAGCATCCGGCGGTACCGGAAGCATTGCGCGGTACCTATCTTGGTCTGTGTCAGCCTGAGGTGATCACGCATTTAAAGGCACTGGGTATTACTACGGTGCAGTTACTGCCGGTGGCGGCCTTTATGGCAGAGCCACGCTTAAGCAGTCTGAAGCTTACCAACTACTGGGGTTACAACCCGCTGGCATTTTTTGCACCCGAGCCACGCTATCAGGTAGAAGATGCGGTGCAGGAGTTTAAAACTCTGGTTCGCACCCTGCATCAGCACGGGCTGGAAGTGATTCTGGATGTCGTCTTTAACCACACCGCTGAAGCCGGCGAAGATGGCCCGGTGCTCAGTTTCCGCGGTCTGGCCAACCGCCAGTATTACCTGTTTCACAGCCATGGTGAAATGATTGACTATCAGAATTACTGTAACTTTACCGGCTGTGGTAATACGCTAAATCTGTCACACCCGGCGCTGCAAAAAATGGTGCTGGATGCGCTGCGTTACTGGCTGACCGAGATGCAGGTTGATGGCTTCCGCTTTGATTTGGCGGTAACGCTGGGCCGTGAGCATAAACGCTTTAATCCCTATGCGGCCTTTTTCCAAATTATTGCTCAGGATCCGGTGCTGTCGCAGGCCAAGCTGATTGCCGAGCCCTGGGATGTCGGGCCCTTTGGCTACCATCTGGGGCAGTTTCCGGCGCATTGGTCTGAGCTTAACGACAAGTTCCGCGATATCTGCCGTGCGTTCTGGCGCGGTGACAGTGGCACCTTACCGGAATTTGCCACCCGCTTACTGGGCTCACGCGATATTTTCCAAAAGCACCATAAGCCGGCCAGTTGCAGTGTCAATTATCTGTGTTATCACGATGGTTTTACGCTGCAGGATCTGGTCAGTTACCAGCATAAACATAACTGGTTGAACGGTGAAGAAAACCGGGACGGCCATAGCCATAATCTGAGCGTCAATCATGGCGTCGAAGGCCCAAGCTCAGATCCGGCAATCGTCGCTGCCCGCTATCAGCATAAGCGTAATCTGGTGGCCACCTTGCTGCTGAGTCAGGGCATTATCCACTGGCTGGGCGGTGATGAGCTCAGCCATAGCCAACATGGTAATAATAATGCATATTGCCAGGATAATCCGATTTCCTGGCTTAACTGGCAATTGGATGGTCATAGCACGAAGTTTTTGCAGTTTGTACGCCAGATGATGGCACTGCGTAGCCAGTTTAGTTGCCTGCAGCAGCTGAGTTTACTGGACGATCAGTATCAGCTGCATGGTGACAAACATCAGGTGCACTGGTATTTACTCGATGCCACGCCGATGCAGGAACAACACTGGCATCAGGCCGAACTTAACTGCTGTATGCTGGAGATTATCAATACCAACAGTCAGCAAAGCCTGCTGGTACTGATTAATGGTTCGGCCCATAACGAAGCCGTGTTATTTCCGGGCAACAGCCGGCAACTGGTGTTTGATACCGCGCTGGATGATGGTTTACAACCGGTTAAACCGCTGCAAGCCAGCCAATGGCTGCAAACGGCGCACAGCCTGTCAGTCTGGCAGTAGGCTTATGCCGGTTATTCGGCTATAATGCCGGCCATTTTTCGAGCCGCGCCAAGGCGCATTTCTCTGCTGTTTAAAGGATCGTCAAATGACAGACAACACACCACTGTGTGATATCGGCTTCGTTGGAGCCGGCGTAATGGGCAAAAACCTGATCTTAAACCTGGCAGATCATGGTTACCGGGTGGCGGCCTTTGACCTCGATCTGCAAAAGCTCGAAGCCGTGCTGGCGCAGGATACCGCAGAGCGCGGTGACCAGCCGCCGCGGGTAATTGGCTGTAGCTCCTACACCGAATTATTATCCCGCCTTTCTGCCCCCCATCTGATTGTTCTCTCTGTTCCCGCCGGTAAAGCCGTAGATGATGTCTGCCACAAGTTGATTGATGCCGGCATTCAGGCCGATGATATCGTGGTCGATACCGGTAACAGCCTGTGGACCGACACTGTCGCGCGGGAAAAAAGCTTTGAAGGTAAGTTTATCTTTTTCTCAACCGCCGTTTCCGGCGGTGAAGTCGGTGCCCGTTTTGGCCCCTCCTTGATGCCAAGTGGCGATCCCTATGCCTGGACCCGGATTAAACCCTTATGGCAGGCCATTGCGGCCAAGGTTGATCCGGCCACCGGCAAAGCTATCGAACGCTTTGAGCCGGGTAATCCGGTTACCGAAGGTGAGCCATGCGCCAGCTATATTGGCCCCAGCGGCTCAGGCCACTATGTGAAGATGGTGCATAACGGCATTGAATATGCCGATATGCAGTTGATTTGTGAAGTGTATCAGGTGATGCGCGATGTGCTGGGCATGTCGGCGCTGGCGATTGCTGACATTTTCCGGCGCTGGAATGAAGGCCCGCTACATAGCTATTTAATCGGCATCAGTGCAGAGGTACTGGCGACGAAAGACAGTGAAACCGGCTTGCCGCTGGTCGATGTGATTGTCGATAAAGCCGGCCAAAAGGGCACCGGCCTGTGGACTGCGGTCAGTAGCCTGCAGCTGGGTAGCCCGGCGCCAACCATAGCTGAAGCGGTGTACGCCCGTTCTATCTCTGCTCTTAAAACCGAGCGGGTCAAGGCCGCGACAGTGCTGGCGGGTCCGGCGCAAAACCTGTATAGCGAAGCGCAGCAGGCGGAGCTGATTCAGATGCTGCATGATGCGCTGTACTGCGCCAAGATCTGTGTTTACGCCCAAGGCTTCCATTTAATGAAAACGGCAGCGGAAGAGCAGGGCTGGCAGCTGAATTTCGCCGAAATTGCCAAGATCTGGCGCGCCGGCTGTATTATCCGCGCGGTATTCCTGCAGTCGATCAGTGAAGCTTATGAGCGCAACGACGAGCTGGAGAATCTGCTGCTGGATCCGTTTTTCTCCAAGCAAATTTCGGTCTATCAGCAAAACTGGCGTAAAGCGGTTGCCAATGCCTCGCTGGCCGGTATTCCGGTAGCGGCACTAAGCTCAGCGCTGAGTTACTACGATGCGTACCGCACTGCAGTGTTGCCAGCCAACCTGCTGCAAGGGCAGCGCGATTATTTTGGTGCCCATACCTTTGAACGGACCGACAAGGCTAAAGGTAAGACTTATCACGTAGATTGGAGCCACCCAGAGCGGCCAATGGTGAAAATTAAATGACGACGATAATCGGAACCCCGGGTACCAGCAGTAGCACCAAGGTGCTGTTATTAGGTGCCGGTGAGCTTGGTAAAGAGCTGTGTATTGAATTAAAGCGCTACGGCTGTGAAGTAATTGCGGTTGACCGCTATCCGAATGCGCCGGCGATGCAGGTGGCTGATAAAGCCGTGGTGATCTCGATGCTGGATAACGCCGCACTGCGCCAGCTGGTGATCAGCGAAAAGCCAAGCCTGATAGTGCCGGAGCTGGAAGCCATCGCCACCTCGGTATTGCTCGAGCTGGAGCAGGCCGGATTTAACGTGGTGCCCAGCGCCAAAGCCGTTAATCTGACGATGAACCGCGAAGGGATTCGCCGTTTAGCCGCCGAGCAGCTGCAATTACCGACTTCACCCTATCAGTTTGCGGAAGATAAAGCCGGCTTTCTGGCCGCGGTGGCGGCTATTGGTTATCCCTGTGTCGTTAAACCTATTATGTCCTCCTCAGGGAAAGGCCAGAGCGTGCTGCGTTCGGATGCCGACCTGGAGCAGGCCTGGGCTTATGCGCAGGAGGGGGGCCGCGCCGGTAAGGGCCGGATCATCGTGGAAGGCTTTATTGATTTTGACTATGAAATTACCCTGTTAACGGTGAATTCGGTGTCCGGGATCCAATTTTGTGCGCCCATTGGTCATCGTCAGGAAAAAGGCGATTACCGCGAAAGCTGGCAGCCACAACAGATGTCAGCTGTGGCGCGACAAAAAGCGGAAGCTTACGCGACTGCCGTAGTAGAGGCACTGGGCGGTAAAGGCTTATTTGGTGTTGAGCTCTTTATCAAAGGCGACGAGGTCTGGTTTAGCGAAGTCTCACCCCGACCGCATGATACCGGTATGGTGACGCTGATCTCCCAGCAACTGAGCGAGTTTGCGCTGCATGCGCGCGCCATTCTGGGTTTACCTATTCCACAGATCAGGCAGTACGGCCCGGCCGCATCAGCCGTGTTGCTGGTACCGGGGCAAAGCCAGAACATTCAGTATGCCGGCTTAGCCGATGCACTGCGTGAACCTGATACGGAGCTGCGGCTCTTCGGTAAGCCGGAAGTGCAGGGCGAGCGGCGAATGGGCGTGGCGCTGGCGCTTGCGCAGAGCACTGAGGCGGCAACGGCGAAAGCGCTGGCCGTTGTGCGGCAGCTAACGGTAACGCTTAAGTAATCAGTCTGTGGTGTCGGTCAGCAGATCGGCACCACGACGAGAGTGTTGGTCTGGCGTCGGCGCAGACATAATGTTCCTTATTTAGTAATAAACTCTTGTTGTATAAAATCTTTTGGTGTTTCTTCCTCTGACAGCTATGCTTGAAGCACAGAAGTCTGGAGAAAGAATAATGATGAGTTTTTGGTCTAGTGCCGCTGGCCGGCTATTGTTCTTACCCATCCTGGCGCTCGCCGGTTTCTTATTAGTTGCTGCCGTTGCGATGCATTCCCTCCAGCAAAGATTGATTGAAGGACGCGAACAGCGTGTCGTGGCTGTCATTGATGTTGGAATGTCGTTAGTTAAACATTATCAGCAACTGGCTAAAAGCGGTGTGATGAGTCGTGAGCAAGCACAGCAGGCGGCGCTGGGGGCAATTAAAGCACTGCGCTACGACAAAGTTGAATATATTTGGATTAACGATTTAGGTAAACCTTTCCCCAAAATGGTGATGCATCCCACGGTACCGGCACTTGAAGGCACGGTATTGGATCGCCCCAGCTTCAATTATGCCACCCTGATGCGCAGCGCCGATGGTCGTCAACAGCACAAACTGAATAACCAGAACTTGTTTGTAACCTTTGTCGATACCATCGAACGCTATGGCAGTGGCTTCGTCGAATATCAATGGACTAAACCCTTAGCCGGTGGCGGGGTAACTGAAGAGCGTTACACTAAGCTTTCCTATGTCATTGCAGATCAGGAATGGGGCTGGGTGCTGGGATCCGGCATCTATATTGATGATGTCCGCAAGACATTCTGGCAAACCGCTTTGCAGCTGGCGCTGGTCATAGTACTGGTCATGCTGTTAACGATAGCGGTCTCTCTGTATATCCGGCGCTGGTTATTGCGGCAACTCGGCGGCGAAGTGGCCTACACCCGGCAGTTAGTACAACAGGTTGCGGCCGGCGATTTTAGCGCGGCTATCAGTCTGCGAGCCGGCGATAAGGATAGTTTGTTGGCGGCAGTCGCCGCCCTGGTTGAGCGGTTGCGCGACCTGGTTAGTCAACAGCGGGCGCTGGTTAGTGGTCTTAATCAGCAATCTGAGGCGCTGGACAGTTCCAGCCAGCAAAGTCAGGCGTTATTGCAGCAGGTAATGGAGCAAACCACTCAGGTTGCGACGGCAGTGCATGAAATGAGTACCACCTGCGATGATATGGCGCGTAATGCCACTACGGCGGCACATTCGGCGCGGGATGCCGATCGGGAAGCGGTAGCGGGCACGGCTGCGGTGAGTCAAACTCTGGAGGCGATTAATCAGTTACAACACAAGGTGGAACAGGTGGCCTCGGTGTTGTCGGAGTTATCTGACAGCAGTCAGCAAATCGGTGCGGTGACCGAGGTGATTGGCAGCATTGCAGAGCAAACTAACTTGTTGGCCTTAAATGCCGCCATTGAGGCCGCCAGGGCCGGTGAACAGGGGCGGGGCTTTGCCGTAGTGGCTGATGAAGTCCGAACCCTGGCCAGTCGTTCGGCCAGTTCCACTCAGGATATTAATAACAGAGTACAAGGTATTCAGCAGGATGCTGCCCGGGCGGTGAATTCCATGCAACAAAGCCAGCAGGAAGCCAGCCTGACTATAGCCCGTTCTTCTGAAGCCAGTAGCGCCTTACAGCGGATCAATAGTGCGGTCGCCCAAATCACCGATGTTAACGATCAACTGGCCAGTGCGACCGAAGAGCTCGCCATGGTAGCCGGTGGCATTAATCAAAATATGGAGCAAATTGCTCAGGCGGTGCAACAAACCCATGAGCAGGCGGCACAGTTGGCAGGTGCCAGCAGCCAGTTAAGGCAGATGGCACGGGAATTAAATAATCTGTTGGCTGGCTTCCGCGTATAATAACTCAAGTGAGAAATTCTGTGACGTGCTGAGGTACAGATGAAATTAACTGAACAACAATGGCGGGAGCGCCTGACTGATGAGCAATATCGGGTCACCCGCTTAAAAGGCACTGAGTATCCCTTTAGCGGTGAACTGCTGCACCATACCGCCGATGGGACCTATCATTGTGTTTGTTGTGGCACGGTGCTGTTCGACTCCTCAACCAAATTTGATGCTGGCTGTGGTTGGCCGAGCTTTTATCAGGCCATTGAGAACAAGGTAAAGTACCAACCTGATCACAGCCATGGTATGCAACGCATTGAAATTCTCTGTGCCACTTGTGATTGTCACCTGGGTCATGTTTTTGACGATGGTCCGGCTCCGACGGGGCAGCGCTACTGCGTTAATTCCGTGTCTTTAAGCTTTAAACATACGACTAAAGCCTAAAAAAATCTGTAATTGTTGTGGTAGGGTTTCATAATCCATTACAATAGGCCGCCTTTCATGACCGCTGTACCCTACAAGAAAGCGGCGTGGGCAACTCCGATTAATTCATCTTATTGAAGTAAAAGGCCTGAAAATGACCCTATCACACGCAGAGCAGTACCAGAAGAGCTGGCAGGAGCGCCAGGAATACGCCGAAAATATGTTGCCAATTATTGGCCGTCTGTACCGTAATAAAGGCATCGAAGTGGTGATTTATGGTCGTCCGCTGGTCAGCGCGACTACAATCGATATTATTAAAGCCCATAAAACCGTACAACGTTTTGAAGGTCAAAAGCTGCGTCTGCGGGAAAGCTTTCCGGTATTAGAAGCCGTTAGTAAGATGAATCTGGCGCCGGGCCGGGTTGATATCGGTAAACTGGCTTATGCGTTTCTGTACAAAAATGTCGCTGAGGGGTTAACGCTGGAACAATACCTGGCGCGTGAGCTGGCGGATATTCTGGACCATGAAGATCAGGTTAAACCGGTTGATGTGGTGTTGTACGGTTTCGGTCGTATTGGTCGCTTACTGGCCCGGTTGATGTTAGAGCGCTCTGGCCCGAGCGTTAAATTACGTTTAAAAGCTATTGTTGTCCGTGGTGGTAAGCAGGGTGACTTGGAAAAGCGCGCCAGCTTATTGCGTCGTGACTCGATCCATGGCCCCTTTAATGGCAGCATCACAGTAGATGAAGAGAATCAGGGTATTAAAGCCAATGGTACCTTTATCAAAGTGATTTATGCCAATTCACCGGAAGAAGTGGATTACACTGCTTACGGTATCGATAACGCGCTGATCGTCGATAACACCGGTATCTTTAAAGATGACGTCGGCCTGTCGGTGCATCTGAAGAGCAAAGGGGCAGCCAAAGTATTACTGACGGCACCGGCCAAAGGGGATGTGCCAAACGTGGTGTATGGTGTCAACCAGCATATGATCACGGCCGAGCATAAAATTGTCTCAGCAGCCAGCTGTACCACTAATGCCATTACTCCAGTATTAAAGGCGTTGAACGATGAGTTTGGTATTCGTAACGGTCACGTTGAAACGGTACACTCTTATACCAACGATCAGAATTTGATCGATAACTTCCACAAAGCTGAACGTCGCGGCCGGGCGGCACCATTAAATATGGTACTGACCTCAACGGGCGCTGCCAGTGCCGTAGCTAAGGCGTTGCCTGAGCTAAAAGGCAAGTTAACCGGTAATGCGATCCGGGTGCCGACGCCAAACGTGTCAATGGCTATTCTGTCGCTGAACCTGAACCGTGAAACCAGCAAAGACGAGCTAAACCAGTTCTTACAAAATACCTCTTTATTCTCAGAGCTGCAGGATCAGATCGACTTTACCAGTTCAACAGAAATCGTGTCGTCAGATCTGGTTGGCTCACGCTACGCCGGCGTGGTTGACTCTCAGGCGACCATTGTTGATGGCGACCGCTGCGTGTTATACGTTTGGTATGATAACGAGTTCGGTTACAGTGTACAGGTAACCCGCGTGATGAACGAAATGGCTGGCATCAAATACCCAACGCTGCCAGTTGCCAAATAAGCGTAATCCGCTACTAAAAAACCCGCCTCGCAGCGGGTTTTTTTATCCGTGCGCCGGGCATGGCGCGCAGCGCCTTGACCGGCGCTATCTGCTGACTGTGGTGGTTAGTAGATGACTCGGAGGTGAAAGTCCTCTACACACCCGGCAAGGGGAAGTGTTAGCCGAACGGCAA
>Ga0181595_10000660_pt1 | contig 37964 bp, 24 predicted proteins | sample 041ome_7_FD_145604 | JGI IMG/M metagenome (GOLD analysis project Ga0181595, IMG submission 145604) | Coastal salt marsh microbial communities from the Groves Creek Marsh, Skidaway Island, Georgia - 041401AS metaG (spades assembly) | ecosystem: Environmental > Aquatic > Marine > Intertidal zone... | reverse complement strand
GTTCGACGCGCTTCGTCGCGCGCGCGTGCGGACGCGCGATGGGGGCGAGCGGGGCGAGCGCGCGGGCGAACATCGCGTGTCGAAGTGACGAAGTGACGTCGGTCCGTCGGTCCGTCGGTCCGTCGGGCGGTTTCCGCAGTCAAATTCTAAGTGCTATGCGTCGTGACGTGTCTTCGTATCGCGTCGCGCGTCGGTGAGGCGCATCGCTCATCGCAGGCACGATGAGAATCGGTGCTGGCCCACGTACCCGCCCTGCATCGCGCGCCGGACGTTCATCGCGAAATTCTGAGGCGTGCGCGCCAAATCCTCCGCCGCCTCCTTGTTCAGAGGATCGTCCGGATTCGGCTCGCTGAACAGCAGAGACAACCCGAAGATGACGCTCGAGATCGACAACACCGGTTTCCAATCCTCTCTCAAAATGTTCAAGCACACGTTCCCGTCCAAGTCAATGTTCGGGTGATACACCTTGCGCTCGCATCGCACCTTCGGCGGTTCGTGCGGATACATCGTCGGCACCGCGAACGAAAACTCAAACGTCCCACCGCGATAGTACCCCTCATCGGGTTTAATCGCGATGACAAAGTTCAACAAATCATCCTTCCCATTCGGGAACGCTATCGACATCGTCCGCGGAAGCGCGAGCTCCGATATGTCTGCGTTCGTTTCGTTCGCGCGCGCGCGTCAGTCGTCTCGCCGTCGTCCCGCGTCCTCGCGCTTCCCCCGTTCGCGTCGCCGTCTCGCGCACCTTTCGCCACGCGAACCTCCCCGCTGCTCTGTCTCGACGTCGTGCCTCCGTTCGCCTCGCGTTCGGCCGCCTCCTTCTCTTGTTTCGCCTGTCGTCGTCGTCGCGCGCGCGTCGCGTCAGTCCTTCGTCGCATCCTTCGTCGCATCCTTCGTCGCGCGCGTCGCCGCGCGGTCGTTCGTCGCGCGCGTCGGCGTCGCGGTCGCGCGTCGCGCGTCGTCGTCCTCGCGTCGCGCGCGCACCTTGACGGAGAACAGCTTGATCATCGCGCGCTCGTCGCGGCGTCGTGTGTCGCGCGCGACGATTCGGCGCGTCGTCGCGCGTCGCGGCGTCGCGGATGGATAAAGCGCGATGCGACGGCGCGACACACGACGACGCGCGATGGCGATGGCGATGACGCGCGCGATGATGACGACGGCGACGACGGCGACGACGAAAGCGACGGCGCGGGACGCGCGACGCGAGACGCGCGCGCGACGCGCGATCGCGACGAGGGCGAGCAACAACGAAAACCGCTACGGCGCGTGCTGGCCGGGACGCGCGGAGGTGCCGGCGAACGTCGCGGCGCTCGGGAACGGAAACGTGAAGAAGATATCGCTGCTCGGAAGCACGGGGTCGATCGGGACGCAGACGCTGGACATTTGCGAGGAACATCCGGATAAGTTTGAGGTCGTGGCGCTGAGCGCGGGGCGAAACGTGACGCTGGTGGCGGAGCAGTGCGCGAAGTTCTCGCCGAAGTTGGTGAGCGTGCAGAACGGAGAGGACGTGGCGAAACTGAGGGATGCGTTGCAAAAACTCGGATGCGCGATGCCGGAGATTATGTATGGGGAGGATGGGATGGTTGAGGTGGCGAGACACGCCGACTGCGATTCGGTGGTGACGGGCATCGTCGGATGCGCGGGATTGCCGCCGACGGTGGCGGCGATCGAGGCGGGAAAGAATATTTGCTTGGCGAATAAGGAGACCCTCATCGCCGGTGGCCCCGCGATCGTGCCGTTGGCGGTGAAGCATGGGGTGAAAATTTTGCCCGCGGATTCCGAGCACAGCGCCTTGTTCCAGTGCATTCAAGGCATGCCGGAGGGCGCGCTGAGACGCATCATTCTCACCGCCTCTGGCGGCGCTTTCCGCGATATGGACCTCGCCACCATGCGTGAACTCGCGGTGTCCGATCCCGCGGCGTTGCACAAGAAGGCGACGACGCACCCGAACTGGGACATGGGCGCGAAGATTACGTGCGACAGCGCGACGCTCATGAACAAGGCGCTCGAAGTCATCGAGGCGCACTACCTCTACGGCACCTCTTACGACAACATTGACGTGATCGTGCACCCGCAATCGATCGTGCACTCCATGGTTGAGACCTCGGATAGCTCCGTTTTGGCGCAATTGGGCTGGCCTGACATGCGTTTGCCTATTCTTTACACCATGTCTTGGCCCAACCGCGTCGAGTGCTCCGAAGTCACGTGGCCGCGACTCGACTTTGTCAAGATGGGCGACCTCACCTTCCGCGCGCCCGATTTCGAAAAGTACCCGTCTCTCACCATGGGCTACGCCGCCGGTCGCGCCGGTGGCACCATGACGGGCGTTTTCTCCGCCGCCAACGAGCAAGCGGTCGCCATGTTCTTGGACAAAAAGATGGGCTACTTCGACATTTACAAAGTCATCGAGTTGGCCATGGAGGCGCACAAGAACGAGCTCGTGCTCGATCCGTCCCTGGACGACATCGTGCACTACGATTTGTGGGCGCGCGATCACGTCAAGCAAACCGTGGAATCTGGCGTTTTGACCGGCGCCCTGCCTCGTTAAACTACACATTCGATTCGTTTCGTCTCGCGCGCTCGTTCGCCGACGTTGCTAATACTCACTCCAACAACGAGTCACGCGCTTCACTCGCGCACGCGCGCACGCCTGATGATCGTCGCGGCGCGCGCCACCGCGCGCGTTCAGTGCGCCGCACCGCGCGCCCGCCGCCATCGTTCGCGCCGTCACCGCGTCGCTCGGGCGTCGTCCGGCGTGAACGATGACGACGCGTCTGACGCAGCCATGTACGAAGAACTCGAGAAGATTAACGCCGCGAACAACAGTAAGAGCGCGAGTGACTGGATCGGGGCGTGGTCGAAGGCGATCACCGACCCCCCGAGCGAGGCCGAGGTGGAGAAGATGCGAGCTGCGGCGATGGCGGCCGAGGAAGAGCGCTTGGCGGAGGCGAGGAGCTATCGGTACGTCTTCGCGCACGATCTGCTGAGCGGATCGGGGGACTCGTTCGCGGGTAAATATCTCAAGGATGCGCTAGGAATGATTGATATCGAGCTGGAGACGCCAGACTTGGTGTGTGGGAACGCGGAGTACACGGTGTCGAGCGCGTTGGAAAAGTTGACGGCGGCGCTGAACGGCGGGGAAGGGCGGAAGGAGCGACCGGTTCGGTTGATTGGGTCGAGCACGGGGGCATTGGTGGCGGCGCTGTACGCGGAAAGGAACCGAGACAGGGTTGACAAAGTGTTTCTTCTCGCGCCGACGTGGGGGCTGGCGAACATTTTGACAAACTTTGAGAAGAGTTACGGCGTCAAGTTCAGCAAGGCGTTCGTCGACGACGCGAGCACGTTACCCGAGTATCCGACGGTGACTTGCCCGGCGTATATCGTGCATGGACACGATGACGACGTTTCGCCGTTGGACAACTCCGCGCGTTGGATGCAGATGGCGTCGCAGTGGATGCGACAGGAAGGTGATTCCGACGAAAACGTCGCCGAGAGACGACTTCTCGAGGTGAGCGGCTTAGGGCACGGCGTCGAGACCGCGCTTCCAATGTCGATGGGGCGGTTCACAGAGTTTTTTAAAATTCCAAGAGTTGACTTGTACTTGCGTGAAAGAGAGCCTTGAAGGAAGATGCATCGCCGACGTTGACTTTCCAAATTTAGAGCCATCAAACCAAACTAGGAGTGGCGCATAGCACGGCGCATAGCAAGCTTCGTGCGACGCGCGCAATGGGATCTGGGGACGGCGCGTTAGCTTGAAGATACACCATCGCGCGCCACTACGCTATGGCGTCCAGCACCGACGTCGAGCGGTTGCTCGCGCAGACACAGAGGGAGAGGAATGTTCGCGCCACGCTCAAGATGCAAATCAAGCAGCACGCTCAAAAGGAACGCGATTTCGCGGAGTGGGAAGAACGTCTCGTCGACAAGCAGCAGCGAATCGAGGATAACATCGTAAACTGTGATGATATGCTGCGCCAGGCGGATGCGAAACGCGAGCACGCAGAGGACAACGTCAAACGGGACGCGGAGTCCCAGCGAAGTAGCATGCGCGACATCGCCAGGCTGCGCGCACAACTTGAAGACATCCGCGCAAAGTGTGCACACGTTTCAGATGAAATTCAGGCGAGCTCGAAATACTTTGAGTTTTTAAGCCGCTCGAGTCAAATCGTGCTTGCGCGCAATTCGTCCAAGGCTGAAGACGTTTACGAACTCGTGGAAGAGATCCTCGATCGTCACCGGACCCTCATGATGGCGAATCATCAATTACAAGATCAGTTCAAAGTGACCGCACGGTCGCACGACGACTTGACCGACGCGCATAACAAGTACGTGGACGATTCGCGCGAAAACATTTTGGCGTTGAACACGCGCCTCGGCGGCATGAAACGCTTGCTCGAGTCTAACATGCGAAGCACGAGCGCGAGCATGACGACGATGACACACTTCGCCAAAAAGTGTGCGCTTAAGCACTCGTCCGTGAGCTTGGTGAAGATGGCGACTGAGAACATATTCGTCAAGTGCACGTCGCGCTCGCACGTCGCCCGCTGCGCCACAGGACGCGAGCACGCAAGCGACACTAGCGTGCGACTGAGCATCATACGACACTTCCTCTGCGACATGCGTGCTATCGCCCGCGAGACGACCTGTGATAGATAATAGACTCTCTTCTTTAAAACACTACAGCTGCGTCCATCATCTGAACCGCTTCGCCTTCCGCCGTTCGCTCCGCTCGCGTCGACGCTTCTCCTCCTTCGTCTCCTCCCGCTCCTCGTTCTCCTCCGCCCGAGGCGCGAACACGTATGGCAGCACGAATTTCGTCACTATCATGTACCCCGCGACCAAAGGCACGATCAGCGTCACCAACCAAAACCGATCCGAATACGTCGACGTCGCCATCGCGAACGCGCCGACGTAGATCAAATCCTGATAATACTCCGTCAACCCCCCGCTCAGCGACTCCCCTCCATCGAGCACTTCGCCGTTCTCCCCGAACGTCGGCTTCGCGTACGCGCGCAGCGAGCCCAGCGACGCTCGACACGCGAGCGCGGTGACGGCGAACACGCACAGGTGAAACAATCGCACGCTTTTCCAGCGAAACACGACGCGCACGACGACGTGCAGCGCCATCGCGCCGTTCAGGACATCGCTCAGAAACTTCAACTTCGCGCGGTTCTCCTCCAACCGCTTCTTCGCGCCGGATTTCGCCATGTCGCGCCCGCGCGGGTCGTCGCGGATTAATGCGGATTGATTCAATCGTCGCGCGTTACAACGCGCGGCGCTCGACGCCGACGCCGGCGACGCGAGCGAACGATGCTCGAGACGGCGACGCGCGCGCGCGCGCCGAGCGCGCCGGCGCGCGATCCGCGCGCCGCGCGCGCGCGACGCGCGACGGCGAGGACGACGCCGCGTCAGCAACGGTGCGCGGTGACGTCGGCGCGCGCGCGCGTCGTCCGCGCGGCGCTCGCGGACGATAAAACGCACGCGAACGCGCCGGCTTCGTCGGTGATCGTCGGCGGTGGACCCACGGGGCTGGCGTGCGCGATCGCGCTCGCGCGGCGGGGCTGGGGGAACATCGAGGTGTGGGAACGCCTCGCGAAGCCGCCGTCGAGCGATTCTTCGGTCTGGGGGGATGCCTCGCGATCGTATAACGTCGGATTGAGCGGCCGAGGGCAAGCCGTGCTGAAGGATCTCGGGGTCTTCGATGCGGTGATCGATAAGTGCGCGGTGGTGAAGGGACGCATGGACTGGGGACCGAACGGCGAGCCGAAGGAGCGCTTGGCGAATAAGACGTACGATACGCAAGTGATTCAAAGGGACAGGCTGGTTTCGGTGCTCGTGGAAGAGATCGAGAAGAAATATGCGGGGAAGATTTCGGTATCTTACGACGTCGCGTGCGTCGGTTGTGAGTTTGGTGCGGACGGAGTCACGCTCGAACGCGGAGCGTGCGGCGAAAACTGCGATCTCGCCGCCGCGCGCGCTCAAGGCAAGACGGTGACGCCTGTCGTGTTCGGTGCCGAGGGCAACACCATGCATTCTGCGGTCGTTCGAGAGATGGATCGTAACGCCGCATGCGGGGCGAAGGTTATCAAGTTCCCGAACACTAATCCGCGGGTGTACAAGACCATCCCCATCCACTTGCCCAGCGACATGCGAAAGGATCTCAACTATAGCGCGCGCACGAAAGCCGGCGTCGCGTTGGAGTGCTTGCCGACAAAAGAAGGTCTCTTAATCGGTATCATGCTCGTGAAACCCGAAGATGAGGAAACGTGCGTCAAATTGAGCAACAAAGAATCTTTGAAGACGTTCTTCGACGAACATTTTCCGATGTTCGTGCCTTGGATCAAGGACGAAGATATCGAAAGCATGGCCAACAGCAAGTTCTTCGGCTTGCCGTCGTTCGGGTACGTGGATAAGTCCCTTAATATGGGTGGTCAGGGCGCGCTTCTCGGGGATGCTATCCACACCGTGAAGCCGTACTTTGGCTTGGGTGTGAATTCGGCTTGGGAAGACGTAAAAGTGCTCGTCGAGGCTCTCGACGACGCCAACGGCGACACTTCTGTGGCGTTACCACACTACTCTAAGAAGCGTGCGGCGGACGCCAAGGCGCTCGTCGATCTCTCTCGCAGCTTCGATGGAGGTTTCATGACCTTTGTCCTTCCTCTCATCGTCGATTCCATTTTCAACAAAGTCGCGCCTTGGCTCTTCATGCCCAACACGATTCAAATGCTGCAAAGGGAAGAGTGGTCTTTCAGCGCGATCGCCAAGCGCAAATGGCTCGACCGTTTTATGCAAGGCACGGTCATTATGTCTTTTATGAGCGCTGTCGGGTACGCCGCGTTGCAACTGACGAGACAATACGTCTGGCCATTCGTCGCTCGAGCGCTTTTGCGAGGCGGCGCGTAATTAAAACAGATGTGGCTTCTTTAATAATGCAAGTAATAAGCTGCTCGCGTAGAACGCACACACGCCTAAATCGAAAGAATGTCGTAAGAACTGTCCTACGAAGTAGAATCTAGTAAATCCACGCTCCCCCCCCTATCGAGTTCATTGGCAGCGCGTAAGCCGCGCTCGCGAAGTACTTTTCGAGCTGCGGAAGTGCCTTAAAGTTGGCGTGGTACCGCTTGAGCTCCGGAAACGTCTCCAACGGCGACTTCATACCGCGCCTGTTCGCGATGATTTCGTGTTGATCCAGCATCTCGAACAGGTGAAAGTCGGCGCTCGACGGCGCGTCGCGAATCAAAAATTCCATCCCGCGTTGCTTCAGCAACGTCTCGAATTTCGCGTAGAACTTACCCACCGTCGCGTTCATGTGATCATCGCAGTTCTTTTCGAACGCCTCCTTCGTCGTCGTCTTGCCGCTGAACGGATACACCACGCCCATCAACGCGTTCCGCAAGTCGTAGATTTCCGCCAGCGCCTGCGCGTTCGCCCATCTATGGTCCTCGCTCGCGAACGCGTCCACGCCCGTGACTTGACCCAAGAACTCGAGCACCACGCTCGAGTGCGTCACGACTTGACCGTCGCACTCGACGTACGGCAGGTTGATCAGCGCGTTCCCGCTCGCGAGCTCCGGTTTCTTCCCCGCGAACCACGATCCCGCGTCGGCGTAGTTCACGTCGGCGTAATCCGCGCCGGCGTACTCGCAGAGCATGCGCGCGGGCGCGCCGAGGCCGCGAATCGGCCAGTATCCGAGCTCAATCTTCGGCATCGCGCGCGCGGTGGCGTGCTTCGCGGGCGCGCGCGCGGCGTCGCGTTGTCGCGGTCGAGCGGGCGGCGGCGGCCTTCGGGACCCTTCGGGACAACGCGACGCGCGACGGCGACGACGGCGCGCGAGACATGGCGAGCGTCGCGACGCGCGCGCGATGCGCGACGATCAAGGTGCGCGAGTTCGCGCCTCGCGAGCTCGGACGGACGCGGCGTGGGCGCGCGCGGCGACGGCGCGCGACGACGTTTTGGATATCGGTTTAGATACGGCGCGAGTTCGAACGAAGGATGCGCGCGCGTTTCGCGAACGGACGACTGACGAACGCGCCGAGCGCGCGCACAGACTATCGTGAACGCACCGACGAAGCGAGGTGCGCGAACGACGACGCGCGCGAGTGGTAAGGGCGATGGGAAGGATCGGGTGTACATTGGCAAGGGACGTTACGTCGAAGACGACGCCAAGAAGTACGCTGGGCGCGATAACTGGTTCACCGGCGGATGGCCGGGCGGAGAGAAGCAACTGAAGGAAGTTTTCATTCAAGAAGAAGCGGCTGCGGCCGCGCAGGCGGCGAAGGAGAGCGCGAAGAATGAGCTTCCAGAGTACGCCAAGGGCGACGATACTATTTACGTCGGCAAGGGTAAATACGTTAAAGGTGACGCGAAAAAGTTCGCAGGTCGCGATAACTTGTTGACGGGCGGGTGGGCTGGTGGTGAGGTCGGACTGAAGGTTGGCGAGAAGCTGAAGATGAAGAAGGGTGATTTAGTCAAGGTGGCGGCGGGCGGCGGTTTCTTCGGCATGGGCGGTAAGCCCCAGCGCGTCGGCACCGTTCGCAAAGTGAACGTCAAGAAGAACGGCGATTGCACGATTGAAATCGCCGTGTTGCCGTTCGATCGCGTCGAAACCGTGGACAGTTCTCTGTGCACGCCGACCACACTGGAGGAAATGTAAACGCGTGAACGCTCGTTCTCGAATGACCGCGCCGCGACGACAGGAACCAGGGGTCTGACGCTCTCGTCCGAACTCGTCGTATCGCGAATTTCGTATCCTTTTAATATTCAATACACACCGATACCGACACCACCGCGAACGATCGTACGCGTCGCCGCCGCAGCCGCCGCCTGCGCCGGTCCTCAGACGCCGGCGGTTCATGCCCGCCGCCGCGCCACCGGCATCCCCTTCGACGCCGTCGGCGACGATATCTACCGCGCCCACGCACCCCGCCAACTGCTTGTGCTGCATCGGCGGCCCCGACCTGTCGTTCGAGCGCGCCGTCTTTTCCATCCTCGCATTGAAGTTGGGCTTTGAGTACGACACCGCGGCGAAGTTTATTCGTCTCTGCCGCGCCTCGCCTCGAATGGTGCTGAGTAAAGGCAAGTTTAAGGTCGCATCGAAGGTGCGAGGGAAAGATATCGACGCGCTGAGCGCGGAGGAGGTGCAGAGGGTGCAGGATGCGGTGCTAGGCGAGTACGCGGGGACGCTGGCGTTGGAAGAGAAACAAAGAATCGACGCCGGTACGCGACGTTGACGTCGCGATGGTGAACGCAGATGGACTACACACGGTGTGTGATTACGCACGATGGAGAGCGTGCGATCCCACGACGCGATTTCGCGAGGCGGTGCGATATTATGAAACGTTGAACGGCGCGCCGACGACGTTGCGCTTTGGCGAACTTGTCGACGAGGCGACGCGTTTGAGCGATTTTTTCGCGCCGTACGCGAAGTCAGCGGTACGTGACTATCCGCCTTGTTGCGTGATCACGCTTGAAGACGGCGTGGAAGTGTTCACATGCCAGTTGGCGGCGATGTTTGCAGGTATGGCGGTGTCACCGATGAGTACGCGAGATCCTGCAAAACGATTGGCGAGCGTCTTTGCAGACGTGGATGTCCGCATCGTGATCGTTCGTGATGGGGACGAGGCATTGAAGGTGGGCGAACTCACGAATGCGAAAGTTTTTACCGTCGAAGCGTTATTCAGGGCCCAACAACGATCAGCCACTGCGACCATCGCAGTAAAAGCCGACGACGCCTCGCACGTGTTTTTCACGAGTGGATCTACGGGGCGACCGAAGGGCTGCGTGGCTTCACACGCCGCGCTGTTGTCATACTGCGAAGCGAAGAACATTGCACATGAAATTGACGGTACAAGTGTTGTGTACTGTGCGAGCAGTCACATGTTTGACCCGCACTTTACGGATTTTTGCAGCGCCATCGTCGCCGGCTGTACGTTGACTTCAGCGTCGCGTGAAGTCACGTTCGCGCGACTCGGTGATGCTTTGCGAGTATCGAGCGCAACGCATTGTTTGACGACGCCTATTTTGCTCAGTTCGGTACGAGAAATTCCGAGTTTGAAATATTTGCGGCTCGTCGCGCTCGGCGGAGAAACGATGTCTAAATCGCTCGCGCAAGCTTGGCTCGATGCCGGCGTTCGAGTGGCAAACACATACGGCGTCACGGAATGTGTCGCGTATCAGACGTTCTGTGAGATAAAACAAGCGTCAAACGATGACTTGCGCACGTTGGGGGATCCACTTCCGGGTAATACATTCATATTTGCCGCCGATCCCGGCGACGATCCGACGTTGACGGCGAAAGCGGGCGAGCTTGCAGAACTATGGATCGGCGGGCGCCAGGTCGGGAACGGATATTTGAACCGTCCTGAGCTCACATCGGCGCGTTTTAAAAATAATTTGTACCGAACGGGCGACATAGTTAAAGTTTCCTCCGACGGCCAGCACATTCTCGTCGGACGTCGCGACGATCAAGTGAAGATAAGCGGTCAGCGCGTCGAGCTTGGAGAAGTTGAAGACGCGATTCGCCGTACGTGCAGCGCGTTCACACGTGAAGTGAAGTGTGTTCTGGCAAGTACAACAAAACAGCTCATCGCTTATTGCACTGGATCTTTCACGGACGTTGACACCGTGGTCACGGCGGCCATGCGATATGCCGTCGCCCGAGAGATTCCTCAGCACATGGTTCCATCCATGTTTGTGTTTTTGGACGAGTTGCCGATGACGTCGACAGGAAAAGTTTCGCGCGCGGATTTGTCGCGGCGCGAAGTCGATGTGCGCGAGCAGGGATGCGCAATCAAGTTTGGTGAGTTTGGTGCGGATTTGGCACGAATATGGTCAGATGAGCTTGGTGTCGATGTAACGCACGGTGATGCGGATTTCACAGCGAATGGTGGCGACTCGCTACGAGCGCTTAGAGTAGTTCAGCGAGTAAAAGCGCTCATCATAAAAGAAGACGTCGACGCTGGTGGTGGTACGTTCGGCGAAGCACTCGGGGCGTTTGCGCCCATCGAACTGTTACAGCGCTCACGGCTAAATGACTACGCGCGCTTTATTCGCGGCAGCGTCGAAGACTGGCCTTCAAGATATGCCACGGATTCAGACGCCGATGAAGCCGAGGCAACGCTCAGTGATATCGATATCGGCTTGCACGTATTGATTCGCGCATCAGCGGCAGGTCACGTGAGTTTGGTAAAGCTGCTCGTCGATGCAGGCGTTAGCGTCGATCCAAACTCACGCTCAACGCCGCTCCACGTGGCGTGCGCCAATGCGCGCGTCGAATGCGTGCGAGCGCTCCTTGATTCCGGTGCCTCCGTGAACGCGCTCGGTACTAGCAGAAGAACGCCGTTGATATTTGCCGTTTCTTCGCCGATGTGTACATCTGAGCTCGTGAAGATTCTGTTGGGACGTGGCGCCGCGATTGGCGCAGTCGACGAGGACAAGCAAACTGTTTTGCACGCCGCGGCGCGGGTGGGCGCGGCGTCTTCGGTCATCGGCGCCTTACTCGACGCGCAGTCTACTTCATCCGCGAAAGGTAAAGCGTCAAAAAAAGCGTTGATGTTGAACGTCAACGCTCTCGATGTCTGGGGACGTACCGCCTTGCACTGGGCCTCGGTAAACGGCCATCGCAACGCGTGCAAATCGCTCCTCGAGCGAGACGTAGACGCATCGATCAAAGATGTCAACGGCGAAACCGCGCGCGACATAGCCGAACGCCGCGCGCTGTGTAGCGCCCAGGAGCGCCCCAGAGGCGGTCGGCCGAGCACGTGGGGCGACATCGCCAACTTACTCGGCGGAAGCGGAGCTACGAAACACCTCAAAGCGTCTCTGGCGTAAACGCGCCTCGCAGAGTTACATTGTACATTCTAGATAATCCCTCACGCAACGAACGCGCGCTACCATAACATATCATCATCCGCATCGTCTTCACCGTCCTCGATCCCCTCGCTCGTCGTCATCGCTCCGATCGCCCTCGCCGCGTGTTCCGCCGTCTCCGCGTCCGCCCCGCTCGTCGCCGCGAAGTACGCCGCGTTCCTCTTCTTCACCTCCCGCTTCGCCGCCTCCCCCAGCGCCTCTCGCGGGGCGTCGTCACCACTTCGACGCATCGCTCGCTGTCTCGCGCGCACCGCCTGCTTGTTCATCCGCTTCACGTCCAGCGCGTGTTTATTATTCGTGCGCTTTTTCGCCTTTTTCGCACCCGCGCCGCCGCCGCCGCCGCCGTCGCCGCCGCCGCCGCGCCGCGCCGTCGCCGTTCCCGCCGCGTCGCTCCCGAGCGACTCCAACGCGCGCGCGAGTTGATCCTTGAGCAATCGCCGCGACATGTCGTCCCGCGTCGCGTCGCGATGTCGCGCCATCGCGACGCGCGCGCGCGATGTCGCGCGACGCCGACGCCGACGCGAGCGACGCCGACGCCGACGCGAGCGACGCCGACGACGCGCCGCGCGGCGAGGACCTGTACGCGATCCTCGGCCTGCGCAAGGAGGCGAATCCGTCGGCGAAGGACATCAAGCGCGCGTACCATCGCAAAGCGCTCGAACTTCATCCCGATAAAAACGTCGGCGACGCGAGCGCGGCGGGAAAGTTTCAGACGCTGCAGCGCGTGTACGGCGTGCTGAGCGACGAGACGAAGCGACGAACGTACGACGCGACGGGAAGGGTGGAGGACGCGGAGTTGGGAGGGGAGGCGTTTCAAAATCTGTACGAATATTACCGCGGGGCGTATAAGGAGGTGTCGACGGAGGATATCGAGGCGTTCGAGCGGGAGTATCGGGGAAGCGAGGAGGAAAAACGAGATGTGCTGGAGCGCTACGCGAAGTACGAGGGAGACATGACGCGGGTGTTCGCGTGGGTGATGTGTAGCGAGGAGGCGGACGATTCGCATCGATTCGCCGACGTCGTGGACGAAGCCGTGAGGGATGGACGCGCGGAGTCGTACGCGGTGTACGAGGCGTGGGCGCGAGAGGTGAGGAAACGAAAGGCGCCGAAAGATCCGCTGGGGGCGCGGAAGGTGAAAAAGGGGACTAAGAAGGGTGGCGGCGACGACGCGGATTTGTTTGCGCTCATTCAACGCAAGAACGCGATGCGAGCGGATCAGGCGGATGATATGTTCGCCGCGCTCGAGGCAAAGTACGCGCCGAAGAAAAGAACGAAGAAGAACTAGCTATTGTCAATAATCTCAAGATGTGTGGACGCTCACAAGAAGAATCCTTTGCGAATGGGCGCGTTGGGAGGCTTGGCCTCGACGACGTTTGCGCCGAGCGCGTGCTTGCAAATTTTGCCTTTCGCGTCGCCACTGTACAGCGCCTTACCATCGGTTGTTACCACAATGGCGTTCACGTCAGCGTCGTGAATAGTCGTTTTGAACATGAGTTCGCCATCCGTGACGCGCCAAACGCTTAATTCGCCGTCGCCGCGAATGATCGAATACGGTTTCGGCGCTTGCGCCGCTTTGGAACTTCCGATGACGATGAAAGGATCGTTCTTAATCGTACATAATGAGGTGACATATCCTTCCTGACCACCAACTGATCGCACCCATTGTAACGATAATTTGCCGCTCTTTCCTCGCACGTCGTGGATGCGCACGCTGCCATCCGCACCGGCGCAATAGAGCGTTCGACCGTCTTTCGCGATCGTCATCTCTCGCACCGCGGAAGTCATCTTCGTGGTCGAGTGAGGCTGCATCGGTGTGACTTTCGACTTCAAGTCCCATATCGCGATGTATGCATCGAGCGAACCACTCACGATGGCGCTGTTAACTCTCACCAACGACGTGACGCAGTCGCTGTGAAATTCCAAATGTTTCACTGTTCCAATTTCTCTCTCACCCGCAGCAGCGCTCTCGAAACATCGATCATACGCATCAACGTCATCGATGTCGTCGAGTTTGCTCGTATGCTTGAACGTGAGGTCCTCGCCACTGCTTCTTTCTTCGTTTGTAGGCGAAGACGTTAAATCCCACACATAAACTCTTCCATCTCGCAACAAGGGCGACGCCAGATAAATGATCGACAAGTCGTCGTTCGCCGCCATCGAACGACACTGTGGCGCGGTGTTTGTGTATTTGGACAGCTTTTTTACGTTGACGTATTTAAAAACATCGGCGAAATCGCTGTGCGGCGCGCTCCACGTCGTCGTCTCTCCGTTGTCCAGCGACACCTTACTCCATCCACCATTTTCGTACCCGACGAGCGCTTCGCCGCTGGCTTTCGATATTTGCAACATCCGCACGGGTGTGTTTGCGTTGTTAAACTCGTCTCCGGTGGCGTTCACCGGCGTTGGATAAAAGCTCCGCATCGCGCCAGCGCCAACGTCGCCGCTTGCTCGAATCTGCTTCACCACGCCGTTCGTCATCCCGACGTACACGCTCGCCCCATCCGGCGCGATCGTCATCACGCGCACACCCTCGCGCACGAACTCCCCCTCGCCTTCGCGCGAAACTGCCTCTGGAACGACGACGCGCTCGAACGCCGCGCGCGTCGTCTTCATCTTTTCCGCCCGCGCCGGCGCCGACGTCGCGGTCCCGCCCAAACTCAAAGTCGTCGTCGAAGACGACGACGACGACGCTCCATCGACCGCGACCGCGTCGAGATCCACCATTTGCGGCGGTGTCTCCCGCGTCCGCGGTCGGCGATGCTTCGCGTACCGCCCCGCGACTTTCCTCGCCCTTCGCTCGCGATCGCCCTCCCCATCGAGCGTTTCTTCATCGACCACCTCCACTTCGCGTATCCGCACCATCGCCCGCGCCGCCCCGCCCCGCCTCGCCTTCGCCGCGCCGCGACGTCTCGTCGACCTTCCTCGTCGCGCCTCGCGCTCGCGCGCGCGCGCGTCGATCTCGCGCGCGTCCGACTGGTCAGAGACGCGTCGCCCTCCCGAGCGTTTTTTTTTAATCATTCGACGACCGTTTGGCCGCGGGACGCGACGTCGCCGCCCGCGCGAGCCGCACGCGTCGACGCGCGCGTCGCGCACGCCGCGCGCGCGAACGCACGCGAAACGCGGACGCGCGCGCGATCGACGCGCTCGGACGCCCGTTCGGTGCGGCGCGCGCGCGCGATGCGGCGCCGTTTCGACGACGAAGCCGCGGGGTGCGCGCGAAGATGCGAACGCGCGCGCGGGCGAACGCGCGGCGCGCGGTGGTCGCGCGGCGCCGCGGTGGCGATGCTCGTCGTCGTCGCGCGCGTCGTCGTCGCGCAGCGCGTTGAACCGATGAAGGCGCCGACGGTGACGTGGTTGGAACCGCCCAAGGGGCACGTCGCGGGCGGGACGACGCTCGCGGTGTACGGCGGCGGTTTCCTAAACTCGGCGCGGTTGAAGGTGAGGTTCGCGAGGGGCGAGGAGACGACGGAAGCGTACGCGACGTATCACTCGTCGACGATGATCACGGTTGTGACGCCCGCGCGCGTCGGCGCGGGATGGACGCAAGTCACGGTGGCGAACGACGGGGAGACGTGGAGCGGGACGCCGAACGTGTACACAAAGGGATCTGGGACGTTTTTGGCGTACGTCTACGACGATTCGTTGGCTGGATTTTACGATGGCGTGCGACAAGGGGAGAATACGAACGCGTATCACGAGTTGTGGAGCGCGAGTAACACGACGGGGCCGTACATCGGCGGTACCATCGTGCGCGTCTACGCGCGCAACTTGGATTTGGGCTCGAATACGTTGTCGTCAAGCGCTACGTACGTAGGCCCGACAGACGGCGCGGGGTCGCCGAATCCGAACTTTCCAGACCCTAATGCGGTGATGAATAGTCCGCCGGTGCATGGGACGTTCTATCCGGGCTCGAAGTTGACGTGCAGGATGACGTGCAACATCGATGTAAATCAAGACTCCAGCATCGCTAGCGACGGGTCGGAAACCTTTGTCACGGCGCAACCAGCAATTTGGCATAGCTACACGTCGGTTGAGTGCGAAACACCACCGATGCCGGTGCCAGTGGGCGATCCGATTCCGTCGACGGCGTGCCACATGCACATCTCCAACGATGGGATCAACTACGATTACGCCAACGTTACATTTACGTACGCGGATCCGTTGCCGACAGTGACTAGCATTAGCACGGCGCAGTCTTCGGTTTGGGGCGCTCGAGGCCCTTTTGATGGAAACACCGAAGTCATCGTCAAGGGAACGAACTTCCTTCCTAGCAAGTATCTCAAATGCAAATTTGGGGGTATACCGGAGAGCGGTAAAAATTTATGGGAAAGCGACGACGTGTCGCACGTCGTCGGCACGCCCGGCGGACGTGTTCGGTGGGTTTCGAGCACGGAAATTCGTTGTATAACCCCGGAGTTCGGTCCTGCGTCACAACAACGTCAATATCCAGCTGGTTCGACGTTAGCGGCCTCCATCGGGTGTTGCGCCGTGCTAGATGTCACCTTTGATGCCAACAACGGCATTTCGTCCACCGTCACCATAGTCGACGGCGGGCGAGGCTACGCCACCGCGCCGGTGCTGACAATAATCGGTGGTGGAGGAGGGGGTGCGACGGCGACAGCGACCATAGACTCGAGCGGAGTCGTCAACGCGGTGACGATCACGAACGCGGGGCACTCTTATAATCAGGGCTCTGGCGCCACCGCCACGGCGACGCTCGACGCCTCTGGTGGAACGTTGAGCGCGCTTACGCTCACGGCTGCGGGAAGCGGTTACACCGTGCCGCCTGACGTGACGTTTTCGTGTAGCGGCGGGGGTGACTCGTGTCTGGGTACGCATATGCAGCACGCTCGTGCTGTGGCAACTCTAGGTCCCGCCGCCAATTGTTTCCCCGAGTATGGATGCTACGACAAAGTTGTCGTATCGCTGCGACTGACGTTCGTCGGTAATACGTACACTTCCGCGCCTGTGGTTACGATATCACCTCAAAAGCCGTACGTCTTGGTGCAGGCGAATGAACTTTTCACATCGGCGAATGATCCCCCGTCGATTGGGGCGTACACCATGCAAGGGAAAGGGGAAACCGAGCTCGATCCGCAGCTCTCGCACGGCTCGTGGGTGGACGACGGAAGCGGAGGGCGAATTTACAACGTCACCGACGCGCCTTACGACGTTGTCGCGGTCTCGGGTGTACCAGGAGCGAATCCTGGGCGACGTCTGTACGCGGTCAATCAATATAGTCAGAATAGCCCGGAAGATCGCGGTGATCTTCTCGCACCGCTGGGCCAAGCGGGAAGCGATGGGTCGATTAAACCGGCGCACCAGGATCTCGTACAAGTGAGCAACAATTACAACAAGTTCGGCGTTCCTGTGATCGGTAACGCGGCTGCAACGCCCACGCACGTTGGATATCGCGACAACACCGCAGCGGTAAAGGGATATTGGATGTGGAGTCGCAGTACGGGCTCAGCGAGCGATTGCCAAGTTTCCAACAATCCGCCGTTGAACTTTTATGATGGCACAACGCTTATGGGACATAACCTCGATAAAGGCACGGGGTGGGTCGTCGCTGGCTCCTCAAACGAGTACTTGGGCATTCCTGGAAACTCCGACTTGGGTCATCCGTCGAAATCGTGCTTGTACTTTTTGTACGGCGACATTTACGTATCGCCGTCGGGGAGCGACGCAACCGGACAAGGCACCGCGGCAAGACCGTACGCCACGATTCAAAAGTGCATCGATTCGGCGTTGACAGACGTGCGTGATTATCACGTGAACGCCGTCGGTGAGTCAAACCCGAGCGTGCCCGCGAGGATATCGACGCAAATCACTAAATTCAACGCTGGGCGCTCGCAAAAGCGCGATGGAGGCGGCGGCTACGCGTACACTGTGAATCGCGATCGTTGCATCCTGAAAGACGGCACGTACTTCGGCCCGGGCAATCGACAACTTCGTGCCAACGGTCGCGTCATCCAGCTATGGGCAGAAAACGAGGAGCGAGCCGTCATCGACTGCGAAGGCTTACCCGTGGGCAAGCAAGTCTACGCCAAGCGCGAGCCGACGCGCGTGAGCGCGCCGGGTTCGATCGCCACCCAGGGCGTCGTGCTCAAGCGATGCGGATTCAAGATGCCTTACGCCGCGGCGGATAAATTATTTTACCCCGGTCGTCCGACGACGTGATCAAACGCGCGCGCAACGCGATAAAACAATCATTTGAATTTGATATTACACCCGCCGTGTCAGTCAGCCGCCGCGCGAGGCGCCCTCGCTCGGCGCCGTCCTCGACGACCGCCTTCAACTCCCCATCGGCCCTTTCCCCCCCTTGCTCTGCTCAAACACGCTCTTCGACAAGTCCTGCGCCGCCTGTTGCGCCCGTCGCGCCATCTCCGCCGCGTCCGTCGCCGCCGCCTCCTTCATCAGCGCGTCCGACTTCACCGCGAAGCGCTGAAACGTCCTCGAGTTCGCCAGCGCGTTCACCATGAGTTCGTTGAACACGTACGAGAACAATCTATTGACGAAACTCATCGCGCCCGCGCGTCGCGCGCGTCGTCGAGCGTGCGCGTGCGCGAGTCACGCGTCGGCGCGCGCCGTCGAATGACGTCGAAGGTTCGTCGGGTCGGGTCGATCGCACACTCGCGCGCGCGACGACGCGCACAGAAGGACGCGCGACGCGCGCGACGCACGGTAGTCGAGCGCACTCGAGCGCGCGCGCGTCATGATGCGCGGTGGACCGTTTAAACTCCCGAACGCCGACCCCGAGGCGGCGGCGACGGAGAAAATGAAGAAGGAAGCCATCGCGCGCGTGAAATCGTGGGTCGAGGCGCGCCTGCCGAGTGAACACCTGACGAATCGCGATGCGGTGGTGGACGTGAGCGAGGTGCAGTGCGGGGACCCGAATTGCGCGCCGATCGACGCGGTGGTGAGGATCATTTACAGGGAGTCGTGCGGGACGATCTTCGGAATTCCGTGCGAAGTGCAAGACGTGGAGGAGGAAGACATCGAATCGCAGATGCCGCCGCCGGAAGTGATCGAGGATTGGTATCTGGGGAAGCCGACGCCGTGGCCGCCGGAACCGGAACCGCAGGAGCCGGGACCGGTGCCGACGGCCGCGTTGCGGTTCGCGGTGGGCGACCGCGTGCGGTGCCGCATCGGACCGGGCGAAGATGGATGGGCCGCGGGGACGGTCGTCGCGCATTGGTATCGCGGAAGCACGTGGCCGACGGGACAGTACGCACCGTATCAAGTGCAGCTCGATCGTAAGGATATGGGCAGTGGTTTGATTTTCGCGCCGTACGACAACGATCAGTGCGTGATGAAGGAATAAGCACATCGACGGCGCCGCCTTCTCGATCGGCCATCGCCGAGGGTCTCGCGAACGAATAGCACGAGTATCACAATCGAACCCTCGATAACACCAGTCAGAAGAAGCGAACGACCGAACGTATTGCCCCGCTAGTTTTTAATCACACATCCGACTTTAACCAATCGACGCGTCTTGTCAAGTCGAGCGCGCGAGACAGCGCCCGCCGCAATGCGCGCCTCGACCCACGTCGCATGCTCACCAGCCTACATTGCATCGTCGACGCGAGTGGTTCACATCGCATCGCGCGCGCGCGCGACCGCGACTGCGTCGACCGCGGCGTTGCCACGCGCGTGAAATCGTTCCGAGGCGTTGCGAGACGAATCGTTTCGTCTGGCGAGCGCTTTTACGCGACCGAACGTTCCTTCAAGCGACCGCAACCGAGCCGTTTTGTGCTCCATCCCACGTCGGCGATCGTGTATGATCGTAAACTCGCGAAGAACGCGCGACTGACGCCGTGCGAGAAACGTCTCGACGACGTCAATGCCGCCGCGAATCTACTCCTCGCGGTATCGTGGTACAACGCGTCGCGATCGTATGCGGAGTGGCGAGCGAGTGAGGCGGGCAAGACAAACTGAGTGCGACGTCGGGCGAATTGAGTGCGACGTCCATCGTTTTAGCGCACGCGCTTCGCCATCGCCGAATCCAGACGAACGAAGTAGGGCGCCGCGCTAGCGAAATGTTGTGCCGAGAATACCAACAGACACTGCACGACGCACGACGCACAACGCACAACGCACGACATAACGCGACGCACCGATGCTCGCCCGACCAATCGTCGTCACGGCGTCGCGAACACAAGCTAATACGCACGCTCATTCGCTGCGTGCTCGCGTTGCATTCCCGCGAAACTCGCGCGTCGTCAAGTTGAGAAAGCCTCCCCGCGGCGCCGCGCACGTCTGCACGAGTCCGGCGCCGCCGAGAGTGATGGTTGTCCATGCGGATCCAGACGACGTGCGAACGACAGAACCCGAGGCAGAGGTCGAAGACGCCACGGACACTTCCGTCGAAGACGCGACGAAAGAAGTCGAAGCTGAGGTCGTCGAACCTCACCGAGTGATGACACCCGAGGCCATCGAGACGAAGAAGGCAGACGTGGACTCGGACGACGAAGCGCTGGCGGAAATGACGCGCGTGTTGCAAACTTCTTTGAGTCCGCGCGCCGCGGCGCTCATCGCGAAGGGCTTTGTTGATCTAGGAGTGGAGTCACCGAGAGATTTGCGCCGCGCTGTGGCGAAACGATCGAGCGCGATGATTGGCATCGAAGCGCTCGCAACGATCTTCAACGGATTGATGTGTTTCAGTTTGTTCTCGCTCGCAGCCGCGGCTCAGTTCTCCGACTTCTTCATACCGAGCTTCTGGAATTACGTCGTGACGTTGTTAGGCATGGTTGGTGCCGCAATCTTCGCAGTCGAGGCGGGCGCGCATCTCTTCATCACCGCCGTCTACGTGTACAGCACGATTCGATTCGAGACGACTGATTTGAGAAAGTTCGTGCAATCCATGCAACGGATCGGCGATAACGATCACATCATCGGTGTCGTACCGCAATCGTCAACCATCAAGCGCGCGTCCACGCTCGTTCACGTCGTGAACGTGTTGAATAACCTTCGTGACGCTTTGCATTCCGAAGCCGAAATCATCACGCCGACGCACAAGAGCACTTTGCACAACTTGGCGGCGTACTTCGAGTACTCCAACGCTCAAGCGAAGCAAGGTTTCAAACCAGAGGACTATGGGCTTGACTCGAAACAGTGCATGGCAATTGCCTCTCTGTTTTCTGAATGGGACACTGACGGAAGCGGAACGCTGCGCAGCGAGGAGCTCTCAAAGCTCCTTCGCTCGCTCGGCGACGACACGATCAATGACATGGACGTCAACATGGCCATGCGCATCCTCGACAAGAACGAGACCGGTGAGATCGACTTCGGTGAATTCGTCAAGTGGTACAAGGACGGCGTCAAGCTTCCCGATACGATGACTGCGAGCAAATCGGGCGCCGACGACCTCGAAGACATCGACCCCAACACGCGCATCGACGAAATCACCGGCTGATTTGGACGCGAGCCGGCGACTTCGATTTCACCTTCTCTACCCACCTTTATCACGTTTACCGACACAGCGACGATTTTCAATACTCCACGACCAACGACCTTTCCATCCGCCAACTGTCGCCTCGGCGTCTTCACAGAGATGGCCTCACACGGACGCTCGCTTCACCTCGCGCGGTCGCGCCGACGTCGCACGACTTGAGCGACGTCGAGTAGTGTGTACTCGCGGACGAGCGCGCGTCCGTCGCTCCGCCGCGGCCGCGCGCGCGCGCGATGAACTTTATTCGCCGTTTCGCCAACTCGAGTAATCCGACGCTCGACGCGCGCGACGCGACGCCACCATCGACGTCCGCGCCCGATGCGGCGGGCGCCCGCGTCGAGCTTCGATCCGCCGAGACGATCGACGTCCCGCGCGTGATGAATTCGATGTTTGACGAGGGCAGGGACGGGGATTTGGTGTTTTCGTGGCAGTTGATGTCGGGCACCGCGAATGCGGGCGAAAGCAGCAGACGCGAAGCGACGAACGCGTTCTTCGACGCGTTTTCGGAGACGTACGCGCGGTGGGAACCGGCAAGGGCTAGGGGTGCAGATGAAGGGGACGATTCAGACGTCGGGTGCGCGGTCGCGCATCCTCGCGCGGTGACGCTCGCGGCGGTGGAGGACGCCGCGGGTCTGGGGGAACGGTTGGAGCGTGCGCTCACGGGCACTGTCGACGTCGGTGGAATCGAGCAGAGGATGGCGAGCATTGGTGTAGAAACCTTTCGAGCTCTGGAGATTATGTCGAGGTCGGCGCACAACAGAGTGTTCATGGAGCAGTGCGGGGCGAGTCGCGCGTTGGCAAACGCGTGCAAAACGTGCGCGCAGCGAATGTTGACGTTCAGCGCGGGGGCGGCGTCGGCTTCAAAAGAAAATTCAATCGAGGCTGGAGCGCTGTTGGAAGCGTTGCAGCACGTCGTGGAGCACGCGGTGAATGTGATTGATTCTTTCTTGGGCGACGCTTGGGCACTTCGTTCGTTCAACGAAAACGGCGCTTTGTTGGCTTTAATTGAAGTATTACGTGCGGAAAAAGTGGTCGTTGGTCGTGTCCACGGTGACGTCCGTAAGATGGCAATTTCAATAGAGCGAATGGCCATGCGCGCGATCGGGCGCGTCATGCACGGCGATGCCGCCGTACAAAAGAGCATAGCAGGAGCAGGAGGCTTGGATATTTTTTTTGAAGGCGTGTACCCAATCGAGGCTGACGTCAGCGTCGATATCGCGGGGTTCGAGACGTCGCTCATGAATCTCGAAATATCGCACACGCTACTTGCTGGTAATAAGTCCAACGTTGAGCGCGCTCAAGGCATTGGTTTGTTTACGCGAGTGGCCCGTCTGATGCGCGCGGCGAATGATTTGAGCGAAACACTCGTCTCAGATGAGGCGAGCACGTCAACGACGGAAGGCGAAGTCGCTGGTGTTCCATGGAGCGCGCAGCTCTTAGACGACTCCCTACGTTGTCATGAAGTCATCATCACGGACGGATATCCTAGTGAGGTGATTAAGAGACTGTTGAAATTCGTCCATCAAGACACCAGCGCCGCTGGCGGTTGGGCAAGTAAAGGAGCGAGGGAAATGATCTTAAAATGTCTCTTCGATTCGATTATTGAAGCGTGCTCGAGTTCAAAAGAGTCATTCAAGAGCGATTCAGAGTGTGTGAGATTTAGAGCACACGTGTTACGCTTTTTTAGTGACGCCATCGATATAGATCCCGCGGTCTTGCGCGTGATGCGTCAAGCACGCGCGTGGGACATGTTGTTAGACGCCGATACGTACGGCGCAATTCCTTCAGTGGATCACAAAAAGGAATATGAATCGGTGTCAGAGAGCACGACGTCGATCTTACGGCGTCGTGTACAAATTCAAACCGCGGCGTTACTTCTCAAAGCTTGTCAAATTGCCGCCGAATTGTCTGATTGTGTGGACGAATGCAACGTTCTGATCGGCACCATCACGACGAGAGCAATACAGCCGTCGGTTGCGATTCGGCTTTGTCGCGTTCTAGAGCTTCTGCTAATCGATTCGTCGCACAGTGTGTGTAAAGCGTTATCCGAGGTGGAAGCTCCAGGTCGACTTGCGGGGGCGTTGAACGCGCAATTGAAATGCTGGGGGTGTGACCAGGTAGCGTTCATCGGTGAAGTAGGAGCGACAGCGAACTCCGCTGCTTTTGGTTCTACACTAAGCGCACTGAGGGCGTGTCTGAATGGTCCGGACGTGCTCGCGGCGTCGGCACTCAACAACGATGGTGTTTCTGACTTGATTTTCAACGAGCTTTTGTGGACAAACACGACTCGCGATTTAGCCATATCGGCCGTCGTATCTTTGGTGGGGTTGCGTCTGCACGCTCCATCACCTCACGCCAGCGGCGCGCATCGTGAAGCATGGTCAAGCGTGGCGCGCCGATTCATCCAGGCCCTTCCCCGTGCACGAGGTACCGATATCACGTTGTTATCGGCGATGCTTTCTGGGTTGCGTCAAATGTTGAACAATCCAAACGGCTCCGGAGACAGTCTGCGAGAATGGATATCGTCTGAAGACGGCGCAGAGTTTGTACAAATCGTTGCGCTTTGCGATGGTGACGCTGGTGAAGAGGTTGGGTTGGATGTCATAGCGACGGTACAGGCAGTGATCTCTAACTCGCATTCGTCAGCCTCAACGTTTGAGCGCTCAGTTGGATACGACACATTGATTGACGCCATACAGTGCGCTCGCGGCGCGGGTCCAGTATCCAAACCTCTGTTCGACGCCCTCATGAGCTTTGTTATTGATGACGACTATGGCACAGGGGGCGAGTCCAGCGGCATCGCTTTGCGGAACGCTAAGGCGCTACAAATGCTGCTCACTCTGATAGGAAACCTCGGCGCGTCTGACGAGTTAAAGGATGAGCTTCTCAAGGCTTTTAAGCAGATGTTGTCAGCGTCTGTGACGTCAAAAGCCACCGCAGATGCGGCTGGTGTTTTAGACTTCTGTCTTCAATGGTACGTGGATGCGAATCGCCGGCAAGCAGTACTCGAAGTCATCGCGCTTTGCAGCTCGTTTTCAATGTCCACCAAGCACGTGCGTCAAATATTCCGTCTGTTGCAGGGCGACTCCATTTCAGCGGACGATCAATTGCAGCTGCTCCGGGTCCTACAGCACTCCGCAAAGCGAGTTGGTCCTTCTACATTTTTCGATTTCACTGGACCTGGTTGCGGGATTCACGTTAATAAACAACTAACTCTTCCAGTACGAAACGGCTACACCGTCTCGATGTGGTTCCGCATCGAGCGGTTTCCGGAGTACGGCGGTCCAGTGCCGCTGTTTTCTTTACTATCGGGCGCTGGTAACGGCATTTTAGGAGAGTTACATGCGAACAAGCTCACGCTTGGCATTCGAGGATCCACGGGCACAGTTGATACCGCGTCGATCGACATCACAGTACGAGAGAACGAGTGGACTTTCTTAACGATTGTGCACCTTCCGGTGCGAATGTCGCAACCCCTGGTTCGTGTCTTCCTCGATGCTGGCATGGTCGGTCAGGCGAAGTTGCGTTACCCGATCAAGTCCACGGAAGCGATATCGTATTGTCGCATTGCTTCCGTGACGTTCGACGTTAGCCTAGAGAACGCGCACGTCAAGGTGTCACCGTTTTTCGGCCAACTGGGTTCGACGCATATATTCGATGATGCCCTTTCGCAACCGGCGATTGCGATGATTCATGCACTCGGTGCAGATTATGTCGGACGTTTTAAGTCAACAGAATCGCAAACGGAAAGAATCCTTCAGGCAATCAGCGTGAACGCTGTCGAGGCTCGCGATACTCGCGAGTATCTCGCCGATCATCGACTGATTAGTATAAGCGCAATCACCGTCGCCGGTCGAAGCACTCAGTCGGAGGTGTACGACGTGAACGAATATGATTTGATCGGAGGGGCGAAAGTTTGCGTCACAAACTCAGTCAAAGACGTCGTGCACTGCCTCGGTGGTGTTCAAGTCGTTCTTCCAATCTTTTCTGACATCCTGCACGCCGCCGAGACGTCGAAACGGCGACAAATTGTTTGCGAAGGGGTTCATCTGCTCGTTGCTTTACTCGATGGAAGCAGACTCAATCAAGTTACGTTAACGTTGTGTGATGGGTACGCCTTGATTGCAAATCTTCTGCGAGAGAATGCAACGACTTTACTCTGTCCAGATTTACTCCCAGCACTCGACAGGCTTCGTCGTGCGGGCGGGATCGAGCACGAATCGGCATCGGCACGCATCGTCGTTGATTTGCATCTTTGGTCCCTCGCCGATGACGCCACTCAAAAAGCGCATGGCGAGTACTTGTTGAGTTTGGCGACCAAACACTCGGATGGATTACGATTTCATTTGCCAACAAGTGATCTCATCGATGCCCTCGATTTCACTCCAGGTGCGAGTGGAACGTCTCGTCGTCGAGTTTTGTTGGACGTGTTGAAGCAGCTTGTTATCAACGCCCCGAATCAGATAATTGAGGAAACTGCGGAAACTATCGTTCACGTCATCGAAGAATGTGCCGACGAAGACACCGTTGGTGATGTTCTGCGCTGGCTAGTTAACTGCATGCAACCGGGTGAGGAAGTTCAGCCCACGCTCTACCAGGCTTTCACCAAGCTCGGCGGACCACTGCTGGCGCTATCGCCTTTGAGCAGGAGCTCCAGGCGAGTCCGCTCTTTCGCTCTTCTGTGGCTTGCAAACTTGATGCCTCCGCTCGAGGCTTCGAGCAAGAGTTCTGGGGGTGCCTCTCATATATCTGCTGCTTTCGGCGCGGCCGCTGGTGCGCTGACTGCCACTCTCGGCGGCAAGTTCACGGCGACAGCGAGTCAGGATTTTGAAGTCGGCTTTTTCACTGCAGTCGCGAACGCCCTCGAAAAATTCCCCCTCGATATCGCTGAATCCCGCTCGGCGCTCTTTGAGCTTTTACTTGGTGGCCAGGCGCTACCAGCGGAAAAAGTAGCCGAAAGGTTGAACAGGGAAAAGAATTCATCCGTGCGGGCTGCGGCTGGCAGACTCTTTGCCAAAGTCACAGGCCACGGAAACGACGCGCAAACCAAAGATAAGGAGTGTATTAGCGTTGGTGTACCCGGTATAGTCAATGCAGGCGCCGCTGGGGTGTTGCTTCGACTGATGAATTCAAGCGATAATGCGGAAATGCGTTTAAGCGTGCTCGAGCTGCTTCTCCAACTCGTGGAAGGTGCAAGCGTGAACGCACAGGCTGTGCTGGAGCAGCGAGGCTGGCAGACTTGGATCCTCCCCATCCTCAAAGACCACAGTGACGAAACGCAAAACGACGAGAAATCGATGGCTCGACGATTAATAACGGCACTTCTCTCGCACGCGGTGCTCAAGACTGACGAAGGTCACCAGCACGTGTCGAACATGCTTGGCGTCATCGACATTCTCATCAAACGCGGCGTCTTAGCCGATGAGTCAGACTTAGCGCAGGAACTCCTTTCGGATTTGCTTGAGTGCATTCTCCCGACGCGAGCGTCTTCGTCCGAGCAAGACGAGTGGTCTGAAGTGCAAAATGTTGAGTCACCGATATGTCGTCGCAACCTTTCGAGACTTTTGCACATATTCGACTCAATCATTTCCGACACGTCCGCGACAGCGGCCACGCTTGGAGTACCTAGTGCCTCCGATGCAAAGTCCAGCGTTAAGAAGATCTCTTGGAGATTTTACGACAACTTATGGAACCTATTAGATGCGATCTCTCCTCCTGGTCATCCCGTGGACGCGCCCGAAGAGACGGCGGATGCCGTAAAATCCACAAACATGGCTCAAAAGCTGCACAGGCGAGCGAAGAGTATGATTCGTGATTTACCATTTTCGAGCAATAGCGAGAGCGAGTTTGATAGCGTCGAAGCCGTTGAGGCTCTGCGCAAGACTTGTCAGCGAATGGGATTCAGGTTGACCTTACTTTACGTGCGAGCGAGCGCGCTCGAAGAGTTGCAGCCAGCACTGAATACGTGCATTGGACTTCTACCATCATTTTTGGCCCCAGTCTTGGTCGACAAGGATGGAAAAGCGATGGATACCGCGCCGCTAGGGAACAGAGCGCACTTGTTTATCGCGGATTTGATGCGTTACGTCGAGTTTGCTAAAAAGAGTGAAGATCCTGATGCGTCAACACGGTCGCAGCTCGTCGTAAATCTCGTTCGACTCGCATCTGAGGTTGGTAGACTTCTGCTTTCAGATTGCGCGAGCGTCGAGGAGTGCGCGCATTTGGACGGCCGTGATTTGATTTCTGAACAAAAGGTGGCAGCCGCCGCAGCGATCGAGGCCAAAGAGTCTAGGAAAGTCAAAGAGCTGCGCTCAAAAGTGAGTGAAAACTTTCTTTCCGAACGTACGCGGCACGAGCAAAGGCAAGCGCAAGCCGAGACGGCACTGTTACAGACTCATAAGTCTAAATTGGGTCCGGTAAGCGAGCGCGAGCGCGCACGTCGCGCGATGCAGCGTCTGACGTTTGAAGAACGTTGCGATGTGCTCGCTCGTCGGTGGTCCGCGATGTTGCGCGACTTACAAGGTGAGCGAGGCGCGTGGGCGGCTGAAAACTGTGATGCAAAGGCGCACTGGAAACTCGACAAGTCTGAGGACTCATCGATGAGACGATCTCGTTTGAAGCGCGATTATAAGTTTGTGCAGTACGAAGACAATCAAAAAGGTGGCGAATCAACATTACAAAGCGATGTACAAGATATCCAAGCGGTTCGCCTCGTCGGCATGGGTCAAAAATGGAAGATGAATTCGGATAGCGACTACGTTGATGTCGATGATGTCGCAGACGAACTCGCAGAAAAACTCGCTGTGGACAAGGAGAACGCGATGCACAATAGGAGTAAAGTCGTGTTCAGCACGCCGGCATCACTCGTGACGCTCACGAGAACTGTACTGGGTAAGCTCAATGTCAGTCGTGATGCCGTTGTATTTGCCGCCGATCGTACGCATGAGAGTGCGAAAGATCATCGAAAACGTTTCTGGCGATGGAGCTTGAGTGAAATTGTCGAGGTACATCACATGCGATATCGCCTTCAGCACAAGGCTTTCGAGATGCATTGCGCGGATCACACCAGTGCCTTTTTTGCGTTCGATACCAAGAAAACGGCGCGATACGCAGCTACGCGCGTGGCATCATCGGCGGGGGCGACTTTGATGAACAGACGTGCGAAAACTGAAGCAGCCGAACGCGCGAAGGAGCTCTGGCGCAGACAAAAACTGAGCACTTTCGATTATCTTATGGCCTTGAACGTCTTCGCCGGGCGAACGTTGCACGACTTGAGTCAATATCCCGTTTTCCCTTGGGTGTTGAAAGAATACGAAGCTGAAACAATAGATCTGGCCGACCCATCGGTGTATCGAGATCTGAGAAAACCCGTTGGCGCGCTCAACGAAGAGCGTCTCAAGAACTTCGTTGATAGATACAAGTCGCTGTTGGACGACCCTGACACGCCGCCTTTCCATTACGGCAGTCATTACTCATCGTCCCCGATCGTACTTTTCTTCTTGTTACGCCTGGAACCTTACACGAAACTCGCTCGAGCATTACAGGGCGACAGATTTGATCGAGCAGATCGCTTATTCCATTCGGTCGCGGAAACGTTCAAAGCTTGCGTGGAATCATCCGCTGATGTCAAGGAACTTATTCCAGAATTTTACTACTCGTCCGAGTTCTTGACGAATACAAATGGACTAAAACTTGGGGTGCGACAGGACGGATCGACTATTGATGATGTAGTTCTCCCGCCTTGGGCCAAGGGTTCGAGGCACGAATTCACTCGAGTGATGCGGGAATCGCTAGAATCGGACTACGTAAGCGAAAATCTGCACCACTGGGTTGATTTGATTTTCGGGCACGCACAGCGAGGGGCCGCCGCGGTCGAGCGATGCAACGTGTTTTATTATCTCACATACGAAGGCGCCGTGGATATCGACACATTAGAAGATGATGATCAACGGAACGCGATCGAGACACAAATCATCAACTTCGGTCAGACTCCCGCGCAAATTTTCAGGCGCGCGCACCCAGTTCGTCTGCCGCCCCAAGCGACAGAACACGTGGTTTCAATCTCTCCCGAATCGCTCAAACTCGCGACGGTTGTCTCATCCGAGTCTAACGGCCTACCGATGCGGGCGCAAGCGGTGGTGCACGCCACCGCGTACGATTCGCGTATTGCCGTGGTCACCGCTGGACGAATGGTTTCCATTCAGCGCTTACAACGTCCTGGAACGACATTCGGGCTGGGTGGCGTCGATCACTCAACTGCGTACGCGCTCGAACCAGAGACGACATCCCGGCTCATGCTCGAAATTGACGTCGACGCCGATTCGCTTGCGCATTCGCAATCCGTCAATGTCGCTCTGAAAGGCAAAGTCTTGCTGAGTGTTGGCCATTGGGACAGAAGCATGCGTATTTTCGACATTGAGGAGGGGCGCGAGATGCAGCGTATCAGTGCACATCGAGATGTGACGACGTGTCTCGCGTTGTGCGAACTCGGGAGCTCGAGGAGCTGGGACGAGTCTTCGCACCAAATGGACCAAGTCATCGTGGTTACGGGAAGTCGCGACACCACGCTCGCGATCTGGGAGATGGTGCTCCCTCAAGGAGGCTGGGGCTTTAGTAAAGGCACCAAAGTCCTGAGCGCCGAACCAAAAATGATCTGTTTCGGTCATGACGAAGCCATCACGTGCGTTGCTGTGAATTCATCGCTCAACTTGGTAGCGAGTGGCAGCATTGATGGCACCCTCATCCTGCACGACAGCCGGGATGGGCACATCGTTCGTGCATTGGAAAGCACCCCACCTGGGTGCATCCCATCGTCCATCGAATTGCTTCCAAAATCATCTCTCGTCGTGTGCGCGTGCGGCGTCGCCGGCGCGCTGTCCGTGCATGATGTCAACGGTGCCACACTCGCCAAATCGCTCAGTCGGCACGAAGCCTTTGACGCATTTTGCGTCACCCGCGACGAGCGACATATTCTCATCGGCAATCGTCGCGGAGACATCACTGTCCGCGCCGTGCACGATTTATCGATTCGTGCGCAAATCAACGTCGCCAACGCGGGCGTCGTCTCCATTTCACCCGTCGCGCGCGACGAGTGCCTCGTCGTCGGTCTTGCCGACGGTCGTGTGTGCCTCTGGGCGCCCGCGGCGCGTAGCCTTTAACTGCATTGTAAAATAACTAGCTCAATCCGTTGATCCATCGTCGTCCTCGCGCGACATCGCATCTCGCGCCAGCCGCGCCAGTGACTGGGCAGTTGCGGCGCAAGATGAACGCAATCCGAATCGCACGTCACTTGCGGCCGCATCGAACGCGCAGCATGACGAAGGCGAAGAAAACCAAGCCCGCGCACAAGTCGAACAAGAAGAAGAAGGTCGCCCCCGCGAACCGCGCGACGACGCGCGCGGCGCTGCAGAAAACGCCGACGAGGGGAAAGACGGTGCCGGCGAAGTTGACGGAGAAAAATATGACGCCCAAGGCGCTGAGGACGCCAAAGACGCCGAAGATGACGTCTGCGGGCGTGGCGAAGAAGCCTCGGTCGAGCACAAAGTCGGGCGGGCGGCGAACGACGCCGAAGAAACCTAAAAATACGACGTCGTATATCATGAATCAGCGCAAGTACGGTGCGCAACCGCCGACGCCAAGACCGTTGAGTGGGATGAAGAGCCCGAGATTGGAAACGCTGGCGACGGCAACGATGAAACCGCCAGCGAGTGGATTAGATATGTTCGGAAGCATGCTCGGGGCGTTGTCGCCGGCGGCGTTAGAGAGGGTCGAGGTCGAAGGTGAGGAGTCGACGTCGGAAGTTATCAAACTGTGTTCGATTATTACTGAGCAAGCGAAGACGATTCAGCGATTGGAGTCGGAGGTTAATCACCTGCGGGCGCAGTTACAGGCTCGAGCGGTGGCGCCAGTCCCAACGTTGCGTCGTGTACCGTCAACGACATCTGAGTTGGCGTCGCGCATTGCCGGTTTGTTCAAGCGATGAACGTCGCTAATGATTTGTAATCTTCACATTGTACTACGTGCCGCAAGTCGGTTTCTTATCGGTGCCTAAACCGTCATATACTTTCGTAGAATCGCGCGCGCTAAGCCGTTTGCGTTCGAAGAACGATAGATGAGGGATAAGTTGTACGCCGCTTCGCGACGCAAATCGTCCGCCTCGGAGCTCACCGGCATCTCCAGACAACGCTCATAAATCGGACGAGCGAGGTGCGGAAAGCCGAGATGTTGCAGGCCTCGGGCCAAGTTGTACATCCCTTCTTGTGGGCTTGTCGTGTTCAACTCCGCGGTACGTTCGAGCAGAACGACAGCTCGAAGCGCCAGTGCGTGACGCTGCTGCTCGTTTGAATTTCTCGTTGCCATGTGCAAAAGAGAAATCGCCGCACATAAATTCACCTCGTGATCGTTCGGCGCGATCGTGAGAGCCGTGAGGAAATCGTGCATTGCTATAGACCACTTTTTGTTCCACGTGTGAACGTACCCAGATGCCATCAAAGGTAGCAGACGTTCGCGTGAGGCATCGTCGAGGCTACTCGCGACGAGACGCTTGGCGAGCTTTGATGTTCCAACGCTGAGCGCTCGAGGATAATCGATAGCCATGTGCATCAGCATGTTCCAAACCGTTACCGAATTCGGGAATACCTCAAGGACACTACGACAGCTTGCCGCAGACTCTTGCAAATCGCCCATCATGTACGCCACGAGCGACTTTAGGTATCGTAGCGAAGCCGTCTGCTCTCGCGTCAGCACGCTCCCCGCGGAGAATGAAAGCGCATGATTCACGATGGTTCCCGCTTCTTCGTGTCGACCGAGCCGAATAGCGACCTCGGCACCGCTTATAATATTAGCAAACACATCATCATCTGATATCCGAACGTTATCGTCCACGAAATCATCGCTCCCCTGTCCCGCGCGTTGGAGCTTGCGTTGCGATCTTTTTTCGCTCAAGTCTTCCAAGAGCTTCAACGCAGCTGGAATGATGACAGTCAGTTCGGCTTCGCTCAAGAGCTTTCTTTGTAAAGCAGTCACGCGCAATAAAATGCCATATTTCTGTACCTCGACGTCATCTAAATTTGACACAAGTGACCTCGCCCGCCTCAACGATTCTTCATCGTCTTGAAAACGCGAAAGCGAATCGGCTAGAGATACGGCGATGAATACGTCGCTCGGGTGCTTGTCATGGAGCATGTCGTAAAATTCGACTACCGCGCGCAAGCCCCTCGATTGCTGAACGCATCGCTCTACGCGCTGCCACATATCGACATTGTCGTACTCGTCGAGCGCGATTAAGTGCATGAACACCTCTTCCGCCTTCGACGCCAACCCAACCTCCATCAGAGTTTTTCCGCAGTCAAAGTACAAGTCATCAAACTCAGTCACCTTGTGCCGCAAGAGCTCTTCAATGCGCTCCATGCCTTCTTCCGTTTGTCCTTCGTAAAGCAAACATTGACCTTGTTTTACGGAAATGTCCAAAGGCAGCTGTCCAGAGTCGACGTGCTCTAAAATATTCGCGCGCGAACGCTCGACAATTTCTAGTACCTCGGAATACTTGCGGAACTCAATCTTCAACTCAATCAAAATGTTCACCACTGTGGCGTCGATGTGCTGTGGATACGCTTTCAGCATGTGCTCTAGAGCATGCTCAGCCTTATCTCGCATATCAGCACTATAATACAACTTGGCGAGCAAGACCACGGCGTCACGCAAAATAGCGCCGTCGAGCGGCGGCAAATCGTCCTTCAGCACCCACTCAAGTTGCTCAATCGCCTTTTTCGCATCTCCAAGCTCCGAATACAACGTTGCTTGATCCATTTTATTCTCGTAATTGTGCGGGTCAGACCTCGCCGCCTTTGCTAAGCAATGTATGGCGTAATCTTTGTTGTTCACGTTTACCGCCAGCGACGCCATGCGATACCACATCGACGGGTCCACCCCACGCTTCACCGCCGTCGCCAAAGAGTAACTATCCAACGCCTTTTCTAAATCGTTCGTTTCCTCGTACACCAGCGCCAATTGCTCGTACGGTTCGCTCGAATGCGGGATTTTCACAATCGCCGCGTGCAACTTACTCACCGCCTCGGCGTATTCGCCCCGCGCGTACAATATGGTCGCATCACTCATTAAATCGTTTGCCTCCATCGCTTGCTTCGACCGCGCCGACTTCTTCTGTCGCCCCTTTCGCCGCCGTTTCCTACTCTCGTTCACGCCGCCCATGCGCAAAAACGCCGCCATGGTCGGGTTTCGTCGCGCCGTCGCCTCGTCGTCGTCGTCGTCACGCGCCGTACCTCCACCGCGTCCTCCCGACCCATCGCTCGTGCCCGCCAGCGTCGACCGCTCGTACGCGACGACTTTCTCCGCCAGTCTTCCCTCGCGCAGGAGCTCGAGTCCATCGAACGCTCGACCGTCGCGTTCGTTGTCGGAATCGGTTTCTTCGTCTTCGTTCGATTCTGATTCGGATGCGTCGTCGCCGGCGCGCGCGTGGGGCTTGCCGTGCACTCGCAGACGCCTCGCGCACGAGGGCTCGTCTACATCGTCGATCGCGCGCCCGGGGAGGGACATCGCGCGCGCGCGTCGCACGATGGCGTGCGACGGTTGTCTGTGCGCCAACTGAATTCGCGGCGAACTCGCTCGCGTCTCGCGCCTCGTTCGACTTGACTACTTTTGCTTTTTGTGTTACACGTGGTAATGCTTTCTAATGTGTGTGTTTGAATGTCGTTTGAATGTCGTTAATCGTGTTGTTCTGATCGTCGCGCGCTCATCGCGCGGCGTTCAGGTAAAGTCTGTATTGCTCGCGTCGGCGCTCTTCAATTTGTTCTTGACCGCGACGACGGTACTCTTTGAGATCGCGGCACCTGGGCACGGGGCAGTCGTCCTCCATGCATCCCTTAGAATGAATTTGCAACAGCGTCCACGTTTTACGGCAGAGCTGGCACCCGCCTGCTGATTTGACCGTGCAGCTCAAGGCGTGCTTGAGCAAGTGTTTGATTTTCGGGCAGTTGCTGTTTTCGCATCGTTCTTTGCGGCATTTGCACGCGTGGAGCAAGAGTTCCATGGTTCGCTCGATCTGCGCCGCGCGGTTCTCGCGCTCGGCTTGAGACAACGCCGTGCGATCTCCGGCGGTACGACCTTGTCGCATGAGGGGGTGCTGGTGACCAGTTCTGATGCGGCAGTTGTCGCAAATATCGAAATCGGGGCACGTCTCGCAGCGCCAACCCTTTCCGGGCTCGAGCTCGCGTGAACAAACGTTGCATGATGCGACGAATGCAGGCTCAGATGGATTGTTCAAGTGATACAGCACCATCATGGTCGTATGTTTGGCGCGACGAAGCGAGTCGAACTGGAAGTGATTGCCTTGGCACAAGGACAGGAACGCTTGACGTGTGTCAAAGAATTCGCTCTCGAGCTTTTCCTCCTCGTCCTTCTGTTCCTTCGTCAGCGTGGGAATTTCCTCACACTTTTCGCACTCGAGCTTGCGGCCAGCGTAACGTTTTTCGTTCTCTGGCATCGCATCTTCAGTCTCCTTGCATTCTTCGCAAAGCACCAAGGGTGTGCCTTCCGTCGCGTAATAGCGGTTGGCACCGGCGATGGTTCTGCGGCAGCACAAACATTGGTGCGCAAGATGGGCGAGCATGAAGTCGTTTCTCATGTTGCTGATCGTCGTCCCGAGCTTCTTCATGAGTTCTTTATTCAGTTCAGCGTCAGCGGCGATCGTGCCACTCTTTGCCTTGGCCGCCTTGCGCGCGCTGATCTTAACCGTGGACGACTTTGTCTTCGCCTCGATGTTCTTTGCCTCCTCGAGTTCCTTCATGATGGTCGGTATCCAATCTTCCGCAATGCCGGAGAAGTAATCACCATCGAAATACGGATACTCAGTGGCGCATCGAATATCGTGATTTTGATTGCCGAGTCGGAATTCATCGTACACGTTCGAAGTTGAAATGACGATGCCATCCTTCTGCGCCGAGCGCAACATCTTGAGGTACCACTCACGAAGCTTGTCAGCCTTTGGCGTCTTTTGCACCTTGGGGTGACAGTACAGAATGTAATCGTCTCCTTGGAACGGCGGACACGCCCAAATAAAGCACGACGTGAAGCCGCGCTGTTTGACATAGTCCAGGTACGCAATCAGAATGTTGTGATAGACGTACGTGCGCAACGCGCAGTTTTCGCCCGTGGCCACGGTGACGTTGTCCGGTCGGAAGTACTTGACAGAGTCCAAATACGAGAGGTAAATTCTTCGCCGGTTCGGTTCAGGGCACTCGTCATCATACTCTTGCACATAAATAGCCATCAAACACACATCGGTGGCCTCAAGCTTTTGGAACAGGAGGATGACGCGCGAACGGTAAGTAAAGTGCGCCGGAATGCCCTGTTCTTTGAAGTGGGCGTAGTAGTGCGGCTTGGTGTCCATTTGTTTGAGTGTTTGAGACACAACACGAATGGTCAAGTTCTCAGCGGTCGGGACGTTTTCTATGGGTACGCCCAACTGCTTCGCGCGCTCCACGCGTTCCGCCGAGAGCTTCGACGCGAGGCGTTCTTCCAAAAACGTCGACATCTTTGTCTTCGGTAACGAGCTCGCCGGCTGTTGTGAAGACGGACGTTCAGCAGTAACTTGACGTTCGTTCTTATCCAACTGCGATAAGATGCAGTTTGGACACGTGAATGGCGCTTCACCGCCTTCATTGCGTCTACCGTTGAAAAGAACGCAGAGTTGGTGATACCAATCCTCGCAGTAGTCGCATTGCACCCATGGCTCCTCGAGATCGTCGTCGTTCTTCTTCTTGATGAGCGTCGCTTTCGGAAACCGTTGACCCTCGACATCGACATACCCTTGGATGGCGTTGAAGCACGGGTTACACCACGCATCTCTTCGAGTCTCGCCCCCGAGGCTAGGCATCTGGTGGAATACTTGTCCGCGCTTGATGCGACCGACGCAACTGTAGCAGTAAAGCGGCGGTGGTTCGAACGTCAATCGTTCAACGCCGCATGCACGGCACGAACTTTCTGTCGCGTTGATCACCGCCCGCTCAGCTTCCTTCTGAAGCTGACGAGCGCTCGGTTGACCTTGACCTTGCACCTTTTCCTTGTCGGCGAGACGCAAGGCGGCGAGATGCGTACGGATTTCTTCCGGAGTGAAGCACTCCATTAACGACGTCCCTTCGCCACCTGGCTTGCGATCCGTTTTCAAACCGCTCGTACCCTTCACCATGAGTTGACCACGATCGAGATCGTGATCGAGCTTCATTCTCTTGTTGCCGTGCGCCATTTGCATTTGCGCCTGTTGACGCTGCTTGAGCATGGCGTTGCGCACGGGACCGCACACCGGACACCCAGCGTCCTTGCACGTCTGATGATGCTTCAACAACTCACGCGACGCCAAACATCGAGGATAGTTGCACTGCGTCAGCGTACACTTCAACACGTGCTCCCACAACTGCTTCGCGACGTGACAGTGCGGCGTGTAGGGGCAGTGCCCGTGTCGCGCCTGACACTTGCTCGCGTGTCGAAGGAAGAGAAGCCATCGTTGCTGTTTCACGATGTACGCCTTTCGTAACTGCTCGTCATTGATGTCTCGCCAATTAGCAACGACACCACCCCCACCACTACCCGGTTGCTGGCGCCCGCGCATCGCCGCCTGTTGCTGTTGGGCCATCTGTTGCTGTTGCGCGAGCTGCTTCGCCTGCGCCGCCTGCTGCGCCTTGGTGAGCTTTTTACCCTTCGGCGGCGCCTTAGCTCGTCCCTTGGGCGCCGCCGCCGTCGCTGCCTCAGGCATCATCGAACCCACACCCTGCGTCGGAATCATCGTCCCAGGTGGCACGCCGGCCATCATTTGCGAAGATCCTCCCGCGTATTGCGATCCTTGCGCCGCCGCCGCGCCGCGCAAAATCGGCGCCCCATTCGGTAACATACCGTTACCCCCCATCATCTGTCCCGCCGCGGGTTGCGCCATATTCCCCCCTAATCCCCCTGGGAACAACGCTCCCATCTGCTGACGCGAAACCGCCGCAGCGCTCCCGCCTCCTCTTCCGCCCTGTTGCACGCCTTGACGAGAAATCATGATGCGCGCGACGGCTTGAAGTCGCGCCTCCAACGTCGCCTTGTCGCAATACTCATCCTACGATCGCAAAATCACCCCCACAATCCAACCGTCAGTCCTCGAACGTCATCACCCGCGCGCGCGCGCGCCTCAACCGCCTCGTTCGTCGCGCGCGCCGATCGAAACCGCGCACCTTGCTCCGCGCTCCGCGATACACCGCCTCCTCCAATCGCAGCACAAAGTCCGGTAGCTTGTGTTTCCACTCGTTCGTCAATTCCGGTTTCCTTTGTTTAAACACTCGCAATCTGCGCACCGTTCGCGCGTCCACGCCGTCGTCAGTCGTCCCTTCGCCCGAGCGCGCGTTCGCGCGCGTCTTCGCGACCTAAGCCTCGTCCGCGAGATCCGCGCGTCCCCCCGCGTCGCCTCGCGCTTTCGATCGCCTTCGCGACGCACATGTGTTGAATCAGAATCTTCCTCTGCGGGATGTCGTCGTCCGATTGCCACGTGCGCCACGCGTGCTTCGCCCCCGCGCCGTCGCTCGCGCCGTTCGCGCCCGGCATTCGAACGCCCCGCGCGCTTTGCGGATTGACCTCGACCGACCGCGGTCGCTTT
>Ga0181595_10000658_pt1 | contig 38009 bp, 36 predicted proteins | sample 041ome_7_FD_145604 | JGI IMG/M metagenome (GOLD analysis project Ga0181595, IMG submission 145604) | Coastal salt marsh microbial communities from the Groves Creek Marsh, Skidaway Island, Georgia - 041401AS metaG (spades assembly) | ecosystem: Environmental > Aquatic > Marine > Intertidal zone... | reverse complement strand
GCAGATCTCAAGGTCGGCCAGAAGGTCTTTGCGATCGGCAATCCGTTTGGTCTGGATTGGACATTGACCACCGGTATCGTCTCGGCGCTGGATCGATCGCTACCCAGGCAGAATGGCGGGCCGGACATCGAGCACCTGATCCAGACCGACGCCGCCATAAATCCAGGCAATTCCGGGGGGCCTCTGCTCGACTCCAGCGGTCGTCTGATTGGCATCAACACGGCGATATACAGCCCGTCCGGCGCGTCCGCGGGAATCGGCTTCGCTGTGCCGGTGGACACGGTCATGCGGGTCATTCCGCAGCTGCTCAGGAATGGCAGGTACATTCGCCCCTCACTGGGCATCGTGGCCGATGAGCAGGTGAACAGCCGACTGGAGGAGCTGATGGGCCGCGAAGGCGTTTTCGTGCTGGCCGTTCAGCCCGGCTCCGCTGCTGCCAAGGCGGGATTGGTCGGTGTCACGACAGGGCCCGATGGCATCACGCCCGGTGACATCATCACCGCTATCGACGGGAAAAAGGTCGAGAGCCTTGGCGAGCTGCTCGCGCACCTCGACGACTATGCGGTCGGCGACCAAGTGCGGGTCACGCTGCAAAGAGGCGGCGTTACGCGCGACGGGACAGTCGAGCTACAGCCGGGGAATTAGCTTTGCTGAACTGGCCGCTCACGATCCACCGAGGTCGCGATCGCCGAACGAAAAAGTAGGGCCGGCGACTTCGATGCCGGCCCCAGTTGATCGAAAGAAATTCAGGTGGCCGCCGGCGCAACGGTCGCGCCGTGACGGCCCGGTTTTGTGCCGCGCGGGCGAAGCCTGAGCGCGAGGGCAACGAGAATGACGCCCGCGACGATCGACCAGGCCGCGATGAGCCACGCGACCGACAGGATGCTTGTGAGCGGATCGAGATACAGCAGCGCGAGTACGGCCAGGCCGAGCAGGATCGACAGCAATCCCGAAAGGCCAAGCAGCCACTCGCGCTCGATCACCTTACGCAGCCGATAGGCAGCGACCATCTCGATCGCGCCGGTGCTGATCGCCCATGCGCTGAGGACCACGAGGGTAGCTAGCGCGTAACCAACCGCAAACGTCCATGGCATCAGCACGAAGAGGACAGCGGCGGCGATGCCAAGCACGCCGCGCAGGACCGACACCAGCCAGCGATCGGCTTTGTTTGCTGCGCCGCGCACGCCAGCGATGAGCGAGAGCAAGCCATCTACGCCTGCATAGGCGGCGAACACGATCGTGAAGGCGAACAGCGCGTTCACCGGAAACAGCAGCGCGACGATGCCCAGCGCCAGCGCAAGAATGCCGCGCAGCAGCAGCCAGCTCCAGTTGCGCTGGAGCAGACATGCGCCTGCCGTGCGTTCGAGGTTCGAAGTCGCGATCATATCCCCTCCCTACTCGCGCCGCTGCCCCATGAAGGTCAGTAGCAGCTGGAAGAGGTTGATGAGATTCAGGTACAGCGACAGCGCGCCGATGATCGACATCTTCGAAATCGTCTCGGACCCCACATGGGCGGCATACTCATTCTTCAGGCGCTGCGTGTCCCAAGCAGTCAGGCCGGTGAACACGAGGATACCTGCGATCGAGAACACAATCTGAAGCGTGCTCGAGGCTAGGAAGATGTTGACGATGCTCGCGATCACGACCGCGATGAGACCGACCATGAGCACGCTCGTCCAGCGCGACAGGTCAGTCGAAGTCGTATATCCCCACAGGCTCATCGCCAGGAACACCGCAGCAGCGGTGAAGAAGGCGAGCGCGATGCTCTCGCCGGTGAAGACGAGAAATATGCTCGCCATCGAGACGCCCATCACCGCTGCGAATACGTAAAACGCGGCGCGAGCCATCGCGGCGGTCATCTGATGCAGACCGAACGACAGCAGGAGCACGAAGGCGAGGGGAGCGAAGATCGCGACCCATTTCAGAGGTGTGTTGAAGATAGGCTCATAAAGCGCGGGTGTCATCGCCACGCCAAGCGCCACGAGTCCGGTCAGAAGCAGGCCAAGCCCCATGTGCGTGTAAATTCCGAGCATATAGCGTCGCAGGCCGGCGTCGAATTCAACGGCACGCGACGTGGGATGCGAAGTACGCATTCTACCGAATGATGTTGCCATTTCCTTCCTCCATTGGGAGAACTTGCCAACAGAAGCGTGCGGCTGCGCGATGCAGCCGCACGCTCTGCCTCAATGCGTGGTAATCGGGATCCGACGGCGGCTTTCGATCGCAGTGGCGGACCGAGGCAGCACGACGTTGAGCACGCCCTTCTTGAAGGTAGCGCTTACCTTGTCCTCCTCGATACCGCTCGGCAGGCGGATGTGCCGCTCGAAGCGGCCATAGCTGCGCTCCGAATAGCCGCGCTCCTTGTCGTCGACCTCCGACCTCTTCTCGCCGCGAATAGACAAGACTCCGTCGTCGATCGACACGTCGACATCCTTCTCATCGAGACCCGGAAGTTCGGCGGTCACACGAACTTCCTTCTCGCTTTCGGATAATTCGACATGGGGCCATTCGTGGCCCGCGCCGAAGCCGTTGAGCGCCGGCAGGCCAATGCCGCGAAAGATGTCGTCGAATACCCGGTTCACTTCCCGATGGAGCGATAGCAGCGGGTGGTCTCCGGCCGAGCTCACCCCGACCGGAACCTGGCTTTCCTGCTTGCCCCAGGGGATCAAATCACGAAGGGCCATTTTAACTTCTTCCTCCTTTCCAATCAGCATCAATGGCCATGGCGTACCGGCCGCGCCGCAGCGCGCCGGCAAGCCCAGGTTATATTGGCGTCAGGCTGCCTGGCGCTCTTCGAGCTTCGGCGCGTTGCCGCCGGCCTCGTCGGGCGAAGCCGAAATCTTGATGCGCCGCGGCTTCATCGCCTCTGGCACCACGCGCTGCAGCTGGATTGTCAGGAGGCCGTTTTCGAAGCCTGCGGAATTGACCTCAACGAAATCGGCAAGCTGGAAGCGGCGTTCGAAGGACCGCGTCGCAATACCACGATGCACGTAGTTGCCGCCGTCCTCGTTGTTGGCCTTGCGGCCGGACACCGTCAGCAGATTCTGCTGCGCCACCACCTCGATCTCGTCCGGACGGAAGCCCGCGACCGCAAGCATAATCCGGTAGGATTCGTCGCTGTCCTTCACGATGTCGAAGGGGGGAAAGCTGTCAGCATCGCCGCGTGCGCCTGCCTCGAGCAGATCGAACAGGCGGTCGAAGCCGACGGTGGAACGCCGATACGGCGTAAAGTCAAAGTTGGTTCTCATTTTCCAAATCCTCCGTTTGAAGCAATTTGGGCATGAGTTGCGCCGGAAAAGAGAGCGGCGCCCTCTATGTCCCGCCGGACCCGGATCTCGGCATCCGGCGAAATTGAGTTAGGTGGGGAGTAACTCCCTTCAAGAGGATCGGATTGAAAATTTTGAGCTGGGGGCTGCGCCGCAGAGCGTTCAACGGGTTCTATTTCATCGAGCACGGCGTGACGAACGCCGTGTGACACAGATGTAATATGGCGCCATCAGCCCGCAGGAATGATCTGTGGCTCCTGTCCGGCAATTAGGGACGGTCTGCCCACAGCCTGGATCATCGTCGACATTGCCGCCTCGGCCACTCGCCGCCAAGTCGCCTGCCTGCCGCGCGCATAGGCTCGCCGCGACAGCTCGCGAAATCGAGTTTCGTTACTCAGCACGTCGGTCACGGTCCGAGCCAAGCTGGCTGCATCGCCAAAGTCGATAAGGAGACCAGCCCCTCCCGAAAGAATCTCTCGGGCGTGAACATAGGGTGTGGAAACAACCACCTTGCCGAGCCCGACGGCATAGGCGAGCGTGCCCGAAGTGATCTGGTCCGGATTTGTGTAGGGCGTGACGTATATGTCCGAGGCCTGGAGATAGTCGACAAGCCGATCGTCTTCGACATAGCGATCGATGAACTCCACGTGCTTCTCGATTCCGTGTTGCTTCACCATGTCCTGAAGCCGGCGACGATAGGTTTCGCCTTCGGCCGCAATGAGATTGGGGTGCGTGGCCCCGAGCACAACGTAAAGCACGTCGGGTACTTCGCGAGCGATTGCCGGAAGCGCCAAGATCATGAGTTCGATTCCTTTGCTTGGTGCAAGCAGTCCGAAACTCAGGATGACAGTCCGACCAGCCCAGCCAAAAGCCTGCTTCCATGGCGCGGATCGTGTGAGCGGGCGATCGGGAACGCCGTGCGGGATCACATGGATGGACCTGGAGTTGACGCCGTAAGCCTCGGCAAGGATGCGCCGCCCTTGCTCAACCATGACGATCGAGGCGGAAACACGCTGCAGCAGCGCGGCAGTAACGCGGCGTTGGCTGGCGTCCGGCCGTTCGAGCACGGTGTGGAGCGTTGCTATTACCGGAAGGCGAACACGTTCGAGAAGGGCGAGGAGGTGCTCGCCGGCCGGTCCGCCAAAGATGCCATACTCGTGCTGCACCCACAGGAGGCTTGCGCCACTGGCGTTGATGCGGTCTGCTGCGAACAAATAGTCCTCAGCGGCGTCTTCCCGCAGTTCGAACGAAACCGGGGGCACGCTCGCGCCGCTCGCATTTTTTGCCATAGCATAGATATCGACCTGCAGATCGGGAAAGGCCTGCTGCAACGCATTGGCCGTGTCGGCAGTGAAGGTCGCGATGCCGCACCGGCGGGGAGGGTAGTTCCCAAGCAGAGCGATATGGTCGATGTTGGTTTGCGGCGCCGCTGCTCGTCGCGCGGCGCCGACTGCGGGGAGGGTGACCCGATCTTTCGAGCCGGTCTGCAGCGCGACCAACGCGGCGGCAGCACCGCCAGGGGGTGGATGCATCGGCATTCTCCCTTTGCGAGAGAACGTGCGGATCACCCTAGCGCTTCGTCTCGCTGCGGCCGCTACACCGGAAAGCAAGCGGCAAAGGGCGAGTCATAGGGGCAATTTATGGAACGGCGCTGATCTATCTCAGCCACAAAAATTGTCAGCAGGCGTAGATTGACTCAACGAGTCGACCACCCAGATAATTTCCACCGGAGTGGCAGCCAGATGGCGGAGTTGGGCCAGTCCAGGTCTTGGCGCGTTCGGCAGGCACCGGCGGACAGCTGCTCATTGCCCGCGCCGGAAGCGCGTAGCACGTGCTGGCAGCCCGGCTCCGCCGATGGTGCAATAGACTTTAGGCCACACGGCTCGCGGGCTGCACTGACCCCCCGCCTACCTGCGAGCCGTCGCGCCGGGCAGCGTGGTGCTGACGATTCTCGCGTCGTGCTGCCCGGCGCACTGGGTTCCGCCTCGCGATTGGATCGGCGAGGCGCCATCGGCGTGGGTTGCCGACACCGTGCGGTTGCCAGTTTTCCACCTTGAGTCCAAGCCAACGAGGCGGGCCGCCGAGTGCCCGCATGCACCCTGCGTTCGGACGGGCTGAAGATGAGCGGTGAGACGGAGTGCTTTCCAGCACCCGATTTTCGTAATTGGCTCCCATGCGGGTGAAAATCACGTCGGCAGCATTACATGCACCGGCTCCTGCTTTGACTGCCGCCGATTTGCCATGAACGACGCACTTGTTCAGACATTCTTCCTGATTGGGGCAGCATTCCTCGCTGTTGCCCTGCTGGCTAGGCTGCGCTTGTCTCCGATCGTCGGATACTTGGCCGCCGGCCTTGTGTTGGGGCCTTATGGCGCTGCCGCCGTTTCTGACGGTGAAGGTACCCATCTGTTCGGCGAACTTGGCGTCGCCCTGCTGATGTTCGTAATTGGCCTCGAGTTCTCGATGCCGCGTCTCATTGCCGCCGGCGGGGCCATGTTGCGGCTTGGAGCGGGGACGGTCGGCCTGACTACGGCTGCAATCGCCGCGGTAGCCCATCTGCTGCTGGCAATCCCCATCGGCCAAGCCGCACTCATCGGCGGCGCGATCGCGATGTCCTCGACCGCCATCATTCAGAAGCATCTCGTCGACCATGATGAGGTATCCAGTCGTCACGGTGTGGCGAGCACGGCCATAGTGCTGTTCGAGGACCTGATCGCGCTTGTGATTCTCGCGTTGATCGCGGCGCTTCATACCGGTGGGGAAGGCAAGCCTGAGCTGGCGAGCGTTCTTCTGCGGATGGGCGTCAGCTTCGTCGCATTTGCCGGTGTTGCGCTGTTGGCGCGGCGCACATTGGGCCGCCTGATCGAGGCGGTGGCGCGGTCGAGACTGAACGAAGCGTTCCTACTTGGAGTGCTGACGCTGATTCTAGGCGCTTCATTGACCGCCCAATGGATTGGGCTGTCGTTACCGATCGGCGCCTTTGTCGTAGGCATGATCGTGGGCGAGAGCGACTTTCGCCATCAGCTCGAAGACGAAATTCGTCCCTTTCGCGACCTTTTCGTTGGCATTTTCTTCATCACCGTTGGGATGTCGGTGGACTGGTCGCAAATCCTTGCGCGGCCTGGCACCACGGCGGGTATTTTGATCGGAATCGTCGCAATCAAGCTTCTCGTGGTGTTCGCTGTTGCGCGCTCCTCAGCAATGGGGAAGTCGCAGCGCGATCAAGACCGGCTTTCTGCTCGCACATTCCGGCGAACTTGGCCTGTTGATCATAGGGCGGTCGCTGGAATCAGCCATACTGCCGCCAGAGGTGGGTCAGCCGGTTCTCGGCGCGATCGCAGCCAGCATGCTGCTTGGCCCAATCTTCGCCCAATTCAGCGATCGGCTCGCTTCGATCTCGCCGACGGCGGCTTTGCGCGACCGGACAGCGCAGCAGGAAGCCTCGATCCGCGCATCGAGCGACTATCTCGATGGCCACGTGATCCTAGCCGGATGCGGCCCTGTGGGACGACTTGTGGCGATTACCTTAGAGGCAAGCGAGGTTGCGTATATTGCGATCGAGCGCGATATCGAACGTCTTCGACGCGCGCAGAACGACGGCCACAAGGTCGTATTCGGCGACGCTACTCGGGCGGGTATCTTGAAAGCGGCCGGCATCGAGCGAGCAGCTGCGATCGTGATCCTGATCAACAACTGGCACCGCTCTGTTCGGCTGATAAGGGAGGCCAAGCATCTGAACCCCAACATCCAGGTGATCGCGAGCCTTCGCGACGACACCCATCTCGGCGCGTTGGCGCAGGCCGGTGCCTCCCATGTTTTTCCGGAGAATTATGCCGCCGGGCTCGGGCTGGCAGCACAGGCGCTCATCTCGATTGGCGTGTCCCCAGGAGAGGCGATGGACAGGATTCGATCCATCCGCGCCGAACTCACCCCCGAACTCCGTCTGTTGCCGACCTGACCGACGGAGCCGGGATCGCAGGGGTCTCGTTAGGAGCAATCGACATTCAGCGTAGCCAGATCATGGCTGCGGCGAGGTAGATGAATGCGAGGAAGTGAATGGCCCGGCGATCGAAGCGTGTGGCGAAGCGACGGAAGTGTTTGAGTTTGTTGAAGCATCGTTCGACGCGGTTCCGATAGCGATAGGCGACGATGTCACGTCCCTCGACGTGAGAAGAGGTGCGGAACCTCTTCCGTGCCCGAAAGCCTGACTTATATTCGAATTCGATCCCTGCGAAGCGCAGCGGCTTCTGCGCTCGCGATCCAGACACGCAAGAGACCCCATGCGCCTATTGCTGATGGTACTGTCGATGATTCCCGCTCTGTTTGCCGCTGCTGGCGCGACTTGTATCGCCGAGGCTCGCGAAGCGCCGCGTCCGGCCACTGCCAGCTCCCCTCCCGCTACGGTCTCCAATCTGGTGAGTAAGGTCGACATTCCTTATAGCCAGTTCACCCTTGCGAACGGCTTGCGGGTTCTCGTGCATGAGGACCGCAAAGCTCCGATCGTGGCGGTGTCGGTCTGGTACAACGTCGGCTCCAAGGACGAGCCGCCCGGCCGGACGGGATTCGCGCATTTGTTCGAACATTTGATGTTCAACGGCTCGGAGAACGCGCCGGGCGACTACTTCGAGCCTCTGCGCGAGGTGGGGGCGACAGACTTCAATGGGACTACCTGGTTCGACCGCACGAACTATTTTCAGACGGTACCTCGACCCGCGCTCGAGCGTGTGCTCTTCTTGGAGAGCGACCGCATGGGTCATCTCGTGGGCGCCGTCAGCCAGCAAACGCTCACCAATCAGGTCGGCGTCGTTCAGAATGAGAAGCGGCAAGGCGACAACCAGCCGTTCGGGCTGGTCGAGTATGCGCAGCTTGCCGCCCTGTTTCCTGAAGGCCATCCTTACCGTCACGCCACAATCGGCTCGATGGCCGACCTCGACGCAGCCACACTTGAGGACGTGAGGTCATGGTTCCACGCCAAGTATGGGCCGAACAACGCCGTGCTCGTGCTCGCCGGCGACATTTCCGCGACCGAGGCCCGGCCGCTCGTGGAGAAGTATTTTGGGCATATTCCCCGCGGGCCCGGAAATCGCCCCGCCATGGCATCGGTGCCGACGCTACCGGCGCCCGTGTCCGAAGTGATGAAGGACCGGGTTGCCAACACTCGGCTGTACCGGAACTGGGCCGTTCCGGGCCTGCTCGACTCCGAGAGCGTAGCCTTGACGGTCGCCGCCGGTGTCCTCGGTGGCCTGTCGAGCTCTCGCCTCGACAACGAGCTCGTGCGCAAGGACCAGACGGCGGTGCGGGTGTCGGCCGAGAACCAGTCCTTTCACCGGGTCGGAATCTTCGAGGTGAAGGTCGACGTGAAGCCTGGGGCGGACGCCGACGCGGCCGCACGGCGCCTGGACGCGATCATCGCCGAGCTGATCGCCAAGGGGCCGACCGTGGATGAGGTCCGGCGGGTCGTGATGACAGAAGTCGCAGGGCGCATCCGGGGTCTCGAGCAGGTTGGCGGGTTTGGCGGCAAGGCCACGGCGCTCGCGGAGGGAGTGCTCTACACGGGGGATCCCGAGTTCTACCGCAAGCGGCTCCTCGCACTTGGCAGCGTGACGCCTGCCGATGTCCAGCGGGTCCTGCAAAAGTGGCTCACGCGCCCGGTCTATGCGCTTTCCGTCATGCCTGGGGAACGGGGACCTTACGAAGAGGCTGCTGCCGCGCGCGCGGGCGAGCCCACAACCTCTCGCCAGCCCTCCGCTCACGGTTCCGGCAGGGCCGTTACTCCCGCGTCGGCGGCTTCGACGGCCCGGAGTGTACACGAGCTTCCCCCCGTCGGTCAAATCGCTGACCTTGATTTCCCGGAGGTGGAGCGGGCGCGCCTCTCGAACGGCATCGAGGTGGTTTACGCTCGGCGCGAGACCCTGCCGGTGATCCGCCTGGCCGCCGAGTTCAACGCCGGGGTCGCGGCCGACCTGGCCAGCGCTCCCGGAACTCAGCTCTTGATGCTTCGCCTGCTCCCGGAAGGCACGACCAGCCGCAGCTCGGTGCAGATCGCCGAGGAACAGGAGCGGCTCGGCGCTGAAATACGGCCCGCGGTGTCGCGGGATCGTTCGGCGGTGCTGATGACTGCGATGACGCCGAACCTTAGGCCGTCGCTGGACCTCTTCGCGGACACCATACGCAACCCGGCCTTCGCGCCTGCAGAGGTAGAGCGCCTGCGAGCCCAGCAGCTCGCCCTGATCGCCGAGGAGCTCACCCAGCCGGCAGGGTTGGCGCGGCGCGCGCTTCCGCCGCTCATATACGGTCCGGAGCATCCCTATGGACATCCGCCTTCCGGCACGGGGCGTCCAGCATCGATCAAGTCCGTGCGACGTGAGGACCTGATCCGAGGCCATCAGACCTGGATCCGACCCGATACGGTGACATTCTTTGCCGTCGGCGACATCCCGCTCCCGAGCTTGGTCGCGGAGCTGGAGCGCCGCTTCGGTGACTGGCGCGCGCCATCCATGCCCAAAGGGGAGAAGCGCTTCGCCATCGAGCCTCCTGCAGGGAAAGCCCGGATCGTTCTGCTTGACCGGCCGCAATCGCCGCAGTCCTACATCTATGCCGGCCAGGTGCTTCCCGTCCGCGGCAGCGACGACACGCTGGATCTCAGGGCTGTCAACGAGGTTCTAGGGGGCAATTTCCTGTCCCGCATCAACATGGACCTGAGGGAAACCAAAGGCTGGTCCTACGGCGCCCAGAGCAACATCGATCTTCTTGAGGACCGATCGAGCCTACTGCTGATCGCCCCAGTCCAGGCAGACAAGACCGGACCCGCCGTGCAGGCCTTGATGGATCATGTCCGCGAGCTGGTAGGCGGCAAGGGGATCACACCAGTCGAGCTGCAACAGGTGATCAACGCCAACACGCGCCAGCTTGCCGGCCAGTTCGAGACCTCCGCGGCCGTCCTCGGCGCGCTGCGAAGCAATGCTCTCTATCGCCGGCCGGACGATTACTGGGAAACGGTCGCGGGCCGCTATCGCGCCATGTCCGCGCAGCAGCTCGATGCGGCGGCGCGCGCCGCGATCGACCTCGCCCGGATCGTCTGGGTGGTCGTGGGCGACGCTTCCAAGCTCCGGGACCAGTTCACAGTACTTGGGTTGCCGGTAGAGCTCGTCCAGCCGGAATAGGTCTGTGCCGAAGCACCGCCGGCGATCCGCGTCGCCGATCTAATAATGTCCGAGCGGAGGTCGCGGGCGCGCCCTTCCGCGAGCAGCTTAGTTCGCGAACGCCACGCGTACTGCGCGGCGCCCATCCAGCCTACGAAATGGCGGCCGTGCATTAGGGAACGGTCTCCTCTCCCGCAAGCTCGACGCCAACCAGGAGTTCATCTCGCACGAGCGCAAGACAGCATTTATTGAGATCCTCCGCGGCAGCAGCAGTCGGAGCTTCGGTGTAGCAGCGCAGCTCTGGCGCGTTGCCTGACGCGCGCAGATGGATCACGACCTGGCGATCGAAGGTCACGCGCAGACCATCGGTCGTATCGATCGCGATCGGGCGGCCTGCAAGTGTGCCAAAGTAGCCCTCGAGCCGGGCAAGCCGATCCTTGGTGGACCCCTCCAGGAGCCTCGCCATCATACGACCGCTTTGCTCTGGCGGCACGTCTGAAAGACGGTCGCTGAAGGTTGCGCGAGGCGGCAGTGAGGAGACAAGCCCTGCGACACCGCCGTTACGGGCGCTTGCAAGGACAGCCAGGATGGGGAGGAGCGCGTCGCGCGTCGGCAGCGCCTCCAGGTGCGCCGAACCCCTTACAACTGGACTGCCGAGAATAACCCCTCCATTCGCCTCGTAGCCGCAGATGATCGCGCCGGGCTGGGCCTGCGCTTCCTCTTCCATCGCGGCGATCACGTAAGGGGAGCCGATCCGCGTCCGGCGAACCTTGGGAAAGGCACCGCAAAGCTCGACTGCGGTGTTGCTGCTGACAGGCGTTACGACACAGTTTGCCCCGAGCGCGCGGGCGCAGAGGAGGGCGGTAATGTCGCCCCGGAGCCAAGCGCCTTTGTCGTCGGCGAGAAGGGGGCGGTCCGAATCCCCATCAGTCGAGGCAATGGCGTCGACGGCATGAGCCTGCGCCCAGTCTCGCGCCAGCGCCATGTCCTCAGGGCGAATGGCCTCTGTATCTACCGGCACGAACTCGTCGGAGCGGCCGAAGGGAATGACGGTGCTCCCCAGAGCCTCGAGAGCTTCAACGACGATGTCTCGGCCGACCGCGGAATGCTGGTACACTCCCACGGTCAATCCGCGCAGGGCGTCTGGTCCGAAGAAGCGCGCATAGCGATCGAGATAGTCTGTCGCTACGTCGACTGCAGCCGGCAAAGCGGCGGCGTCACGCAGAGCGCCTGCGGCGTCGAACTGGTCAGGGCTCAGGGCCACCGTCTGGGCGAGGATGCCAGCCTCGTCCGACTTCAGCACCTCGCAATGCGGTCGGTAGAACTTGATGCCGTTCCGGTCGGCAGGGATGTGACTCCCTGTAACCATCAGCGAGGGAATCTGCTGCAGGAAGGCGTAATAGGCGAGTGCGGGAGTTGGCACATGGCCGCAAAACACCACCTCACCCCCAGCTTCATGCACGGCCGCAGCGCAGGCGCGCAGAATCCGCGGCGTGCTTGGCCGCAAGTCGCCGGCGATCGCGACGCGGGTTCCGCTGGAGAATTCGCCGATCGTGCGAAGATATTGCAGAAAGGCGCTCGTGTAGGCGAAACAGAGCCGGTCGGTCATGGCCGAGACAAGCCCCCGAACGCCGCTGGTGCCGAAGGGCACGCCGCTTACCGCCATGAGCTCGCGGACCGATGCACGCTGCAGGTCAGGCATCGCAATCCTCCTCGATATCTCCGTGCCGAGCAGTTGGGTCTGCCGGGCCAGCACCTGGCGGAGCAAGTGATGCGAGCAATGCGCGGACATCGATCGTGGCGAAATGGACCGACTTGTCGGCGACGCCATAGGGCATGAGGATCCGGTCCTCGTGGGCGAGGGCACCGCAGGTATAGACCACGTTGGGGACATAGCCCCTGCCGCGGGCCTCGCCAGGAGAGAGGATCGGCACTGGGGATCGGCCGATGATCCGAGTGGGATCATCCTTGTCGAGGAGCATCGCGCCGATCGAGTACTTGCGCATGGGGCCCACGCCGTGGGTCAGAACCAACCAGCCTTCGTCAAGCTCGATCGGGGAACCGCAGTTGCCGATCTGCACGAGTTCCCAGCTATATTCGGGCCTGGCGATGAGTTCGCTGGTCTCCCACCGGTAGAGATCGGGGGAGCGGAGCAGGAACAGGTTCTCATTGTCCTGCCGCCCGATCATCAGGAAATCTCCGCCCAACTTGCGCGGAAAAAGCGCCATGCCCTTGTTCCGGGCGGCATCGCCCCTCAGCGGCCGCAGATCGAACGTATCGAAGTCGCGGGTCGAGAGCAACTCGGACGCGACCGCATCTCCACTATAGGCGGTATAGGTGCCATAGTAGCAGGCTTCGCCGTGCTCGGATGTGAAGCGCACAAGCCGTAGATCTTCGAGTCCCTTCCCTTGGGCTGGCGTCGAGGGGAAGAGCACCATCTCGTCGAGACTGGTGTTGCGCGTGCGACGCCGAAAGCGAACGGCGCCATCGGTGCCGCTGTCGGGCTTGGCGGCGAATGCGAACTTGGCCTCGGGCAGCAGTTGCGGCGTGCCGTCGGCGCTCAGTATGCCTTCACGAAAGCTGATCGAAGAATAGTGCCCTTCCCCAACGCCCCGCAGCGACAGCACGAAGCGGAGGTCGCCCGGCTTTAACCCGGACTGGTCCGGGTGAGGCACTATACTGGGGTTCATCAGGGCGGCAGCCTCAAACGCATATTCGTGGCAGAAATAGGCGCCAATCAGCTCTCGCTGCGCGGGGATCAGCTCATCATTCAGGCCGATCTCCCGCGCGACCTGCTCGTACCGGTCCTCGAAGACCGACCGGAGCTCGCGGTGCCTGTCGCCAAAGTCGCCGAGAAGCAGCGAAAGCTCGGCCTCGACGCTGCGCCTATCGAGGGAGCGCACACCCGCGACAATCCGCTCGGCGCGGTGATTGCGCACGGGATCGAGGCCGTTCGGCTCGGGCGCGATTTGCAGCGGACGCACCACCACGCGCTCTTCGTTGGGGAGAAGCTGCAGGGGAAGCGATCGGATCAGCTGCATGCTGCGGCCTCGACGCTGCCATTGCCCGCCACTGCGCTTGGGCCGAGCTCGCCGCAATTTGCGGCGCGGAGGCGCCGGGCAGCAAGCGCGGCGAACTGAAAGGCCAGTATGGACTCCGCACCTTGGTTGAGATTGACCCGATCAATCTGCAAGCCGTCATAGCATCCGCCATCGGGGGTGGCGAGGCGCAGGCCGAGATCGTTGCTTCCCAGATACCAGGCGAAGGCCCTCTCAGCCTCCTCGAGCCAGTGCTCGTTGCCGGTGGCGGCGTAGGCCGCAGCACAGGCATCCATGGTCGCCCAAGCTTCGAGCGGCTGCTGGTCGAACGGTTTGGGACTGAGATAGCGATGTCCGAAGCTATCCGTGCCGACAGGACGGAAGTGACCCGCTGGCGCGGTTTGACACCGCACAAGCCATGTAAGTGCGGCGAGCGCCTCGTCGCGCATGTCCTGGCGTTCGAAGGTCGCCCCCGCGCGCAGCAGCGCTTCCGGGAGCCGCGCATTGTCATAGGCCAGCACGGGTTCGAACCACACCCAGCCGTCGCGGCGCTCGGCCCGCAGGCGCTCGAGAAGGCGGTTGGAGAATGTCTCAAGCAGCCGGCGTGCGGGACGGTGTCCTGGATAGACGGCAAGCCAGTCGGCAAGTCCCAACACCGCAAAGGCCTCGGCGCGGGGGCTCTCAAGAAAGCTGCTCTCGGCCATGACCTTGTCGGCGAGCGCTGTCGCCCAAAGCTTCAGGCCGTGATCGCGGGTAACGCGGACCGTTCGGCCGAGGGCCCAGAGACCGCGGCCGAAGCTGTCCTGCGATCCTTCTGTTTCGAGCCAGTGCCGGTCATAGTCCATGAAGTTGCGGAAGCGCCCCGCTGCCTCGTCCCAGGCATAGTCGACGAAGGAGGCGTATATCTTCGCCAGATCGGCGGGCCTGCTGTCGACAAGGCCTTCCGCGTCGAAGTCGGCGGCTAGCATGAGGGCGCGAGCGTTGTCGTCGAGACAGTAGCCATGGCGCCGGTCGGCAACGGTCGAGCGGCTGTGTTGGAGCATTCCGCAGCCATCCGTCATGCGCGCGACGGCGGACATGGTGGGCTCGGGCGGTGGCGGCGCGGCGGTGCGCAGGCGAACCGGTCCCTCCTCGTCGCGTTGGCCGAGCCGCGCTTGCGCGAACAAGCCGAGATAGCTCTGGGCCACGACAGGCCAGGTCATCGACCGTCCCGCCTGATAGGCATTGCGCCGCAGTCTGTCGCGCCGCCGGCTGTCGGTGAGCAAGCTGCCCACTGCCTCGGCAAGAGCATCGGGCGAAGCAAAGGGCACGAGCTCGCCCCGCTCGCCTGCCAGGAGCTCCTGCGCATGCCAATAGGGCGTCGAGACCACAGCCTTGCCGAGGCCGACACTGTAGGCGAGCGTGCCGCTGGTGATCTGCGCTTCCGAGAGATAGGGGGTGACGTAGATATCCGAGGCCGACAGCCATGCCTGGAGGGTCGGCGCGTCAACGAATTCGTTGACGAAGCGGACATGGTCTTCAAGGCCGAGCTTGCGGACCTGCGCCTCGAGGTCCTCTCGGTAAGCCTCGCCTTCGCGCGCGAGCAGGTGAGGGTGGGTTGCGCCCAGGACGACATAGACGAGATCGGGGTGACGGCGCACCAGCTTTGGGAGCGCCGCGATCATCATCTCGATCCCCTTGCCCGGCGATAGAAGCCCGAAGGTCAGCGCAACCTTTCGCCCCTCGAGCCCGAAGCTGTGCTTCTCGAAGGCCGGGTCGAGGAAGGGCAAGTCAGGGATGCCGTGCGGAATGACTGCGATCTTGTCTTTTGCGACGCCCATGTCGCGCGTGAGAATGTCGCGGCCCATCTCGGTCATGACGACGAGGCGCGAGGAAGCATCGGCAAGGGCGCTCATGACCCGGCGCTGGTCGGCGTTTCCCGCGGTGAGTACCGTGTGCAGCGTCGTGACAACCGGCGCACGGAGCCGTTCGACCAGACCTAGAACATGATCGCCGGCAGGCCCGCCGAAAATTCCGAACTCGTGCTGAAGGCAGACGACATCGGGATTGAGCGCGTTGATGTGCTCTGCCGCCGCGACATAGCCCTGCGGGTCGTCCTGCGCGATCTCGTAGCCCACTTCGCCCGGATAGCTGTGCTGCGCGCCGGGATCGGTCATGGCGACGGTAGAGAGCGCAAGCCCCGGGTCGGCCGTTCGAAGGGCCGAGTGCAGGTCGGCGGTGAAGGTCGCGAGGCCGCAGCGCCGCGGCGGGAAGTTTCCGATCAGCCCGACATGGCGGACGGGCGGGGCGATGACATCGGGGCCCATGGTGGCACTACTCCGTTGATGTTGGCCGCGGCGGGCGCGGTTCGGCGATGAATAGATGCATGGGTGCATCGGCGGTGATTGTAAGAGCGCCGTCGGCAAGCCAGCATTGGCCCGCATTCACCGCTCGGCCGGCAAGCGTACCTTCGCCCGTCAGGACTGCGAGCGCCGCGCCTTCGGTGTTCAATTCTATTTTCTCGCCAGCATCGAGGCGCAGCGGTGCGAGTGAAAAGGGCGCCTCGGGCCCCGGCATCGCGGCGATCGGCTGCGGCTCGGTGATTGCCTCGGCCAAGCCCTGCTCGAGATGGAGCTCGCGCGGCCGGCCATAATCGAACAGGCGATAGGTGACGTCGCTGTCTTCCTGGATCTCGAGAATGGTGAGGCCGGGACCCAGAGCATGGATCGTGCCCGCCTCGATATAGAAGTTGTCGCCGGTTCGGGGTTCTATCCGGTTCAGGAGGTCGGGGAGCGATCCCGCCCGGGCGGCGGCGGCGAGCTCGTCGCGCGTGCAAGGCCGTGACACGCCAAGGTCGATGTAAGCGCCTGGCCGCGCGTCGATGACGTGCCACCATTCGTGTTTGCGGCGTCTGGTGCGCGGATGAACCTGGACCGACAAGGGTTCGGCCGTGTGGAGCCATTTGATGATGAGATTGTGGCCGTTGGCCCGGTAAATGATCTCGCCGAGCGGCAGCGCCTCTGGCGGAGCATCGGGGATATCCGTGCGACCCCAAGGTTTGGCGACGTAGGTCGGTTCCAAACGCTCGGTCCAGCTCCAGGGCCGATCCGCGTCCCCACTTGTCGGGGCGCGGGCATCCGGTTCCTTCAGCATTGAGCGCTCCAGATCGGTTGGGCGTTCAAGCGCTTGCTGGCGCGGCAGGCGACAGGGCGGCACGGGTCAGCGCCTGAATCGCCCGAGAGCATGACTGGAGTGATTTGCGACATGGACAAGACCCTTGAGTTCGAGGCGCGCAGCGGCACGTACCGGCCGAGGGCCGGCGAGGATGATACTCCGGCGCGTTGAAACGAAGCTGTGACCGGGACTGGAAAGAGGCGGGACCCCTTCGGAGCCCCGCCTCTATGACGGTCAGTAGTCCATCGCCGGCATTGGGGCCGCCTTTTCGTCCTTGGGAAGCTCGGCCACGAGCGCTTCGGTCGTGATGAGCAGCGAGGCGACAGAGGCGGCGTCCTGCAAGGCCGTGCGCACCACCTTGGCCGGATCGATCACGCCGGACTTCACCAGATCCTCATACTCGCCGCTCGCGGCGTTGAAGCCCCAGTTGTAGTCGTCGTTCTCCAGGAGCTTTGCGACCACGTAAGAGCCGTTCTCGCCGGCGTTGTCGACGATCTGCCGCGCCGGTGCACGCAGAGCCCGGCGAATGATATCGATGCCGGACTGCTGGTCGTCGTTCCCGGCCTTGACCCCGTCGAGCGCCTTCAAGGCGCGCAGGAGAGCAATGCCACCGCCAGGAAGGATGCCTTCCTCCACCGCGGCACGCGTGGCGTGGAGCGCATCATCGACGCGATCCTTCTTCTCCTTGACCTCGATCTCGGTCGCTCCGCCGACGCGGATGACCGCGACGCCGCCCGCGAGCTTGGCCACGCGCTCCTGCAGCTTCTCGCGGTCGTAGTCGCTCGTGGTCGTCTCGATCTGCGCGCGGATCTGCGCGATACGCGCGTCGATGTCACTGCGCGCACCGGCACCGTCGACGATGGTCGTGTTGTCCTTGTCGATGATGACCTTCTTCGCGCGGCCCAGCATGCCGAGGGTGACGTTCTCGAGCTTGGTGCCGAGCTCTTCGGAGACGACATTCCCGGCGGTGAGAACCGCGATGTCCTCGAGCATGGCCTTGCGGCGATCACCGAAGCCTGGCGCCTTGACGGCCGCGACCTTGAGGCCGCCGCGCAGCTTGTTGACGACGAGCGTCGCGAGCGCCTCGCCTTCGACATCCTCGGCGATGATGAGGAGCGGCCGACCCGACTGCACCACCTGCTCGAGAAGCGGGATCATCGCCTGCAGGTTCGACAGCTTCTTCTCGTGGATGAGAATGTACGGGTCTTCGAGCTCGACCTTCAGCTTCTCCGCATTAGTGACGAAGTAGGGCGAGAGATAGCCGCGGTCGAACTGCATGCCTTCGACGGTCTCGAGCTCGGTCGCGAGGCTCTTGGCTTCCTCGACAGTGATCACGCCTTCGTTGCCGACTTTCTCCATCGCCTCGGCAAGGATCCGGCCCACTTCTTCATCGCCATTGGCGGAGATGGTGGCGACCTGGGCGATCTCTCCGTTGGAGCTGATCGTCTTTGCGTGCGACTGGAGGTCCTGCACCACGGCCTTGACGCCCATGTCGATGCCGCGCTTGATGTCCATGGGGTTCATGCCCGCGCCAACCGCCTTGGCGCCTTCGCGCACGATCGCCTGTGCGAGCACCGTTGCCGTGGTCGTGCCGTCGCCCGCCAAGTCGTTCTGCTTGGACGCGACTTCGCGCAGCAGCTGGGCGCCCATGTTCTCGAACTTGTCTGCGAGTTCGATTTCCTTGGCAACGGTGACGCCGTCCTTGGTGATGCGCGGCGCGCCGAAGCTCTTCTCGAGCACTACGTTCCGTCCCTTGGGACCGAGCGTCACCTTCACTGCATTGGCCAGCGTATCCACGCCGCGCAGCATGCGATCGCGCGCGTCCGACGCAAATTTCACTTCCTTGGCAGCCATTTCTCATACCTCCTTTCTTGAGATTGCTGATGTTGAGATTACGACGGTCAGGCCGCCTGCTTGAGTTCCGCGCGAGCCTCGATCACCCCGAGGATGTCGCTCTCCTTCATGATGAGCAGATCCTCGCCTTCGATCTTGACCTCGGTTCCCGACCATTTGCCGAACAGCACGCGGTCGCCGGCTTTGACGGTGAGCTCGACGAGCTTGCCGGTTTCATCGCGCGCGCCGGGGCCAACGGCGACGATTTCGCCTTCCTGCGGCTTTTCCTTGGCAGTGTCCGGAATGATGATGCCGCCCGAAGTCTTTTCTTCAGCTTCGATGCGGCGGACGACCACACGGTCGTGCAAGGGGCGGAAATGCATGCATAACCTCCAGTGCAAAACAAAATGTGATGGCCCTGTGGTCTCGAAAGAGCGCACAGGCGCATTTCAGCTAAGTAGGTCGATTTTCACCTTCAAGAGGTCTGAAGCGATTTTTTGGCACTCACACGATACGAGTGACAGGCGCCTGCCTTGCCAAAGGGTTACCGACCAAAAATCCTCTTGACGAAGGCCGAACCGTTACCAAAATTTCCGGGAGTGCTCTGCGGCACTCAGACAGAATGCGACACAATGAAAGGAGGCACGGCCATGTCGCAGCCCTTTTCCCGCTTTCTTCATCCTTTTGACGTTGCGCGCCATCCCGACCTAGAGCCGGAGGTCAAGCGTGCGATCCTGGCATCGTGGGCGTCCGATCGAGCGGCGGTGAGGGATCATCCCGCACTGCGCAAGCCACCCGGCGTGAAGCGCGCGGTTCCGGTCGATGAGGTGCTTGCGGCGATGCGCACGCTCGACGAGAAGCCACAGCAAGGACGAACGCTGCAGTGAGCGACCGCGGCTTCATGGCTCGGCTGCAGGGCTACGGGCTGACGACGGCTGAAATTCATTACTACCGGCCCGACGCTCCGTCGCTCCTGCAGCTTTTTGTCTGGCAAGAGTATGACCTCGCCCCGGATTTTCCGGCGCTGTTCGATTTCCTCGACCATTGGCGGCGTGAGATCGAGGCCGCCTTGCATTCGGTCCGGATTGCGCACGATCGGTTGATCCGGCCCACGGAATGGCGAGCGGTTGATGGCGTCATTTCCATTCAGTGAGGCATGAGCGGATCGCCCAGCTCTGACGCGGGCGGAGGGAGCGGATCTTCGATGTCGCGCAGCGTTGGAACCAAATGGGTGGTGCCGAAACCGCTCTTCACGCTGTCGGCCGGTTACCTCGCTGTCGTCGGCCTGGCCTTGATGCTGGTTCCGCTGCAGTTCGGCCGCGGCGCCGTTCCGGCGGACGCTGCGCCCGAGCTGATAGCGCTCCTGCGTTTGTTGGGCGGCCCGTTCCTTGGAATTGCCGTGCTAAACTGGCTTTCCCGAGACGCTGATCTGAATTCAGTCCGGCCGATCGTGTTGGCGAATCTGGTCGGTTTCGGCGCGGTCGCCGCGAACGATGTGTGGGGCGTGGCAAGCGGCGAGGCTCGGGAGGTCGCGAAGCTTTTTCTCATCATCCATGTTCTTTTCGCCGCGGCCTTCTGCGCTCTTGATCTGCGCCGGCGGACCCCGCCCTGAGCAGCTGCGTGCCCGGAGCAGGCGCCAAACCCCCCGCACGGATCGTAACTGCTAAAGAGACTTTTTCGTAGCGGATCCGGGTCGGACTTTTGCAATGCCGCCGAGGTCTACTTTAGGCGCGATTGAGACCTTCATGAGGGTAGGACAGGGCTTGACCCCTGTGCAAGGACGGACGGTGGGCACGAGGAGAGATCGAATGCTGGATCACGTGTTGTTTAGACAATACTTGGCTCGTCAGCTGCGCATGCTCCGCGGATGCGCCCTACAAGGCTTATTGTTATGGCCGTGAAGCGCGGAATGGTCGAACGCTGGAAGTCCCGCCGCGGGCGGGGCGTGCAGCTGCGCCTCCCTTTTGACGACATCATGGAGTTTGCGATCGCGCTGCTATCGATCAGCCCGCAAGAGCTGGAGTTGCTGGGTTGGAGCTTCGCTGATCGCAAGCGGCTGCTCGACCATTTCCTCGCATCCGGCCGAGCGGCGCAAGAAACCGATCCCGAGGCTCTCGGAGCCACTCCGATCGAGCTGACCATCCCGCGCGCTGACCTGGAACGGCTGCGTCGCTTTGCGGTACGCGAGTTTCCCAAGGCCGCAAGCCATGCGGCCGTCGCTGAACGCGTTCTCCGCGCGATCGAGGCGGTGCCGGATCGGCGGAGAGGCAGTGAGGGCCGCTAGACGACCGGCGAGTTGGCCGATCGTCCGGTCACGAATCAATGGCCAGGTTGCCGATATGCGACAAGCGACGCCAATTTACCCTCGGCACGGCTTGAATCCGCCTTTCATCTTCCTAGTTCGCAGACTGCCCGGCTGCTGCGTTGGGGTCGGGCTGGACATGGAGGGCGCCGACTCTCAACTCCGGCGCGTCTCATGACCAAATTGCTTCAATGGAGGATTTGGAGATGAGAACAAATTTCGACTTCGCGCCATATCGGCGTTCTACTGTGGGCTTCGATCGGTTGTTCGACCTCCTCGAAAGCGGTGCTCGCGGGGATCCGCCTGAAGCCTACCCCGCTTTTGACCTCATCAGAGAGAGCGACGACAGCTTTTCGATCACGTTGGAGGTGGCCGGCTTCCGGCCCCAAGACATCGAAGTCGTTGCCCATCAGAACCAGCTTGTCGTGACAGGCCGCAAAGCGGAGGAACGGGGGCAGAGTCAGTATCTGCACCGGGGAATCAGCATTCGGCCGTTCGAGCGTAAGTTCCAGCTGGCCGATTTCGTTGAGGTACGCTCCGCATCGTTCGACAATGGGCTTCTGAAGATCGTCTTGCAGCGGGTCCTGCCCGAGGAGATGAAGCCGCGTCGGATCGAGATCGCAGCGGCAGGAGGCAACCCGTCGCCGAGGTCCGGCGATAGCAAGCCGAACTGATCGCTCTCTGCGATCGGCATCATTGCTGCGCTCTTGAGGGCGCCGCCGCCGGACCGGGCATGCCGACAAGCCTGCGGCGAATCTGAAATTGCCGCGCTGCAGCGCGTCCGCGGAATACTGGCGCGCCTGAAGGGCTGACCCGCTCAGCCGCGCAGCTAGTCGGACGCGCGTGAACAGGAAATCGAGTTGGGAGATGACGACGGATCTATTCGATTGGCTTTGGCTCGAAAGCATCGGGGGAGCACCGGCATGGGCTTGGCTGCTGTTTCTGGCGATTGTCCTCGGGCTGGTAGCGCTTGACCTTGGAGTTCTTCACCGCGGCGAGCGCACGATGGGAATCGCCGAGAGCTTGCGCACGAGCCTCCTCTACATTTTGGCGGCGCTGCTCTTCGGAGGGTGGATCTGGTACGCGTTCGGGTCCGAAGCGGGCGTTCTTTTCCTGACCGGCTATGTCATCGAGAAAAGCCTGTCCCTCGACAACATTTTCGTGATCTCCCTGATCTTCGGCTATCTTTCAATTCCGTCCGCGCTTCAGCACAGAGTGCTGTTCTGGGGTATTCTTGGCGTGCTGATCATGCGTGCGTTGCTCATCGGCGCGGGCACGGCACTGGTTCATGAGTTCGCTTGGCTTTTGCCGGTCTTCGGGATGCTGCTGGTCGTCGCTGCGATCAGGATGCTGATGCACGACGAAGCCGGTCCCTCGTTCAGCCAAGCGCGTATATTGTCGTTCTTGCGTCGGCATCTGCCGGTCACCGAGACGCTTCACGGGCGCGCGTTCCTCGTTCGGCTCCCTGATGAGCAAAGGACCGGGCGAACGAGGCTCTATGTGACGCCGCTCCTGCTCGCTCTCGTGCTGATCGAGTTCGCCGACGCGCTCTTCGCGCTCGAAAGCGTGCCGGCCATTCTGGCGGTCACGCAGGAGCCTTACCTTGTCTACACCTCGAACATCTTTGCTGTACTGGGTCTGCGGGCGCTCTACTTCGCGCTTGCCGCGACGGTGAGACGGCTCGCCTACCTCAAGCACACGCTAGCACTGGTCCTCATCTTCATTGGCGGCAAGATAATTGTCCAGCAGTTCGGCGTTCATGTTCCGCCGGTGCTTTCCCTCTGCGTCACCCTGCTCCTCCTGGCCGCCGGCATTCTCTACTCGTGGCGGGCGGCCGAACGTGCAGATGGCCAGCGCAATCAGAAGGAAGCCTGACATGGCGACACCCGAACTTCGCTCTCCAATGGATAAGCGATCGCGGTTCAACCTCTGGTATTGGATCGCAGCGTTCCTTTTGCTGCTCAGCTTCCAGTCGTGGTATGTCTCTTTCACGCAGATTGAGCCTGTACCCTATAGCGACTTTCAGAAGTACCTTCGCGAAGGCAAGCTCGAAGAAATTGCGGTGTCGGCAACCGACATCCGTGGGAAGCTGAAATCGCCGCTGCCGACCGGCGAACAATATTTCGTGACCACTAGGGTGGACACGGAGCTCGCGCGCGATCTCGACAAGTATGGTGTGCGATACGCGGGACGCATCCCCAGCACATTCATGCGCGACTTGCTGTCCTGGGTGCTCCCCGTCCTTCTGTTCGTCGGCATCTGGTACTGGCTGAGCCAGCGCGTTGCCGGCGGAAGCGGTTTGCTCGCAATCGGCAAAAGCCGAGCCAAGGTCTATGTCGAGGCGGACACCGGCGTCACGTTCGCGGACGTCGCCGGCGTCGACGAAGCCAAAACCGAGCTGTGCGAGATCGTCGACTTCCTGAAGGATCCCGGGGCTTATGGGCGGCTCGGTGGTCACATGCCCAAGGGTGTCCTGCTCGTCGGCCCTCCCGGTACCGGCAAGACGCTGTTGGCAAAGGCGGTCGCGGGCGAGGCCAAGGTACCATTCTTCTCGATCTCGGGCTCCGAATTCGTCGAGATGTTTGTGGGTGTAGGCGCGGCCAGGGTGCGCGACCTCTTCGAGCAGGCGCGGATCAAGGCGCCGTGCATCATCTTCATCGATGAGTTGGACGCGCTCGGCCGCGCGCGTGCGGCCGCCCCCTATGCCGGGGGGCACGACGAGAAGGAGCAGACGCTCAATCAGCTGCTGGTGGAAATGGACGGCTTTGATGCGAGCACGGGTGTCGTCATCCTGGCGGCAACCAACCGGCCGGAGATCCTAGATCCGGCGTTGCTGCGCGCGGGCCGCTTCGACCGCCAGGTGCTTGTCGACCGCCCCGACAAGAAGGGGCGCGTGCATATTCTGGCTGTGCATCTGAAGAAGGCGAAGCTTGCGCCAGACGTCGATCCTGAGCAGATCGCGGCGTTGACGCCTGGCTTCACCGGCGCCGACCTTGCCAATCTCGTCAACGAAGCGGCGCTTCTGGCGACGCGTCGGGGAGCAGACGCCGTCACCATGAAGGATTTCACTGAGGCCGTTGAGCGGATCGTTGCGGGTCTCGAGAAGCGCAATCGCCTGCTCATGCCCAAGGAGCGGGAGATCGTCGCGCATCACGAGCTGGGCCATGCGATCGTCGCGCTATCGCTTCCCGGGGTGGACCCGGTCCACAAGGTGTCCATCATTCCGAGGGGCATCGGCGCGCTCGGCTACACGATCCAGAGACCGACGGAGGATCGTTACCTGATGACGCGCGAAGAGCTGGAGAACAAGATGGCGGTCCTGCTGGGCGGGCGGGCTGCCGAGCATCTCATCTTCGGACACCTGTCGACCGGCGCCGCCGACGATCTGGTCAAGGCCACCGATATCGCGCGGGCAATCGTCACCCGCTACGGCATGTCGGAGCGCATCGGCCATGTCTCGTATGACCGAGACAGCAAGGGTTTTCTGCAGGCTGAGGCGGGGCTTCCGGTGCAAAGGCCAACAATGAGTGAGGCGGTGGCGGCCGAGGTGGATGCCGAAGTGCGGACCCTCGTGGACGCCGCTTTCGAGACGGCATCAAGCATCCTCAGGGAAAAGGAAAGCCGGCTGCGCGCCGCGGCGAAGCGGCTACTGGAGGTCGAAACGCTTGAGGAGGCAGAACTCGCAAGACTGATCGCGTCCGAGGCTCCAACGGAAAGGGCCCCTCAAGTCGCGTCGGTGAGCTGAGATCGTGGGAACGCAATCGATTAGTCGTCGTGGGTTGCCTCTGCAGGGAGGCACATCTGCGGGTTATCGTAATCCCTCTTGTGGGGGGCCACAGGACGTTCCCCCATAGAAGCCGGTCTGAATAGCCCCTAGATTTCTGGACGCCTTCGATCCTAATTTTGAGGACAGGAGGCGACGATGGGGAAGGCTAATTTCAGCGATGAGTTCAAGCGTGATGCGGTGGCGCAGATTACTGAGCGAGGGTATCCGGTAGCAGAGGTTTCCCAGCGGCTCGGCGTCAGCCAGCACTCGCTCTATGCCTGGAAGCGCCAGCTGGCGAAGGTGGTGTCGGGCGATACGGGCAAGGATGCCGAGATCCGCCAGTTGAAGCGCGAACTGGCCCGCGTGACCGAGGAGCGCGACATCCTAAAAAAAGCCACCGCGTATTTCGCCAGGGATGCAAAGTGAGATACGCGTTTGTTGCCGAGCATCGTGACCAGTTCAGGGTTCGGTCGATGTGTCGGTGCCTGCGCATCCAGCCCAGCGGTTTCTATGCTTGGCAGAAGAGTCCGCTGAGTCAGCGGGCTCAGGAAGATGCTCGGCAGACGGAGTTGATCCGGCAAGCCTGGAACGACAGCGGCAAGGTTTATGGCTACCGCAAGCTTCACGATGACCTGCTGGATCATGGCGAGACCTGCAGTCCGAACCGCGTTGCCCGGCTCACCAGGTTGGCCGGCATCAGGGCACAGATCGGCTACAAGCGTCGGCCGGGCAGCTATGGTGGCAAGCCGTCTCTGGCGGTCGACAACACTCTGGATCGTCAGTTCGACGTAGCTGCGCCAGATCGGGCCTGGGTGACAGACATCACCTACATTCGCACCCTGGAAGGCTTTGCCTATCTGGCTGTCGTGATCGATCTGTACTCCCGCCGCGTGGTGGGCTGGTCGATGCAGAGCCGCCAGACCACCGATGTGGTGCTGCAGGCGCTGCACATGGCGGTATGGCGACGTAGACCGAAGCAACGGGTACTGATCCACTCGGACCAAGGTTCGCAGTTCACCAGCATGGACTGGGCTGCGTTCATCCGGGCTCACAATCTTGAGCACTCGATGAGCCGACGCGGCAACTGCCACGACAATGCCGTCGCGGAGAGCTTCTTCTCGTCGCTCAAGCGCGAGCGCATCCGGCGCCGCACCTACAAAACACGCGAGGAAGCCCGGCAGGACGTGTTCGATTACATCGAGATGTTCTATAACCCGGTGCGTAAGCAGGTCAGGAACGGGATGGTGTCACCCGTCGAGTTCGAACGGCAGCAGTTTGTGAAAGCGGAAGGCGTCTAGAAAACTAGGGGCTATTCAGGGCTCGATTGCGCCCCATGCTTCATCCGACAGCCAGAACAACGAACGCGACATCTCCAAAGGCCTCCTGCTTCAGCGGAGAACCCCTGAATCAATGTGCGATCAGATTTTCAAGAGGCTGATTGAGTTTGGACCCTAAGGTCATCGAGCTTGGCGCGGACATTCGAAAGGTGCTGCGCAGCGATGGCTTGGACCCGGTCGCAATTCTCGTCAGGTCGCGGCGCGAGATCGAGCAGGGCCTGAACCTCTTCGAGCGAAAAGCCCAACTCGCGTGCGCGCCTCACGAATCGGAGGCACTCGACGTCCTCCGACCCGTAGTCGCGGTAGGCACCCTTGCGTGCCGGCGAGCTGATAACGCCAATGCTTTCGTAAAAACCGGATTGTCTCGATGTTGCATCCGGTGCGTTTCGCTACCTCGCCAATTTTCACATCCAGCCTCTTCAGTCTGTAGTTGCTACAGACTGAAGATAGGTGCGCGAATCGAGGTATGCAAAAGGACGAGTGATGCGCAGCTTCGGCACATGGTGGAACGGTTTGGCGACCGGCGGCGGCATTGCTGCCGCATTCGGGGCCGCCGTGCGGCGGTCGAGGAAGGCATTCTGCCGGGCGGCGGTATCGCACTGCTCCGGGCGCTCAAGTCGCTCGAGGGCCTCAAGGCCGCCAATGACGACCAGCAGTCCAGTATCGACATCGTGCGTCGCGCCCTGCGCGCCCCGGCTCGCCAGATTGCCGACAACGCGGGCGAGGACGGTGCCTATATCGTCGGCAAGCTGCTCGAAGGCGACGACTACAACCATGGCTTCAACGCCGCGACCGGCGAATATGAAGACCTGGTGAAGTCGGGCGTGATCGATCCGGCGAAGGTGGTGCGCACTGCGCTGCAGATTGCGGCTTCGGTTGCCTGGCTGCTGATCACCACCGAGACGCTGGTTCCCGAACTGCCGATAGAAGACACGCCCGCTCCGATGCCGGCGATGGACTCCTAAGGCTGCCATTTCTCTTGGAAGCCGGTCTTTTTTGGTCTGTAACCGCGCTGGCTTCGGCTTCAGAAAGGCCCTATTCCTGTAGCTGCTCAAGCCGCTCATGCCTATCCTGATCGCGAACAAGCCAGAATACCGCACCGAGTGCCAGCACAGCTCCTGAAAGCGCGGCGACTTTCGCGGCGCTCGTGTCTGCCAAATCGAGGATGATGAACTTGCGCACAATTGCCAGCAGCGCAATCAGGATTATCGTGCGCACCTGCAGGATACCGAAACCCCTCTCGGCAGCTACGAGCAATGAACGCTTGAACTCAAGCGCAATCACAACAGTAAAAATCATTCCGAAGACAGTCTGGAAAGTGGCAAAATCGAGCGGATCGAGAGCGCCCAAGACAAGGCTTGTGACAACTTCGCGCAGCAATGACCAAACCGCCGCAATCACGACGATTGCGATTATTCCGCTGAGAACGATGACAATCGCGTCCTCGAATTTCTCGTAGAGAGACATCGCAGACCATTCTGCATGTGTCATTTTGCGCAATCTCAGAAAATTCGCGAGCATTGGTTTATCCTTGCGGTCGTCTTTCAAGCAGTCTTCACCCCGGGCTCAATTTGTCCAAGCAGGATATTCAGCGGAGGGGCAGGGCCATCTTTCGGGAGCCCCGGATACAGGGTGACGTGCGGGAATGGTATTTCGATGCCAGTCTCGTCGAATGCCTGCTTGATCCTGCGGAAGAACTCCCTCCGCACTTCCCATTGCGCTCCAGGCGTCACCTTGAGGCGCAGTCGCAATGTGACGGCTGTCAATCGGCGTCCAATCGGGACCCCCTATCGGCGCGCAAAAGGGACCCCCTTTGCGCTGCGAGGGTCGGTTGATACTGGGCGCAGGTTTCGCGCTGCTGGCGGCGTAGGGAGGGCGTAGCCCGACCGGAGACGGCAGCAGCGCGAAGGCGTTTCTTCGAGGTGGTCAGCTGCGGTGCTTGAAGCGCCAGCTGTCGTTGCCGGTCTCGACGATATCGCAATGGTGCGTGATGCGGTCGAGCAGCGCGGTGGTCATTTTGGGATCACCGAAGACGGTGGGCCACTCGCCGAACGCCAGGTTGGTGGTGATAATGACCGAGGTCTTCTCGTAGAGCTTGCTGATGAGGTGGAACAGCAGCTGCCCGCCTGATTTGGCGAACGGCAGGTAGCCCAATTCGTCGAGGACCACGACGTCGAGCCGGCTGAGCTGGGCGGCCATGGCGCCGGCCTTGCCGATGCGGGCTTCCTCCTCGAGCCGGGTGACGAGGTCCACCGTGTTGAAGTAGCGGCCGCGGGCACCGGAACAGACGACGCTGGCGGTGATCGCGGTGGCCAGGTGGGTCTTGCCGGTTCCCGTCCCGCCGATGAGCACGATATTGCGCCGTCCTGGCAGGAACGAACCCGCGTGTAGCGAACGCACCAACCCCTCGTTGATCGGGGTGCCCTCGAACACGAAGGCATCGAGGTCCTTGACAACCGGCAGCTTGGCTGCGGTCATGCGGTAGCGGATCGAGGCAGCATGGCGATGCGCCGCTTCCGCTCGTAGCAGGTCGGTCAGGATCTCGTGGGTTGTGCGCTTGCGCTGGAGCCCTGTAGTGACGGCCTCGTCGAACGCCCCGGCCATGCCCCTGAGGCCGAGCCCGCGCATCGCCTCGATCATCTCATGCCGCTGCATCGAGGCCCCGCACCGCATCGTATCGGGCGCAGTCCGCGATCGGCGGATGGCTGAGCTTGAGATCGACGACCACGTCGAGGGGCCTCTCGGATAGTGGCTCGCGGTATCGGGCCAGGATGTTGAGGATCACCTCGTCGCTGGCCGCACCGGCATCAAGCGCTTCGCGGATCGCAGCCTCGACCGCGTCCAGGCCATCGGTCAGCACAGCGGCCAGCACGCGCACGAAGCGCCGGTCGGCCTCGTCACCGCTCCCCAGTTTGCGGCGGAGCCGTGCCAGTGCCGGCGGCAGGTCCCAGCCCTGGAAGGGCGCACCGTTCCGCAAGGCGCCCGGCTTGTTGGCCAGGACGGGAAGATAATGCCAGGGATCGTAGATCGTCCGATCACGGCCGAAGTGCCGGGCATGTTCGGCAACGACCTCGTCACCCAGGCGCACGACGATGCGGTCGGCATAGGCGCGGACCTGGACGGCACGCCGCGCGGCCTTGGCCATGACAGAATAGCGGTTGCGGTCGAAGCTGATCAGGCAGGTGCCGGTCACGGCATGGGCGGTCTCGTGGAAGCCGTCGAACGGCGCCAACATTGGCTGCAGGGCTGGCCGCTCGAGATCCAGCGCCTCGGCCACGGTCAGTTCCTTCTGCTCGGGATGCAGATGCAACGAGGCCCAGCGCAGACACTCGGCCTCCAGCCATCCGTTGAGCTCCTCGATGCTGGCAAAGCGCAAGCGGGGCTGGAAGAAGCGGCCCCGGATGGTCTGGACCTGGTGCTCGACCTGACCCTTCTCCCATCCCGCCGCCGGTGAGCAGGCCGTGGGCTCGACCATGTAATGGTCGGCCATGACCAGGAACCGGCGGTTGAACACCCGCTCCTTGCCCACGAAGACCGCAGCGACAGCGGTCTTCATGTTATGGGATGGACGCCTCCCGTCTTCCGGGCACCATAGGTGTCCAACCAAAAGGAGGAAGGCGATGACGATGGAAATGTTAGCGATCGACTTGGCGAAGCAGTCGTTCCATCTACACGGGATAGATGCTGACGGGGTGGTGGTCTCACGCAAGGTGAGTCGTGCCAAGCTCGAGGATGCAGTGGCTGAACTTGGTCCTGCAGTCGTCGCCATGGAGGCTTGTGCGAGCGCCCACCATTGGGGGCGACAGCTCGCAGCGGCCGGTCGTCAAGTGCGTCTGGTAAACCCCAGATTCGTCAAGGCGTTCGTCCGCGGCTCCAAGAACGATGCTATCGATGCGGAGGCGATCTACGATGCAGCTTCGAGGCCTACTATGCGCTTCGTGCCAGTGAAGACGACCGAGCAGCAGGATCTTCAATGCCTACATCGCGTGCGTGAGCGGTTGGTCGTCCAACGCACCTCGCTCATAAACCACGCGCGAGGGCTTCTCGCCGAGTATGGCGTCGTGCTGCCCAAAGGTCCGTGGCGCTTCCGTCAACAGGCTCCTGCTGCGGTAGCTGAGGCTGATTTGTCCGAACTTGCCCGCGAGCTGTTTACGGAGTTGATCGATCAGCTCACCGACGTAGAAGCCCGCCTCGCGAAGCTCGATGCCAAGCTCGTTAGCATCTGCCGCGAACATGCCGCATGCCGTCGGCTTGCTGCGTTGCCGGGCGTCGGGCCGGTGATCGCGACCGCGCTCGTCGCAGCGGTGGATGACGGTCGACATTTCCGCTCAGGCCGCGAGCTCGCCGCCTGGATCGGATTGGTCCCAAGACAGTATACGACCGGAGGCAAACCCAAGCTCGGCGGCATTGGCCGACGCGCCAACCACTACCTGCGCAGACAACTCATTCATGGCGCGAGGGCAGTGATCAGCCGACTGGCTGCGAAAGACGATCAACGATCAGTTTGGTTGAAGGGAATTGTCGCTCGGGCGGGCTTCAACAAGGCGCTCGTGGCGCTCGCTAACAAGACGGCCCGCATTGCTTGGGTTCTGTTGGCGCGGAAGGAAGAATATCTGCCGGCGTAACGGCGCCATGCAAACGAGGTCTGTCCTACAGCGATTGCGAGGTGGATACTGATGGTGCAACGGCATGGGCCGCCGCTTCGAAGCCTGATTTTCGACAAGGCCATCAAGGCCGATCATGTTATTAGGCAAGAAGTAGCGGACTCCCATCAAGGCCAGAAGCCTAACCGCTTCAACCAAAGGCCGGATAGATTCATGCAACCCGAGCCAACTGTACCGATCAGAATCATCTTGCGGCGGGAGGCGTCCATAGATTATCGTAGATCCCGCGCAGCGGAACGCCGCCGAAAAAGGCGAAGCCCCGGGCATGGGCATCGAACACCATCTCCTGGGTCTCGCGCGGATAGGCCCGGACGTAGACCGCCCGAGACGCGCACAGCCGCATATGCGCCACCTTCACCCGCATCGGCTTGCCGGCGATCTCTACATCCTCGTGGCTCCAGTCGAACTGGTAGGCTTCGCCAGGCTGGAACAACAGCGGGATGAAGGCAGGTGCGCCGTCGCCCGCATCCTTGCGCCGGGCTTCCGCCCAGCGCCGGGCGTAGCGCCGGACCGCGTCGTAGGAACCCTCAAACCCCTCGCGGCACAGCAGGTCATGGATCCGGGTCATGCGCAGCCGATCGCGCCGATGCCGGGCCTCGTTCTCCGTCAGCAGCGTATCAAGGCGCTCCTGGAACGGCCCAAGCCGGGGCAGCGGTTGAACCGTGCGGTGATAATCGAACGCGCCTTCCGGCGCCCGGATCGCCTTGCGCACCACCTTGCGCGACAGTCGCAAATCCCGCGCAATCGCCTTGATCGCCTTACCGTTCGCGTGCTCGCGCCGGATCCGAACAACTGTCTCCACCACCAACATCCCGATCTCGCCACCTGAAATACCAGGCGGCCCGCTACACCATCGGAATGAGGGGTCCCTTTTAGACGCCGATCACCCCGCTAACGGGGTCCCTTTTGCACGCCGGTCCACACAATAATCGCGAGAGCGGCAAGGACCAGCAGCTCGGAATTGCCGCGCCGATAGATTGCCATCAGCAGGCTGTGGAGTACAGGCCTCGCCAAAACCAGCGCGACTGCGAAGATTGCCAGGACCTTGAGGATTTCGAGCGATATCTCGACCGGACCGGGCTGTCCGCCAGATTGCCAGATCGCGAGCATGGCAAGTAGTGGAATGGCCGCCAAGTCTTGAAAGACCAGCACCGAAATGGCCACACGCCCGTGCCGGGTGGTCAATTCCCCGTGGTCTGCCAACTGCTTTGCCGACAATGCGGTCGAGGACATTGCGACCGATGCGCCCAGCAAGATCGCGGGCGCGATTCCCCACCCCAGGCACCAAACGAGGCTTCCCACGGGCAGCCCGACAAGAAACCCCTGCAGCGCGCCAGCCTTCAGTATTTTGCCCTTGTCGCTCCAGAATTCGGTAAGCGAAAATTCCAAGCCTACCATGAACAGCAGGAGGATAATGCCTGCCTCGGCCATGAAGTCCAGCGCCGGACCATCGGGAAACAATCCGGTGACTGAGGACCCCAGAAGAATACCGACAGCAATATAGCCCAGGATCGTTGGAGCCTTCATGAGATGAAACAGCAAGCCGGCCACCAGGATGGAAGCAAAGAGAATGAACACAGAGAAAAAGAGTTCTTCCATTATCGCTTTCCGCCAGTTTCAAAGGATCGGCGAAAACAGCCGCGCAAAGCCATTTCGCAGTTTCACGAAATACGGCATGTCAGACAGGTCGGTCGGCCTCACTTTCTTCGACGCAGACCTGATTCGGGCGAAATCGTCACCAAGCTCCAGCGCCAGCCTGCGATCGTAAATTTCCAGGTTGAATTCGAAGTTCAGGCGCAGGCTACGCGCATCCCAGTTGGCGGAGCCGACACACACCCAGGCATCGTCAATTATCATCAGCTTGCCATGATCGAACGGGCCGGGGCGCTCATAAATGCAGACACCGTGTTCGATTATCTGCCAGTAATGCGCCTTAGATGCCCATTGCACGAACAGATGGTCGCTGTTTCGCGGGACCACGATCTCGACCCGAACCCCTCGCAAAGCGGCTGCGCCCAGCGCGGCAATAGTAGGCTGGTCAGGCAGGAAATAAGGTGTGCGGATGGAAATCTTTTTCTGAGCGGCATTGATTGCGCCTATGAAAATCCACCGCATCCGGTCCAGCGTTTCGTCAGGTCCGGATTCGATCCCGCGCGCAAGGCTAAATCCGTCGGTGATCGGACCGCCCGATTTGCCAGTCCAGAAGCTTTCGTCCAGCTCTTCTTCCTTGCTATCGTACCAGTCCCGCTCGAAGGTCTCCCGCATTTGCCCGACGACCGGACCCGAAACCTCAAGGTGCAGATCGCGGAAAGCGCTTTCCGGGGCCTTGGGACACCAATAGGGCCTATGGATGTTCATGCCGCCGGTAAAGCCCCGGTACCCGTCAACGATGAGCAGTTTGCGATGGTTGCGCAGATGCAACCCGTGCAGACGTGCCGGTATCACAGGGGGATTGAAAAGGGCGACATCAATACCGTGAAGCCGCAACGCTCCGAAGGCGTCCGAGTTGGATAACCTGGCATAAGCATCATCGATCAGGACCTTGACGCTCACTCCGCGCGACCGCGCTTGCGCGAGGGTATCGACAAAAAGCGCCCCGATCCCCTTGCCCTCGAAAATGTACGAGGCAAGGGCGATAGAATGCTTCGCTTCGCAAATCGCCTGAAGCATTTGCGGGTAAGCCTCTGTGCCCCCAAAAAGGGGGGTGCAACGATTTCCGGGCAACAGTTCTTTGCCTGACACGGTTCCCCCGAGACGCGCAAGACTGGCCAGATGAGGCGGCAAATCCTTGGCCGCCGAACCTAGATTGGAAAGTTCGCTTTTCGCTGGGCGAGCCGTGCGTAGCCGCATTGCTTTGCGGTTAACCCGATTTATCCCAAATAAAAGGTAGCAAAGTGAGCCGCCTAGAGGGACAAGAGCAACCACTAGCAGCCAGATGGTCGCCGATCGCGGGTCGCGCTTGTGGATGATCGCGTGGCTGGCCGTGGCAATCGCAGCGATCACCGCGATTGAAAATATCATCCAGCTAAACGACGTAGTTTCAGGAATGTTCATACCCCGGTGCGCATCGGTGCCTGACGGCAGCAGCGTCAACCTTTGCTTCGGAAAATTTCTTCCCACGAGTCGGCACCCCACTCGGCGAGGCGCGCATCCAGAAAGGCGGATACCTTTTCGAAAATATCTTCAATCTCATCGAGCGCGCGGTCGACCACTTCCGAAACCTGCTTCGGTGCGAAGAGATCTTGCTGGCGCAAGACGAACACCCTGCGCCAGAGATTCGGCAGGTCGCGCAGAGCCGCGACCACGCCTGCAACGTGCATCTCATCGAGCGCGACTTTGGTCTGCGAGAGCTCAACTGGCAGGACATCGGCCAAAGTGACATGGTCGTCGGGCTGATAGAATTCGTAAAATTCCTCTTCGACCATAGCCTCCGCTTCATCTTCTGCATCTTGAGGCACTTCGCTGTCTAGCGGTATAGCCGACATCGAAATCTGCTGAGCGGCGATTTCCGCGTCGATCACCGCGAAGAGTTCGCGCAAGGCGGCAATCTTTAATTCCCCGGCATCCACGACCCCATGATCGCTCGCAATGACGCGCATGATGGCTTCGTCAACGATATCGGCGGCTTCAGGATAGCCGGTTGGAAGTTTGCTCACGGCACGCAGATAGGCCAATTCACGCCTGGCAGCTGTTTCCAACTTGGGCCGGATTTCGGCCAGTCTCGCCTCTACCAGGCTGCGCTCCCTTTCAGGACGCTGATCGGCCCCGGTCGTGATCTCGTAGAGACGCTCGCGCCGCCTTTTGCGGGCGAATTCGGAACCATGGGCCAGTCTTTCCAAATGCCTGCGAGTAGCAGATGTTAGCTTGTCGATGACGTCCCTGGCCAATGAACGCAGATCGTCTCCCTTACTGTGAACGGCCACGATCCTCTGGCCCGGCAAATGCAAATGCACCGACAGGCTGAATGTCGCATCTTTGTCCGGCGAGCGACCAAGAACAGCCTGAATACGGGTAGCAGATGCTCCGCGTGCACCGAAAATTGGTTGAAGGGCCCCGACAGCTTCCTCCAGCAACGCCGTGCGCACGGTTGCCGCATCCTGTTTCGATGTAGTTTTGTCTGTGACTGACAGGCTGATGAAGATTGCCATGCGCTCTTATCCTGCGATGAGGTGTTGTGCACGCTGTTGTCTGGCGCGATCGCCTGCAAGGAGCAACCGGCGGGGGAATGCTTCCAGGGCTCTTGCTTGCATGAAGAGCATTCCCCAATCGTGTTTTGCGAATCAATGTACGCAAAAATGGGTACTGCAGATCGCTTCACGCGTCCACGCCATCACGTCAAAAGGAATACGCTACCTCAAGCTACCGCTCAATGCGCTCTGATTATGTGTACATTCCACGTCAGCGGGGACCTCAAGAATTCTCCTGACACTTTTCAAAGGTAGGACCACCAGATGGCAAGACATGTTGCAGCCCCTACGACGAAATTCATTGGTATGCCGGTTGGACAGAGGGCGTCGGCTCTTGGTTCCCGGCGCCTCTCATGCCCAGATTGCTCAACAAGGAGGATTTGGAAATGAGGACTGCATTTGATTTGACCCCCTATCGCCGCTCGACGGTCGGTTTCGATCGGCTCTTCGATGCGCTCGAGAACAGCTTCCGCGCCGAGACGCAGGATGGCTACCCACCCTTCGACATCGTTCGCACCGGCGAGGACAGCTACCGGATCACTCTGGCGGTTGCCGGCTTCCGTCCGGACGAAATCGACATCACTTCACAGCAGAACCAGCTCGTCATCTCCGGTCAGAAGATCGAGAAGGACGAAGACGGTGTTGAATTCGCTCACCGCGGTATCGCTGCCCGCGCGTTCGAGCGCCGGTTCCAGCTGGCCGATTATGTCGAAGTGCGCGATGCGGATTACGAGCACGGCATGTTGACGATTTCGCTCCAGCGGATCGTCCCGGAATCGCTCAAGCGGCGCAAAATCGCCATCGGAAGCCGCGAGCATGTCAATGACGACACGCCGCAGCTGCCCGAAGACAAGGCGGCCTAAGTCCAAATCATCGGGCAAATCCTCGGCGGGGTGGGTGCCACCGCACCTGCCCCGCTTGACGAAGCTTTGCCTGAACCAGTCGGAAAATAGGAGGAATGTCGAGATGGCTATTCGCGATCTCATTCCCTGGAAAAGCCAGGGCCAGGACATCGCTCCCCGGCAGGAGGAGCGGGTCGATCATCCGGTGATGTCGCTTCATCGGGATATCAATCGCTTGTTCGACGACATGTTTCGCGGGTTTTCCATGCCCTCGCTGCCGTCCATCGGGCGCAGCCTTGGCTTGCCGCGGGTCGAGCTGTCGGAGAACGACAAGGAAATCCATGTCACGGCCGAGCTGCCGGGCATGGAGGAAAAGGACATCGAAATCAGCCTGGACAATCACCAACTGGTGATCCGGGGCGAAAAGAAGTCCGAAACCAGCGACGAGGAACGCGGCTATTCCGAACGCAGCTATGGCCGCTTCGAGCGTCGCATCGGCCTGCCTTCGCAGATCGATGAGGACAAGGTCGAGGCGGCCTTCCGCAATGGTGTTCTGACCGTTACGGTTCCGCGTACCGCAGAAGCGGCACATGGACGCAAGACGATCCCGATCAACGCCGGTTAATGGCAGACAGGAGGGCTGGTCTCACCGATGGGACCGGCCCTTCTTCGTGCATCAGCTTCCCGGTTCGAGTTCGAGCCTGACCATTCGCTCTTCGCCGCCGCGCATCAGCGTAAGTTCGACGCTTTGTCCGACCCGAAAATCGTCTAGCCGGGCGAGCAGATCGCCGACTCTGGAAACGGGTTTGCCGTTCAGAGCGGTAACGATGTCTCCAGGAGCGACACCGCGCCTCGTACGCTGCGCAGCAACCAGACCGGCGCGATCCGCCGAGGACCCGGGATCCACCCGCAGGACGAAAACCCCTTCGATCCCCGAAGCGCGTTTGAGCCGATCGTTTATATCGTCATCGCTTTCAAAGCCAAGGCTGGGCCGCGTATAGCGCCCTTCCGAAATGAGCTGCGGCACGACCCGCATGACCGTATCAACCGGCACGGCAAAGCCGATTCCTGCCGATGCCCCGGAGGGACTATAGATTGCGGTATTGATCCCGATCAGTCTGCCTGCGGAATCGAGCAGCGGACCACCCGAATTGCCTGGATTGATGGCGGCATCGGTCTGGATGAGGTGCCGAATGTCGGGGCCATTTTCATTCGGCAGCGAACGATCCAGCGCCGAAACAATCCCCTTGGTCAGGGTCCAGTCTAGGCCGAACGGGTTTCCAATTGCGAAGACATTCTGCCCCACCTGCAGATCGATGCTCGTGCCGATTGGCACCCGCGCGGGCGCAGTGAAGCCCGCACCGCCTATTTTCAGGACAGCAAGATCGTGTTGTGGGCTAACACCGACCAGCGTGGCGGAAAACTGGCGACCGTCAGCAAGCTGGATTTGCGCTTCGGAGGCGCCCTCGATGACATGGAAATTTGTGACAATATGGCCGGCCTCGTCCCATACGAGACCCGAGCCGGAACCGCGCGGCACGCTATAGACATTGCGTGTCCAGAAATCGGCCACCCGCTGCCGTGTCGATATGAAGACGACGGACTCGCGTGCGTTCCGGAACAGGTCGATTGTCGCACGTTCATCTGCGCCAAGATCGCCTCGCGCAGTGACGACGCGTGGTTCGGCGACCGGAGCGGACTGGTTGATCAAGAGGGCTGCTGAAGCGGCAAGAAGAAGGACGTTCATGATGATAAGGAGTTCGAAGTAGGTTTTTGACTTCGATACCTTGAGGTTAGGGGATCTATCCATGGAGGAAACTTACGGGCGCGGCAGCCCAAATCAACCGTCGAGTGAGGCCAGGGTCGCTCGTGATGATGTATTTTTTGCCAAACCCTTCTTATACAGCGCTCACGACAAGCGCGAGTTTATCCCGTCTTGGATCTCAGCGCCGGTCCACCATCCCCAACTGCGCGAGCGTTGCAAGGTGTCGTGACCCCCAGCCTTCCCCCAGCTGGGATTAGAGCCGGGCGGTTGTTTTGCGCATCAGCGCGGTTGAAGCAATGGGCTGCGTAGCGGAGCCCGTAGGGCGTAGCGAAGCAGGCCATTGCTTATCCAGTTCGGCGGCGAACGCCGCCGGTGTTGCGTAGCCAAGCGATGAGTGCGGTCTCTCCCGGTTGTAGTCATCCACCCAAGCAGCGATCTCGACCCGGGCGTGAGCCATGCTCAGGAACAACGTCTCGTTGAGAAGCTCGTCCCGCATCCGGCCATTGAAGCTCTCGACATAGCCATTCTGCATCGGCCTTCCGGGCGCGATGTAATGCCACTCGACGCCGATCTCGCCGCACCATGCCAGTACGGCGTTGCTGGTGAGTTCCGTCCCATAGCACATTGGGAAGCTGCCGCTCAGAAGCGGCATTCGCCTTGATGGAACCAAGGGCGCGTAGCGCCCGCAGGCTTCATCAAGGCGGTCATGACCGG